>Ga0228670_1000661_pt1 | contig 18489 bp, 20 predicted proteins | sample 85DmetaG_FD_182785 | JGI IMG/M metagenome (GOLD analysis project Ga0228670, IMG submission 182785) | Seawater microbial communities from Monterey Bay, California, United States - 85D | ecosystem: Environmental > Aquatic > Marine > Coastal | place: USA: California | collected 2016-10-13
GAGTAAAGAATTAATAATAGGCACGAGTATATAGAACTAAAAAGTCGGTTGCAAGCTTTTATTTGCTTAGATTAATGTTTTTTTAAGGACTATCGTGGGTAAAGATATGGGAATTTAAGATATAGATGTCGCCAAAATGTTTTTTTATTGATTCTCAGAGGGCTTTTTTCTGTTTATAGTGCAAAGCATAATATCATAAATAAAAAATTGCTCAGAAGAGCAATAGAGAGGAAAAAATATATGTGGCATAATTTTCTCATCAAGAAATATGGTTGTTGTTGGCATAGATATTTTGTGAGAGGGAGAAGAGCGTGAATAATATGAGGAGTAAGAAAAGGGTATAAAAAAAGCCCATATATCTTACTTGGGAGCAAGGGATACAGGGGCAAAATGTATAATTTCTGATTCAAAAAAAATTCCAGTTGAGGTATCAGGTCATTTTATGGGTGTCTTCCCATTTTTGAGAGAATATTTTGAGTTTTTGGATTTTTGTAATACGTGATGCTAAGATTTTTTTGACAAAAGAAAAAATAGGGCGAAGCCTATTATCTTTTCCTCCTTTTTTTCTGATTATTTTCATTTGCCCTGTCTTGTCATATCACAAGGCTTGGCAGAGTTCTTGGTCTCGTAGTATCATCTTTTTTCTTCCAGAGAGATATAGAGCGTAAGTGCGTTCCTCGTTATGAGAGATTTTGGTATTTGTTTTCATAAAATTCTATGATTACAAAAATAAAATAATGGCTCGTTAAAGCCGTCTTGTATTGTATCATATAATGTATGAAATGATGATTTTTATCGGTTTACAGGGGTTTTATTTCTTGTATATTTTCTCTAAATTTTTGAGATTCTCAAAAATGACTTCTAAAAAAGAAATGTCTTTGGTTTTTATGAGTTGTAAAATTTTACGCAAAAGAACAACATTTTCTTTTTCAATTTGATCATTATTTTCTTGTTGGAATAGTTTGTCTATTGATATATTAAGAGCTTGTGCAAGATCAGGTAGAATATCTATTTTGGCAATGCTGACTCCTCGTTCTATATTTGAGATAGTTTCTTCGGTTCTTTCGATTTTATTTGCCAGTTGTTGTTGTGTTAAATTGGCAAGAACGCGATAATATTTCACATTTTCACCGAAATTTTTGGATGTGTCTTTGTTCTGTATAGCCATAATGTATTGAGTGTAATTTTTATAATTCTACCAATGAATAGATTACACTTCGTTTTTAATGCTTGACTCTCATATTTTAACGTACTACACTTCGGTTTTTTCTTAAATTGTTACCGATATTATGAAATATATTATTGTTCTTTGTGCTTTTTTTATCTTTGTTTCCAATGCTTTTGCTGGGAGTGGTTGGACTATGCTTCATGTAAGTAATTACAAAAGATTTTTAGAATATAATGGCTCTAAAATAGCAGAGATACATCTTGATGGAGACTGGAAATTTTATTGTTTAAAGGGTCGTAAAATGGGTAAAACAGGAGCAAGATATAGTACACTGAAAAAAGCCACTCAATTTGCAATGAGTCAGTGCAAAAAATAGCTATAATTTGATAAAGGGAGAATTTTTATTATATTTATTAAAATTACATCATAATATTAAGTGTGAATCATGGCTCAAAGGACGGAGGTAAATGAGTGCGTATTGAATGCAACAGATACAAAATTATGATGAGATATTGAAGCGATCAATCCTGAATCGGAAGAATGCAAGGCGATAGTTGATGATTTTGAGGTTCAAAAAGAAGAAAATTTAGATGCTTGTAAAAATGATTTGAATGCTTTGAAATCTGATTGTGAAGAATCTCAAGAGGGAGAGGGATTGATCGAAGAGGATGAAGAAAAAACTCATATTCCAAAAGGGTTTTGAAGTATCCAAGAGTGAGAAATATGAGAAGGCTGAAAAATTGAATTTTTCTTTGATGGAAAATCGCTAGAATTTTATTCTCATATCATTCAAAAAAATGGTATTTGATATTCTCATGAGTTGCATGATGTTCAAAATCTTACTCTTGCGACTCCGACATGAAATTTTGTGATTCAAGACGGATATGTTTATGATTGGAGCAAATCTATGGAATTTTATATAAATAGAATCAAGGATTATATGTGAGGGCGAAGCCCTCACTCAAAATATCATGATATTTTGCAGGGAAAACAGGGGCAAAATCTCTCCTTTATCAATTTCAAAAATTATCAGAAAAACATTCATATTCTGAGTTCTATTCTTGATTTAGAATTGTCAAAAAATACGCTCAACGATCAGAAAAAGCGTGAGTTATTGATAAAATCAGCAGAGAGTTTGAATTTGACCTATGAGATTGATAAAATTTATATTCAAGATTTAGAAGAATCGGAGCTTTTGGGGGTGGTTGAGGAAAGATTGAGTTGAATTTTGGATAAGGGGCTGTTTTTGGAGTAGAATTTTTTAATTTTAATGTCATACTTGTGAGGTTAGAATGATTACTGTGAAGCAATTATTTATTCACTAGAAAAAAATGTTAACTAAAAATAGAAATAGTGACCATAGAATTTAAGCCAAGTGGTATTCCTAAAGAGTATGAATTCACTTTAGTTAAGAATAAAAAGTACGATTACATAAATAAAAAAGCCAAAAATCGTGGAGTAAACTTAGAATTAAAGAAAAATTCTAATAATAAGGATAAAGTTAGTATTGTTATTGCCCCTAATAATGAAAAAGAATTAATTAGTTTTTTTCAATCTATATCTAGCACAAAATCAGCCGATAAAACCTTTAAAGACGTACTGAATTCTTTTGAATTTGAAGTAAACTTTGATTTGGATATTAGGCAAGCAAGGGATTTTGAGGAAATTTTAGCTCATTCAAGTAGAGTCTATAAAGACATTGCAGAAAATAAAGTATCCAACCTAAAAAAATACTTCTCTTTTTCAACGCATCTATTACAGAAACTAACTTTCCCCAAAGAGACAAAATTTCTTGCAAGCAAAGAGCATTACGATCTTTTGAAGTTATACATTCGTGCTATAGAATGCTCAGAAAATTACGACATCAAAGGAATATTCGAGGCTTTTAATGAAATAATAAAGCTAGAAATTCCTAGAGAGAAAGTATCTATAGGTTTTACTGACTCTGTATTAAATATATATCTTAACAATATAAGGTGCTGGTTTGTACATTACGCTTGTACTCTATACCTCATATCTAAATTTGATACCTATAAAATAATTGACCTCAAAGAGGTTATAGAATTTATAAATTCAAATCTTGCTATACAGAAAAGAAAAGGATCTTTAAAAGAACAGTGGAAAGAGCAAAAAAAAGAAAAAATTCACCTCCTAACTGCATCTTCTATATATGGCTCCATAAGGATTGTAGGAAATACTTTTAGTTTCTTGCGTCAATGGACAGAGGCTTATATTAGACTAATGAGAGACTTAAATGAGAATAAAAAAATTAGTGACGATGTTTTTAATAAAGAGATAAAAGAATTTACTGAATTCACCAGTATATTAAATAATATTCAAAAAAAAGCTGCTCTCATTTCAAATAGAATACCCTTTATTATAGAAAAAGAATCTAATATTAGAGCCTATGCTGAAGGCTATGCTACATTTGTTTTACATAAGATAGCCATATTTTTATTTAAAATAGGTTCTGCAATTGAGGATTATAATTATCGTACGAGTGATAATAGCTATGAAAACTCATTAGAGCAGATGATATTTTCTATTAAAATGTTTTATTCCCATTATAGCTATACTCTTGGATTAAAAAATATTGAATGTTTAGATAAAGATTTCACTATAAAGAAAATTTATACAAAATATACAGAGAGTTTTGTTGGTGTTGAGGATTTTTTAAAACAAAATGACAAAATAAATGCTTGGATATGGAATGTAGAGGAGTTTTTAAAAAAAGTTTTAAAGAATATATGTGATCAAGGCTATTTTGCAAAGCATAGAACAAGATACGATAATGAAAATGGTTATTTTTCTTCTTACAAGAAATATTCTCATGAAAAACTGCGTGACTTTGAAGAATGTAATCCAGAACTTTTTGACAAAGGTGAGGAAATAATTAAAATGGGGGATAATTTTATTTCTTCACCACAGAGAGATATGGGAAGTATTAACAGTTCTAGTTCAATAGAAGATGAAGTTAATGATAGTGATGTTAGTCAATATATTGAGAAAGAAATAGACCATAGGATTTTAAAAACTTCAACAAAAGAAGAAATTGAGAATGAAGTAGATTTGCATAGCAAAAAGATTCAAGAGGCTCTTGAATCGGCTGAAAATTTACCTAGTTTACCAAAATATGATGAAATGTTTAGCGAAGAGCGTACAAGAATTTTGTTAAGAAAATTAAGGTTCAAGGATGAATTTCCTTTAGTTTGTTCTAACGAAGAGAATCAAGACAATTTTATGAGTATGGCTATTACTATCAGTACTGTTGAACAGGTAAATCAACTTGCAATTGATTTGTATCAATCAATAAAGAAAGATAAAATAGATATTACAAAGGATGTTGGAAAACTAAAGGTTTTTATTTTGTCTGTACTTAATGAATTTAATATTCACGAACTTGAAATAGAAAATTAAATTATGTCCGTTAAAGATATATTTTTGCCAAACAAGCAAAAAAATTCAGAAACTACTATTTTTCAGAGTAAAGAAAAATTTTTTCGCTCTCTTAAAAGAGCACTTCTTAAAAAGATTAATTGTGATAGTATAACTTGTGATACAATAGCAAAAATAGAATTACATGTACACGATACTTTTGATAAAACTGCTCCAAAATATTACAAAGGAATTAAAGATTAAGAAATGGGCGATATAAATGCAGACTTTGTAAAACATTCTATATCTTGGCAAGAGGCAACAAAGAATGTAATTATAGCTGGATTAATGGTATATCTCTTTCAGTCTGGTAATCACTGTAAAACCATTTATATTATTTTTATTTCAAGTGTAGCTATATCAATAATATCATCAACGATGATGATAATTATAGCCAGTATAAAGCCAGAAGTTAAGTGGTGGTATTGGATATCTATTCTGCTTTATTTTATATCAAATCTTATATTTGTTATAGGATTAATTACTTTATTCATCTTTTATCAAGATGAAGATAGTTTGAGCAAAAAAAATAATATCAATATCAATCAAAAAACATTTTTAGGTTTTCCAAAATGTAAATTTATTACACCAAGTCATGAAAAATCATATACTATTCACGGAGACATAAATAATAAATGTAAAATAATCGTAAAACCCTACGTTGAAAGCTCTCAGTCTGAAAAAGACGATGACGGCAAAAATAAAAAGTCCAAAAACGGAGGTTAAAAATTTGGTGAGATTGCTACAACTATGTTTTTATTATCCTACCTCCCCCTCACTCTCTTCCCAAAACTCCTCACCCTCCCAAGCTCCACTCTCCTCTTCTCCACCCTCTCAGCCTCCAAAATATTCGCAAAATCACCACTCAGTCATAAATTATCAAAACGAAAAGAATATTGCGACCTAGTCGGTTTTTTGATTTTCTGATTTGGATTTTGAGCCACCTGTTTTTCGTAAGCTTTTTCTAATTGTCATTTCAATTCTAAATCCACCACTCAAAACTTGCCCCTTGATTCAGAAAGTTCAAAATTCTTCTGTTGGAAATGTTTTTTTAATTCTGATAGAGAAGAGGATTTGCCTAAAATTGGCAGTAAAATATTTTTGATATTTTCTTTTCTCTCTTGTCTTTTTTCTTGTTTGATAAGAATATATTTTCATCATTTCTTTTCTAATTTCCTCCCACATAAAAAAGAGAGGGTAATATTTTTTTGCTTGGCTTCATCCAGTAAATTTTGGACTGATTTTTCAGAGATTTTGAGATGGTTACTATATCTTAGCTCCTTTCATAATTCGGGGAATTTGACGGTTTGCCAGAGTTCAAATTCTGCTCTTCCCCGTTTGAAATCCCATAGGCTGATTCTTGGTTTATGAGATAGTCATACAGAATTGACGGTAAGTGCAATATGAGAATGATAATGCTCCTTATCTTCATGGATAACATAAAATGACATTTGGCTTGGGTAGATTTTTTCTATCCATTCTCTGGTCATAGAATCCAAATATTCTTTTTGTTTATTTCTAGAAATTTCAAGATTTTTTGGGAGCGATATGATTTGATGGAGAAGATAGATTCCATTTTTTCTTTGTTGTATGAGTTCCATATTATCAAGAAATGATTTGATAATATATTTTTTGTTACTTGGTTTGGCGGTAATTCCTTTCATTCAAATAAAAGGGGTATCTCCTTTTTTAAAATCTTGCATAAGGTAATTATAAAGTCCTTCGATATAGGCTTGTTCTTTTCTTTTTGATATTGATTTTAATATCATAATTTGAGTTTAGATTTTAAAAATTTTAATTTCCCCACCTCCTCTTGCAAATTCCCAAGAAATAACAAATATTTATTTTTAAATATTTTCATCATTTCTAGCAATTCCGACCATTGAGAATCTTTGAGTTTGAAAGATTCGGGATTGGCTAATCTGCCAACAGATATATCCCTTGCGATAAGGTTAATATTGGCAGTTGTTTTGGCTTCGATTTCCAAAACTTTTTTGACTGATTTATTGACATCCTCAAGCAAGGCAATTTTTCTTTTTTCCAGTTCTAACTCTTCACGAGAAAAAAGACCATTTGCGAGACCTTTGGTTTTGAGCAAATCACCGATTTTAAGCTTATAGTTTCAAGTATATTTTTGAAACAGCTTCAAATCGGCTTCGAGCTTTTGATTTTCTTGTTCATTAAAATATGGGGTCGTGTATCGATGTCAGTATTTTTTATGTTGCATATGGAATATGTGAGGAAACAAAAGTGAGGAGGGTTTTTTAAGGGCGAAGTCCTTGAAATCGGGTCAAGGGGCGATGCTCCTTGCAAGTTGGCAATTTTCAATATAACGAAATTATGCCATATAATTTCGTTTTGTGCAAAAATTGCAAACTTGCTTTTGAAGCATTGGGCGGAAAATTATGAAAATGACGGATTTTGTGCAAAATATATTTTGTACAAAATGTTGAAAAATGGAGTCATAATATCGGGAGTGTGATATTATGAGGGAGTTTTTCAATGTAGAGTCATTTTTATAATTTTGAATCAAATGTTTTTTGGGAATGGAGCAGAGAATGAAGAAACGGTATGTTTTTTCATTTGGAGCGTAATTTTCAAAAAATTTTTGATTCGTAGAGCCGAATGCTTCAAACGAGGGTAAGCGGAGTTTCTTTGTTTCGGGTGGGGTATAAAATAATTTTGCGTTCCTGACTATTGTGAATATAATTTTACTGCTACAAACAAAGAAAAACATTGCCTCTAATGGAGGTAGGTAACTTTGTTTGTAGCAAAATAATGTTTTTAACCTACCTCTTTTTGAGTTGGTTGAGGGTTCGCCAGAGCGGACAAAAAAGCCTATGAGAAAGGGCTTTTTTGTGTTTTTGACGGGGATTTCCAAAAATGGCAAATCCTCCGCCATCAGAAATATTATGATTGTTTGAGTCTTAAAAATTCGTTATAGAGTCGCTTCATTTCAGAAAATTCCAAGAAGTGACAGCCAACCGTTGCATTGCCTTTTTCATCTATTTTATCAAGTGTAAAATCGTGGATTTGTCGTTGCTCTGAACTCATAGCGGATATATTTAATTTTTTTTGTGATTTTTTACTCTTTTGTGCTAAATCAAAGAGACCTAAAGCAATTTTTAAAGGAACTTTTGCCCTATGTGAGGTTTCAACCCATTGTTTTGATTTTGAAAATCGAAGATAAATTTTTTGGCATGGAATAGAGTTTGATTTATGGCTGAAAAAGTCAGTAATTGCTTGTTGAATTTGTTTTTTTCTTTTTGCTTCGTCTCTCTTAATTTTCAGTTTCTCCGCTTTTGCTCTTTGGGCTTCGATGTGTTGTAATGCTTCATTTGAGAATTGGTTATCAAGAATATTTTTGATGGTTTTTGTCAGCTTTCTTTTATCAATTTGAGAGGCAAAAAGATTGTAATATTTTTGGATATTTGCCTTGATGATTTCTATTTCTTGCAAATAATCATCTTTTTTTGATTTTGCTTTTTGTAATTTTTTAAAAAAGAAAATGAGGCTGTTTTCAAAAGATTCAAATACCCATGAATAATTTTGTAATTGCGAGAGATTATTGCTTGAATGTGAATTATTGTAAGGAATTTCAATAATATCGTAATAATATGGCAGAGCATCACGAATAATTGATTGATGTGTTGAGGTAGTAACAGAGTATTTTTCTATATTGAATAATATTGTGTTTTCTGCTACAAATTCAGCCATTGGGGTTGAGTAGGAATAGATAATATTTTCTCTGAAATTGAGGCTTCCATTGCTATTTTTACCAAAATTGCTGATTTTATTTGCAAAAGCGTGAGCGGTTGCTTGATTTGATTGATAAGTTGTCATAATTTTAAAATTTAAGGTTCATAAAAAAACCTTCAAAAGAAGGTTTGAGAGCAACGAAGTGCGTCGTCTCTCAAACCCTGCCTAGTGGCGAACGACCATAGAAATAAGCGAATGAAGTGAGCGTTTTGCAATTTTGAGAATCACCGAAACGCAGTAGAGGGAAAGGTGGAGAAAATCAGAATTTTAGGAGCGTATAAAAAGTTTTTTGTCTGGAGCAAAGCGGAAGAGAACCGCAGGGGAAAAAGTTTTTATGTAAGCGAGGAAAATTGTTATTTTACTACCTTGATGAGCAAAATTGTGGTTGTGTTAAAAAAGAAGAATAAAAACTTATCCAGCATAAGAAAGTTGAATTGCTTTTTTTGTATTTTATAATCAGATTTTAATATAACTCTGTTAAATCTATAATTAATGAAAGAGCGTAAAAACAAGATACAAGAATCAATACATATTTTAAATTCATCCAATGAATATAAAGTGTTAAAGCGTGTTCCTGAAAAATTAGAAAAAAGAGAATCAAAAGGAAAAATATTCAAAACTGCATTTATTGACCTTGAAACAACTGGTCTTGAGCCAAGACAAGATGAAATTATTGAAATAGGATTGTTAATAACCTCATTTACCAATGAGGATGGATTTATCAATATTGATTATACCGATAACCAATTACAGCAACCAAGCAAACCTATAAGTAAGGAAATTACTAGAATTACAGGAATTACTAATGAAGACGTAAAAGATAAGAAAATAGATTGGCATTTGTTAAAAGATAAAATCCAAAATGTTGATTTAATAGTATGTCACAATGCTTATTTTGATAGAAATTTTATGGAATTACAAACTCCTAAATTTTTTGGATCTTTGATAGAATCAAAGTCTTTTGCTTGTTCTTCAAATGGTATAGATTGGCTTGATCTTGGATACGAAGGATCTAAGTTGGAATATTTAAATCTAAAAATGGGATATTTCTATGAAGGTCATAGAGCTCTCATTGATTGTTATGCTACTTTGAATCTTTTTGCTTCAAATCCAAAAGCATTTGAAAAATTAAAAGAAAAAGCTCGTCAAAAAGAATTTTTAATATGTGCAGTAAATGCTAGTTTTGATAAAAAAGATCAATTGAGGAATAGGGGCTATAGGTGGAGTAATGGAAATAATACCTTACCCAAATCTTGGTGGACAATAGTTCCTGAAAAAAAATATGAGGAAGAACTAAAATTTTTGAAAAATAGAATTTATGAAAGAGAAGTCTTAGATCTTCCTACAAAAGTTATAACTGCAAAGGAACGATATTCTTATCGTGGAGAGAGGCTAGAAAATTTAACGAAATAGAATCCAATACATGAGCAATAAACCAGAAATTTACTTTTACAAAGGAAGCACTAACAAAATTGATGAATCGAAATCGGCAAGTGACAAAAATCAATCTGAGATAGAGAAAATTAAGATAATAAGAAATGAGATAAATAAAATTATTGATGGAAAAAACTTATCTTTTCTACTTGGAGCAGGATGCTCCTCTTACAAAATAAATGATAAAGGGCAAGAAGTTGGAATCCCTACAATGTTAGAGCTTGCAATGATGTTTTATCAAGAATTAGACGAAGATTATAAGAAAAAATTAAAAGATAAATTTAGTATTGATGTTCTTGAGGATAAATTTGCTTCTGATTTGGAATTTTTCTTAGGCAATCTTTTTAGTATAAAATATATACTTGAAAACAGAACTCAGAACAAAGACAATAAAGATAAGCTAGAAATTATCCAAAATATTATTAAAGAAATTAAGAAATTTTTAATTAAAACCATCCAAAATGAAGAAAATAAGAAAAACGAACAAGATAAACCATTGAGTCAAATCTACGAAAAATTTTACAAAAAATTACTATATAGAAGTTCAAATTTAATAAAGCCAAATATCTTCACTACTAATTATGATCTGTATTCTGAAACTACTATGGATAAATTAGGGATACATTATGTTAATGGCTTTGCTGGTGGAATAAATAAGCATTTTAATCCAACCATATTTAATTATACATTGGCTGAAAAAATGGATTTATCTCACAATAAATGGAACTCAATAGATAACTTCTTTTATTTATACAAGCTACATGGATCAGTGAATTGGATAGAGGACGATAGTCATTCTAAGCTGTTTAGAGTAAAAGAAATTCAAGAGGAATTAATTGATTCAGATGGAGATTTAGCAAAATCAGTTATGATTTATCCAACACCGTTAAAACAAAATGAAAGTCTTGGCAGTCCTTATTCTGATTTATTTAGAGAATTTCAAAAAAAATTAATGCAACACAACAACATTTTAGTCACCGTTGGATATAGTTTTAGAGACGAACACATTAATAATTTAATATATCAAGCATTCACTATACCATCTTTTAGATTGATTATAATTGGAGATTGCAATCAAAGCGAAATAGAAAAACTAAAATCACTAGAAGATCCTAGAATATGGATAATAGGCGGAAAGCTAAAAAATAATGAGAATCTACATTACTTTAAGAATTTTGTAGAACAAATTTTACCTGACTTAGATGACGACGAAATAGACATCAAAATTGAGAATGCAGTCAAGACTTTATTTAAGGTAGCAGAAAAATGAATAGAGAAGACAAACAAAGAATTATTGGAAAAATTGTATCCATCAACTCTGATAGGTTTACAGTAGAATTACTGACTGGAATTGATAATTTCAATGTTAATGGCTTTGATGATATTCATTATTTTGCACAATTAAATAGCTATGTGATAATTCCATACCAAGACTATTATATAGTGGCAGAGATTTATGGAGTGAGGGAAAAAGATATTAATACCTATAGCAGTCCTCAAGAACAGTTTTTAAATAAAGTACATTCGGGAAAATTCCTTGATGTTTTGCCAATAGGATCGTTAAAAAAGGATGAAAATAATGAAAATTATACCTTTGAGTTTGGTGCAAGTGTATACCCCTCCTTATATACAGATGTTTTATATATAAAAGAACAAGAATTAAATATAATATTTAACTCAGATGCTGAAAAATACACAAGTGGAGAACCTAGAATTCATAACACTCTATCGATTGGCAAATCAACAATATTTCCAGATTATTCTATAAAAATTAATATTGATAAATTTTTTGGTGGTCATTCTGCTATATTGGGGAATACTGGTAGTGGTAAATCTTGTACAATTAGCTCAATTCTTCAAGGAATTTATAATTTAGAGAACTATAAGGCTTTTGGAAGTACATTCATAATATTTGATGTTAATGGAGAATATGAACAAGCCTTTTCTCATCTCAAAGACCAATCTATATCGACCAAATATTATACCCTTGATGAAAAAAAAGAAGAGAATACAGAAAAGTTTGTTTTACCAAGTTGGTATTTAAATATTGAAGAATGGGCATTACTATTGCAGGCAAGTGAAAAAACACAATTACCTATATTACGTAATGCATTAGGGTTTGCTTCAATTTTTTCTAATCAAGATTCTAAAAAAGATGAAATCAGAAAAATAAAGAATCACATACTTTCAACCTGTATAACAGAAATATTGAGAGATTCTACAGGAACAACATCACAAAGTAGTAGAATAAAATCTATAATAAAAAAATACTATACAAGAGACATTAACGTAAACACAAAATTTTCGAATACAAGCACCATTAGTCAAGCTCTTGATATAGATTTTGGTAGAATAGTAGAAAAAGACTCATTGGAAGAGTTTTTGAAGCAATTTTTCTTAAAAGATTTTGAGATACCTACATATAAAAAAGAAAATCCATTTGATTTCAATTCAATAGATGAAGCGGTTGATCTTGCAATTTTATACGAGGAGGCTCATGGAAATAGGCAAATTAGGGATTATTGTTCATCATTAATTACGAGAATAAAAAGCTTAAAGGATAGAAAAGATTATAATTTTATAAAAAGTGGTCAAAGTGACATAAAAAAATTCAAAAGGGATTTTCTTGGTTTAGAACTTGTAAAAAATAACTCTGATAGTCATCTTATAAAAAACAATCAATTAACGATATTAGACCTTAGTTCTGTTGAGAATGAAATAGTTGAGATTATATCATGTGTTTTGTCCCGTATAATATATGAAACAATTAAGGAATTTGAGCCAAGAAATGAATTTCCTGTCAATTTAATTTTAGAGGAAGCTCATAGATATATTAGTAACAACTCTCAAAGAAATTTTTTAAAAACAAATCAAATATTTGAAACAATAGCAAAAGAAGGAAGAAAGTTTGGAATGTTTCTGATGATATCTTCGCAAAGACCAAGTGAATTATCAAAAACTGTAATTTCTCAATGCAGTAATTTTATAGTACATAGAATTCAAAATCCTGAAGACTTATCGCATATTAGGCAGATTACACCACATATCTCTGAGACCATACTTAAAAGAATGCCTTCTATACCAAGACAGCAGGCATTAATATTTGGTCATGCTATAAATTTACCCACAACATTTAAAGTCAATGATGCAAACCCAAAGCCAAAAAGTGATGACAATAAAATTAGTGAAAACTGGTTTACTGTAAAAAACAAAGACTTCATTATTGAACATAATAAGAAATTGTAATTTTTAATTATGGCGAATTCGCCATAATTAAATAGTAATACAGCAATCTAAGGATATGGTTTTTGCGTAATTGTGAAAGTGCTATTCTTGATTTTTCCTTGCACAGTAAATCCCTCCTCTACATAAGGAATTGAGAATTTACATTTTGCTATGTCTACTTCTATTTTAGGCTTTTGTGGTTTTGTGGTAGGGGAATTTTTATTTTTATAATAAGATGATAAAAAAAGAAATGTCATCACAGACAAAGAAAAGAAAAAACAAGCAACTATTATAATATTAGAAATATCTTTATCAGATTTTATATATTGCACTACAGAAACAAGTATTGCTAACCATAGCGACCCCGATACTACTAACAATAATATAAAATTTAGAATATCATATTCTTTTACATTAAAAGCATATAATGCAATAGCACCATATAAAGCTACTACTAAGGATACTAAGGTGTTACTATAGTAGTTTGTCTTACTTTCCCCATCTGCCTCTTTATCTCTTATATCCTCTTGTTTATTAGTTATGAAGTTTTTTAAATCTAAGCCTCCTTCTGTTCTCATTTTCTAAAAAACTCATTAAATTGTTTTTCCAATTTTTTTTCAGGAAATATTTTATTTTTAAAGGAAATATCTCCTTTGTCTGGTATCCTAATCTTTTTCTCCTTACATACTTTCAGTGCTAACCTTACAAGTTCTAACTCATTAATTCTTATATTATCTAATATGCTTTGTATGCCTATTCCACACGATGATTCATTTATGAAATGTGACCTTAAGTTTCTTTTTTTTATAGGTGTTAATGGCATCTATTGTTCTAAATTTGTAAATTTTTTAAAATCTCTTTCTAAATATTCTAAGAATAGAAGACCTTTTTCTATAGTCCCAAAATTTTGAATAAGAAAATAATATTTATCTCTAAGATTAACGCTTAAATCTTTTAGTAATTCAGTAACCCTATCCATGTTATTTTTTGTTTTTGGATTAAAAAAATTAGAAGATTCAATGTATTCTATACCTAGAAAGTTGGCAAATTCCCTTTTTTCTTGTACTGTAATTGTAGTATTTGTTAGGTCGTAATCTTGATAGTATTTTAAGTATTTAGTTGCACTGTAATCACTAATCTTGTCAATTTTTTTATTTGTATCAGATAATAAATTTTCTAATTTTGAAAACTTAGTATTATTTTGTATAATAAGACCCTTTATTTCGTTACTTTGTTCTTCAAATTTTTTGTTAAAATTATTATTTTGTTCTTTAGTTTCTTTTTTTATATCTCTTATTTCTTCCAAAAGTACATTAAATTTATCAGCACTAGATTCCATCTTATGTGGTGTTATGGAAATAGAATTATTTTCCATATTACTTAATTCCGTATCTTTGTCAAAAAATTCTGGATTACATTCTTCAAAAGATAATATCTTTTTCTTAGAATATTCAAGGTATGGAATATAATAGTTGTCATCGCTATCTATATCTCTTGTTTTATGTTTAGCAAAATATCCTTTATTCTTAATTTTTTCTAACATGGATTCAATAAAACAATCCAACCCATTTTTTTTGTTTAATATAAAAAAATTGATCCTACCTTCTTCTTCTTTCAAAAAATCTTCAACTCCATTAAAATGACGTTTATAAGATTCATATATAGCTACAATTGTAATATCATTGCTACAATCAATATTTCCTAAACCCAATGAATAACTATAAAATGAAGCAAATATCTTTATAGAAAAAATCATTTGTTCTAATGAATTCTCATATTCCCCCTTCGAAGCAAACTCATTATTTTCTTTAATGAATTTTTCTACTTGAATTCCTATCTTAAAAAGAAAAATGGCTATTTTATGCAAAGTAAAAGTAGCATAACCCTCAGCATAATCGCTGTACTTTTTTTTATTTTCTTCTTCTATTAAGATTGGTATCTTGTTAGAAATGATATTTGCCTTTTGCTGAATTTTATTTAAAATTTTAGTGAATTTTTCAGATGCCTTGATTTTGTCTTGATCTTTTTCTTCCCTTATAAAAGCTTCTGTCCATTGACGTAAGAAACTAAAAGTATTTCCTATAATTCTTATTGATCCGTAGAGAGAAGTTGCTGTTAATAGGCTTGTTTGTTGATCGTTGTCGATTTTTAAAGAAAGTTTTTGTTTTTTTGCATTTTTTATATTGTTTTTAATAAATTTAATTATCTCAGATAAAGATAGTATAGACTCGTGTTCATTATATTTTTCAATTAAATAAAATGAACAGGCATAGTGAGTGAGCCAGCATCTAATATTATCAAGATATATACTTAATACTGAGTCAGTTAATCCTATTGAGATTTTATTTTTAGGAATTTCTAATTGAGCTATTATTTCAAATTTATCTAATACACCTTCTATATCTAGTTTTTTTGAACATTCTATTGCTTGGAGGTAAAATGATAATAAATTATAATGCTCTTTGCTTGCTAAAAATTTAATTTCTTTAGGAAAAGTAAGCTTATGTAATAGATGCGTTGAAAAAGAAAATTTTTTCTTAAGCGAGATTTCATTGCCATCTTGATTTGCTATGCAATTATATACTTCTTCAGAGTATTCTGAGATATTCTTTTTATTTCTTGCCTGTTCTATTCTGCCTTTAAATTTTTCTATGAATCCAACTGAATTTGCAACGTCCTGAAATATTTCAGTGGCATGATTTAGATCTAAAATTGATTTGTAAAAATTAAGTATTTCATATTTTTCATTCAAAACTAATTTTAACTTACCATCTTTTGCTTCTATTATGTCTTTTTGTTTTAGAATTTTTATTTCATCCCCTTTTATCTTTTGTAAAAGTTCGTAGCAAGCTAAATTCAAGAATACTATAACTTCTTGAGTATTTTTGTTTGTTTGCATTTTATAATCCGATGTCGTGCTATAATTTAGTTTCTGATCAAAATATTCAAAGTACACCATACTATTTTCTACCTCTTAAAAAACAATATAAAGTTTTTGATAAACATAGAATTGATTTAGAATAATGTGGTCAAAATTTGTTTTTTACACCTCAGTTCTTTCATTCAAAAAATTATCTAAATCACTCACTCTATATTTGCATAATCTGCCTACTTTTACCACAGGAAGATTGTATCTTTTATTACACGCCCAAATAGCAAGCGTATTTTCTTTTACTCCAAGATACTCAGCAGCTTGTTTACGACTCAATAATTGATTCGGAGTTTGATTTTGTATATGTAAATTTGTCATTTTTGCCTCAATTAAATTATTATGAATTGACAAGAGGCAGTTTAAATATGAGTCATTGAAATCGGTATATTCCAACTTGCAAAAACATTGTGTCAGCACGCTGAAACATTTTTATTTCTTACTCAATTTTAAGCACCAACGATAAATAGTTTCTGATTTTTCGTCTAAGAAATAATCTTTTGAATTCTGTAGAATCTCAAAATCTAAGCCATATTTCTGAGCAAAATTTTGTAATTCTTTTTCATTATCTTCATCGAAAATATTTATTAACGCTCTTTCGATTTTATCGGCTCTTTGCTTGATGCTAGTAGCTTTGATGAGCTCTGTATTCTCAAACATGGGCTTGATGATCTGATTTTTTATGATTTCCGTTTTTTGATGTCGTTTTTTTCCTGCATTGCTTTTTTCGTTTAGATATTTTTTTTGCTTTTCTGAGAGGGTTTTATTTTTATTTTCTATTTTTCGGAGGTTATTTTTTGTTTCTTTTAATTCGCTTTTTAGTTTTGAGCTGTTGCCAATTTCAAATTTTGGAGCGTTTGGATTATTTTGTGCAGGAGTGGCAACAATAATTTGTGAAGATTTCTTATTTTTTGCTTTTTTGTTTTTAAAGAGAGATTTGAGTAAATTGATCATTGCTTTTTATTGTTTTTTATAACTTTCCATTAAATCAATAGCTTTATCAACACTTTGTTTTATGGGGTCGAGATTCATTCTTGCATATACTTCCGTTGCGGTTGAAGATTTGTGACCGAGTGATTTTCCTATTACCTGTAAACTTGCTCCACTAATGGCTTGATAGCTTCCAAGTGTTCGCCTTATGTCGTGGAGTCTTAAATTTTGAATTCCTGCCCGTTCTAAAACTTTTCTCCAAGATTTTCTTGGCTCTTCTAAATGACCGCTTTTACTGGTGAGAGAAGGAAAAACCCACTGTTTTTGAAAATCCTGTAAATCGAGTTTTTCATTTTCTTCTTTTCTTTTTTCTAAAACTTCTATGGCAAGATTGGGTAAATGTATCGTCAGAGAATCGCCATTTTTTGTTTTGGGTATTTGCCACCTTTTCATCGTAAAATTAATTTCCTCCCATCTCATAGCGAGAACATTACTTTTTCTTGCTCCTGTATAGAGTGAGATATAAATATAATCTCTTGAGAGGTGATTTTCTTCTTGGTCGAGGCTTTCAAAGAATTTTGGCAATTCGTCTGGTTGAATAAATCTTTCTCGTGATTGTTCTTTGAATTTCTTTATGCCATTGGTTGGATTTTCATTTTTGTACCCCCATTCAATGGCTTTGTTATAAATAGCCCTAATTCGCTCAAGTATTCTATTGGCTTGATAGAGTCCATTTTCGCTTCTTACTTTTTCATGTAAATTTCTGACTTCTTGGTTGGTAATGGTTGATATTTTTCTTGTGAACCAATGAGGAAGGAATCTATTGACCTCCCTTTCGTCATATTTCCAAGAGCGTTTGTGCTTTTTTGAATATTTTTCCATATATTCATTGAAGAGAGTACCAAAGGTGGTTTCTTGTTTGAGTTCATTTTTTTCTTCGTTTGGATTGATGCCTTGTGCGATTTGAGCATTGACCTCATGAGCCTTCTTTCTAGCATTTTCAATGGAGAGATCGGGATATTTCCCAAGAGTTACACGAATTATTCTGCCATCTTTCTTTTTGGTGACTTTGAAAGATTGAGAACCTTTATCTGTAACCATTATTTCTAAGCCATTCACTTTCGCATCACGATAATAATCTCTTTTTCCTTGTTTGGCAGGAGAGAGAGAAGAGAGAAATGATTTTGTAAAATTATGTTTATTCGCCATTTGTTTTTTCTATTTATTTGAACTGTCAAAATTTCTTTTACAGTTTTTATGGTCTGTAAGAAATTCTTATTCGCCACTTTTTTAGATTTTTATTATCCTCGTAGTTGTTAAGAAATTCTTTACTACTGAAATTTCTCGGGGATACTTTGGGGATACCTTTTTCATCAAAAAACACCAATTTCTAACAAAGTTGATAAATAGTAAATTAGGCTATATAGCTTTAAATATCAAGGTTTATAAACAGAAATAAATGATAATAAATAGAGGGATGCTAAGGCTCATAACCTGAAGGTCGTTGGTTCAAATCCAGCCCCCGCAACCAATCAAACAAAGGCTTCAGCCGTCATTCAAATTATTCTTATATTTCTCGGGGATACCTTTCAAATAAAAGATAATCAAT
>Ga0228670_1000664_pt1 | contig 18402 bp, 39 predicted proteins | sample 85DmetaG_FD_182785 | JGI IMG/M metagenome (GOLD analysis project Ga0228670, IMG submission 182785) | Seawater microbial communities from Monterey Bay, California, United States - 85D | ecosystem: Environmental > Aquatic > Marine > Coastal | place: USA: California | collected 2016-10-13
ATCAAGTATATTATATATAGAAAGAGTAGCATAATAGCAAATAGTAAAAGAGATACGGCAACATGCTTTATAAAATACTTCATATTATATGCTTCTTAGCTTTGAACTTTTTGAACTAAGTAGTAAATCTATTGTCCTCACTATCTCAGTATCCCTAATTATCATTCTGAAATCAGTTTCCCCTAAGAACTCCTCTGAGTATAGGTAGTGTAGTTTACTACCATCAGACAATTTAATTTTAATTATAAGGTAAACTGATTCCCCTAACTTATCTCTAAATGTTAGAACGCCATCTACACCATCGTAGTGCTTAGTATTCCTAATCACTAATTCAGTTTTAATTATAGCTAAGTTTCCATTGTCCATATTTAGACCAACTTCAAATGAGAAATTAGATTGTCCTACATAATTAATCTTTGCTTCGATTATTCTTTCCGAACTATCATCTCCACCAAGACCATTCCATACGGAGTAATCTCCAACAGATATCCTATCTAGATAATCAGATTCAGATACATTGTCTGATATTTGCTGATGGAAACCTTGTGAGAAAATAGATGTACTAATAAGTAGTAAAGTTATTACTGTTATAATATATTTCATTATAATTTCTTTTTGATGTTGTTAAATAATTTATGAGTTAAAACTTACTTAGTAAGAAATTAATACTTACATAGACTCCTATACAAGCAAAAATAAATCTTGGATGGTCTGATGCGATTAATAGTATAGTCAATGCTCCAACAAGAAATACTGCTAAAGCTATAGCCAAAACTACCATAGTTAAAACCTTTTTCATTTCGATTTAATTTTATTAATCAATAATAATTTTCTTTGTACTTTCATCAGCTATGAAATACCAATTTTCGTCTGAATATTCTCCACTATTTATTTTACTTACAAGTGATCTTAATAACGATTCTAAGTCATCAGATTCTGTATAGTCAAAAGTATGGTTTACTACTTCATCATAATCAGCTATACTTTTGTCAAAGTCATCTTCATGTCCACCTACCACGTACATACAATATTTCTTCATCTTAATTTAATTTTTATTTAATTTTATTAATTAATGTATACTATTTAATTAGGATACATAATTTGAATTACCTTTTGTGATGTGTTTATAAATCTGTACTTATTAGTATCAGATACATCAGTTAATAGGTATCTGTCTAGTACTGTACCATCATAATTACTTACTTGTTTTACTCTTGTACCATTTGATACATAGTTTAAAGGTGCATTTTCTTCCATTTTAATTTGAATTTTTTGTTAATAATTTTTTAATGTAAATTTCTATTCCGATTACCATCGGCATAATCTTGTTGTGTGTAATGTTAACTGATGGATATTAAATCTGACATCCCTTCTAATTCTTTAAGTCCTTTATTTGTTACTGACATAGTTGCAATCCCTTCTATATAATCATAAGTTATTCCGTATGTTTCCATGTGTGTAATAGAAGAATCTATATCCATAAAAGTTTCATACCTCATTGACATTTTAGGTATGATAATATCCCATTCTTCATGTCTGTTTCTCTTCTTTGTACATTTTATTGGTAGACATTCTTCTATCCTCCAACATTCTTCTATACTCCAATTAATTTCAGCCATTTCGATTTATTTTTATCTGTTAATAATTTTTTAATGTAGATTTCTATTCCGATTACTATCGGCATATTATTTATTTGATAATGTAAACATAATACAAATATCTCACATATCCTAATTTATTTCAATAATTTTTTTGTTTTATTTGATTCGTTAGCTAATACCCCTACTATAACACCTAATGAAAGGATGAATAAGAATGTCTTTGTTACTAAAATAATACTTACTGCCATAATTTAATGGTTTTGTTTGGTTAATAATTAATTCAGATGCAAAGATACAACAATATTTAACTTATCCAAACTTTTTTAGCAAATAGTTTTCCACAAATGTTTATAATGTACTTAACTGATTGATTACTAGTATCTTAACTTATTCTAAAATTGTCCAGTAATAATGTAAGTACCCTAGACTATTAAAGTAGGTATATTAGTAAGTTATAAGGTAGGTTATTTATATATATTATATAGACGAAAATAATTTAAAGAAATATTGATAAAAGTTACCTACTTAGTTATATGTATTCGTATATTTGTGTAAAGAAACAATTAATAACAAACAAAAGACTTAATATTATGGACATCAGAAATGAATTATGTATCGGAGGAACAAGATCAAAAGACACATTTGCAATGTTTATTGAAGATGGTAATGCTACAAGATTATCTAATGGTAACTATGTAGCACAAGTAACGCAACATAATAAAGAATATACGTTACAAGAATTGTATGAATTATTTTTAAAAGAATCTGTATAAAATTAGGATATTATAAAAAAGAGTATTATATTTGCATTGTAATTAAATTTATCACAAACAAAAATAAATTAAGATGAGAGTTATTGAAACAAAAGTTTACACAATTAATGAACATCCAAACAAAGAATTGTGCTTTGATTTCGTTAGAGAAAATATGCATGATTTGAATGACATGTCTTCTAATGAAGTTATAGATAGCTTAAAGGCGTTATCTGAAGTAATAGGAGGAACACTTGACTACTCAATAAGTGTAGTACCATCTAGAGGAGAATTTATCTCATTCAAGGATTACGACAAAGAAATTCTAAATGAATTAGATGCTCAAGATTGTCCATTAACTGGATGTGGATTTGATGCGGATTTAATTGAAAGTATGCAGCAAGATGGCGATGCATATAGATTATTAAATGCTTTACATAAAGATACTGAGTATGTTTATTCAGATGCAGGTTTAACTGAATTGTTTGAATGTAACCAATATGAATTTTCAGAAAACGGAGAAATGATTTAATATGACAGAAACTAAAAAATACAGATTCTTCTTTCACTACAGAAAGCAAACCAAAGGTATGACTGTACACTTTAGAGGAAAGTGTATACCTTGCCACGATGTGGTATGTAGACAATCTGTTGAAACAAAGAGAAACAAACAACAGCCTTATCTAGTGATGCAAGGATTTGCAGCTAGTGTAGAATTGATAGAAGATGTTTGTTACATTAATTAAAAATAAAACCTAAGTAATTAGGTTATTATAAAAAACTATATTATATTTACATCATGGAATTAAATATTACAGAACTAAAAGACAAGCTATCTACCTTAGATAGAGATATGGATAAGCAATTTGAATTTTATAGAGATTTCCTATTGGATTACAAATCTGAACAAATTGGCGTATCAGCTAATGAATTTCTAGAAGATGAACAATTTTCATTTATTATGGGATGTTATCCAAATATGATAATCTCAAGACACATAGGTTCAAGATGTTCATCAATAGTAATCTATGAGATAGATACTGAGACATTCGAAGTGAATGATATATTTACTGAGGGATTATAAATAATTTAAAAGTAAATCCTAAATAATTAGGTTATTATAAAAAACTGTATTATATTTACATTATAATTGAAACACTAGATAAAATAAAAATGACAAACAGAGACATTAATCTATTGAAAAGACGTATAAAAACTTTGTATGGATGTGGAAATTTAAGCAAAGGACATAATTATATGAAACATTCTAAACTTGATTTGGGAGAGGATTTATTCAATGAAGTTTATGAAGATTATCTTAAATTCTTACAAGATACTATTACTCCAAGTGAAGTAATTCAAGAAGAGGAGATCAAGTCTATGAAAAGTATGATGCAGAGCATATTTGCGTATGGCAAACTAGAAAGAAGCAATAGCTATCTTAATGACTATTACCTTAAATTGGGAGGAGATGTTTTTAATCAAACATTTGAAGAGTATTCAAAGCATTTATCTGATAACTATACTGTTGATAAAAACGTATACCGAGATATGGAAGGGCTTTCATATAATTCTTTAATAAAAAAATAAATAATTAGGATATTAAAGAAATAAATAGTATATTTACATCATAATTAAAACACTAAATAAATATATCATGAATTACACAATCAAAATGTACACAATAGCTACGACAGAACAAGGTAGTAATCTAACTATTAGAACATACTACCAAGAAGATAGAGCATTGGAATACGCAAGTAAACATATCGGATACATCTTCCGAAAACCAGAAGCAAGTGAGCAGCTAAAAGAATACATAGATGCATACTACGAATTTGTAAATGTTGAAATGGACAATGTATCTGATTATGACATCACTTGTAAGGTGGAGAATCTAGAGGGATTAAATTAAAAAATCCTAAATAATTAGGTTATTATAAAATAATATATTATATTTACATAAGTTAAACATTAAAACACTAACAGATGAAAGCAGTTAATAAAATAGATTGGAAATTATTAGGAGAACAAAAGTTAACCCTAGTAAAGATAATAGATGATATTACAATGACACATAGTCAACATAACCATTTAGTTGGTATTGTAAACCTACTTGATGAAATGTCAGATGAAAAATATTTTTCAGATAAGTAAAAAAAAATTACTGATAAGTTTGGATAATATAAAATAATGTATTATATTTACATTAGAATTAAATTAGTTATAAACAAAAATAAAAATTATGGTAAATTTAGCCTTTAACGGAAATCTTTCTATTAGCTTTGTAGAATTTAACTACAGAACAGAATTGGATAAAGAAACATCAGATATGATATTAGAGGGATTACAAAAAGGTAAATTCATAATTTCTATGCAAAATAGAACTATTTTATCAACAAAAAACATTTTATCGGAACCAATTTGCTCATTCATTGTTATAGGTAGTGAGGGAGAGTATGATTGGAGCAAGAACTAAAAAACACTTTAAAAAAGAAAAATTATGAAAAACTCAATACTTAAATTAGCAACATTTTTATTATTAACAATATGTTTTACAATAAATGTAAACGGACAATTCGCTATAAATTCTCATAGTCATAATGTTAAGTTTTACAATCATGCAACAAATGAGTATGATGATTTTGAGGAAGAAGTTATACATGAGACAAGTATTATCTTATCAACGGATAAAAAAAAGCTAATTCTCATGAACGATAAAACTACTACGATATTTTCTATGAAGTTTCGAAGTAACGAAGAATTAGTAGATGGATATAAATTCGTATACGATGTGCAAAATGAAAAAGATGGTTTAAAGTATACTATTATAGGGTATATGTATTCTAAAAAATGTGAACTTTATATTGCTGACCATAGAGATGGATTTCCTCTAATCAGATTTAATTTTTTAACGGATAACTTTATAAAGTTGAAAAGTAGGGATATCACATCAAATCCAACAGATAGATTATAAATAATTTAAAAATAATTGACAAAAAGTTACCTACTTAGTTATATTATTTCATATATTTGAGTAACGAAACATTTAAAAAGAAAAATTATGAAATCAATATTAGGAATATTAATAGTAATAGCTACTTTATCATCTTGCGTTACAAATGAATTTGAAGAGTTAAGCTACATATCTGTAGGTGGAGACACTATCTATGATCCAATCGTAATAGCTGAAGAAAGAGTCTATTGTTATGGTGGATATAGGTTTAGAGTTACTGTAATAGCTGAACTATCTGATGGTACATCAATAAGCTTTGTGTTGATAGCTAATGACCTTGACAATTCTGAAGAGATAAGTGTACACGATTACGTATCTACTGCAATCAATTCCAAATGTGATGGGGGTATTATCTATCCATATGTTAATGTAGTAACTAAAGGTGGAATGGTTAATATAAGAGATGGCAAATTTGACCTAATCGGTAAAATTGGGATGGAATGTCGCCAGAACGAAGATATCGGATTTGGGGATTGGAGACCAATAGATGCTGACCTTGTGTTAAATCTTATAGATATAACTAATCCTAAATAATTTAAAGAAATACCTAAAAAAGTTACCTAGCAATATATAATTATTCGTATATTTGATTATCGTTAATATTTAACGTGTACATTAAAAAAGAATCACAATGAATACAATAAATTCTAATTCAGAAATAGCTGAAGAGATAATGAATACTAAATTATACCTAACTAAAGAAGAGTATGATTTTTGTTTCGAGCATCTTGATGATATAGCTATTGATACATCTCACATCGGAGATTACTTTGATCATGGAGCATATCTTAATCTAAGGTTATACAAAGAAGACGAGGATGAAAATGCTGAATTAAAACTTAAGCATGAATCTATAAGAAGTATATTAATCAAGAATGGTAATGTGGAATATGGAGATTGTATTATAGATGAGATATGTGATGTTGTTGGAATATTGCCTACTACGACATATTATTCTGAAGAAAAATAGATAAAATGAATCAAATAAATAGAGTATCTGATGAGAAGTTAGTTAGGTTAATTCCATTTTTACCTAAAGGTTATTATGGAAGTAATACATCTTACTCTCCATTGTGTCAATATACAATCTCAACACCATGCGGAAATGATATACTTTTGACAAGAAGTAAAGATAAGAGATATTGGCACTATGCAGCATCTACTGTTGCATCTGAAATAATTTAAAAATAATTGACAAAAAGTTACCTAGCAATATATAATTAGTTGTATATTTGAGTATCGTTAATAAAAAAAACAAAAATTATGACACATCTAGAAAACGTTGCAAATTACGAAATTACTACAGATGGTATATTACTATACATAGATGGAGAAGTTGGTCAGCCAGATGAGATGTCTTTTACTCATGATAATTTCTCAACATTCTTGGAAGACAAAGGTATAATAGGAAATTTATCTGTGGATACATTAGACATGGATGGAGATTATGTTGGCGCAGAAATCTACATATCATACGAGGATTACTTAGAAGATTCTCTTGAACTAGAGGATGTTATGAATTTTGTGCATTCTAATAAGGAATTAGTATATAAATTTATTAAATATAGTTAATAATAAATTTGGAATATCCAATAACTTTTTGTAAATTTGGGTAACATTAACAATTTAAACACATAAAACTAACATTACAATGAAATATATTATTATATTAGGATTACTATTAATCAATATCTCAATTTCCGCACAAGATACAATAAGCTACACTAGTTATACGGAATGGAATGGTCTTGTAGAATATGATGATTTACAAAAACCAATTAACGGATTGATTAGTTATGATGGAAATGATTTCAGATTAGAAGTTGAAGTTGAATTGGAAGATAGCAAAAGCATTCTAGTTGATAAGACATTGAAAGCAAATCACATCAAGTATTACGATGGTGTTAATGGCGCAATCAATTTGAGAGATGAAGAGGGTAAACTAGTTTTCATGATAATAAAGATAACTGAAGATGGAAATGATATACACTATTTATTAGCAGAAGATTTGACTGATAGAGGAGATTGTAGGTTATTGATTAAGGATGCCAATCTGATAGATACTATCAATTCTATCATGGATAAAAAAAATAAATCTTTTTCCTAAAAAAGTTAACTACCAATACATATTATTTCGTATATTTGAGTAACGAAATAATTAAAGTTAAAAATTATGACACAATCAGAGTTAAGAGTAAGAGTAGGTTCAATGACAAAAACAGAGATGATATCTCTAAGAGACCATCTTGAGACTAATTGGTCAGATTCATTTAGACCATTAATGGATATCTTATCATTGGGATGCATAAATAAATTCAAAACGACATTATCAAGATTATGAAAAAGATTAGCAAAAGAGATATAACAATATTAGCTATTGATTTTCTGAATGAAAAAAGATTCGAAGTCCTATCTAGTTTACCAAAGGAGTTGAAATCCTTAGAAGGAGTTAAGGTAATCAATCGTGATGGAAATAAATCTAAGAAATTTACATTGAAAAGTATCCACGATGAGATGATATTAAATGATATATATTATACATTCTCAGCATGGTATGACCTTAATAACTACGTAAAGTTAAGAACTAGAGTAAGGATTAATGGCGGATCACATTCTGATAATTCAGCCTTCACAGAATACTTTGATGACTTTGATTCAATAGGTAGAATTGATAATAGCATATTGACCTCAGTTGATTACCTAGAAGATAGTATTAAAGGAGTAGAAGAAGAGATTAAGAACAAAATGACACAAGAGAAATTCGATGTCTACAAAGACCATTATGAGATAGCTAAAAATACTATCGAAGAGATTACAAGTAAGATACCAAGACACTTTAGAGATATCATTACTTATTAAGATACATAGTTAGTTAGTTTAATGTTTGATTGATGTTTATAATTCCCTTAGACCATTTGTAGTGTTTTGGTCTTTGGGATTTTTTTAATCAAAAATTAGGATATATCAAAAATAAATCGTACCTTGCAGAGTTAAGGAAGAAAAAGTATGTATAATATAATCTATTATATAGTAAATCTAACTTTTTATATTTTTATTTTAGCTTGAAAGACCTTATATATGGGAAATGTCAAAAATAAATGAAAATAATTTGAAGAAACATCTAAAAAAGTTACCTACTTACTTATAATGTTTCGTATATTTACATTGTCAATAAGACGTAACACAAACACTTAAATTAAACAAATTATGCAAGATTCAAACATTTTCGGATTCGATTACAAAGAAACGAAATTACAAAATGGAGATGGTTCAGATTCTATTTGGTCATCAATTCAAGGAGAAGATGGTAAGCTAATCCATTGTAAGAAGAAGACATATGAGATGATACAGACAGATGCAGTATCTCACATAGCAAGAGCATTCCAACAAGAAGGATTTGAAGTCGCTCCATACATCCACAGAAGTGGAGAAGTTATAGGTCTCAATGTATTTCTTGGAGACAGAATGACAAGAGTAGGTCAGAAGAAATATAATGCATTCATCAAGATACCTAATAATGGTGGTGGTAGAGGATTTCTAATGATAAGAGAAATTGTAGCAATATGTGGAAATGGTATGGTATTTACTAAGAGTAAGCAAAAAGATAAGTCTATCAAAATTCCACATTCAGTTGATTACCCTTCCGCATTAAAATTGATGAAAGAAGCCGTTACTCAGTTCATGACTATGGTATCTGAGATAGAAGAGAATGACAGATTCATGCTAGAGGAAGAGTTAACTAACGTAGATATCCTCAAAAAGTTAAACAAATGGTTCTATGAAGTTGAGATGCCATTGTCACATAAGAAAGATATGTCTTTCAATCAGTTTAGAGAATTACTAGTAACTGATCCACAATCAGTAAAATCTATAGACAGATATAACGAAGTGATGGTTGCTTTAGAATTAGAGAAAGGTTACAATGAGCAATTAAGTAGAGGATTAAGTATGTATACGGTATTCGCTACACTAACAAATTACCTATCAAGAAGAGTAGAGGCTAGTGGTTCAAAAGCAGCAATCGAAATTAAGCAAGAAAGAGTATCTAGAAAGATATCAGAATATGATTTAGTTTAATGTGTGTTTAATTAGTGATTGATTGAGACCTTGCATCAGAAATGGTGTAAGGTTTTTTTATGTCGTTTGCTAGATGAAATGCTCACTACAAGACATCAAAGCAAAGATACAATCTTTTTCTGATATAACCAAATTTAGCGAGGGATATTTTTAAGCTAACAAACAATCACATACAAACAATACATACACAATATACATAAGAATACACATAAGATACATAGAATACACTACAAGACAATACATTGACCAAATATAGCCATATATCCCTAATACATCAGAAAACGAATAATCCAAGAATTTTAAATAGCCTATTTCATACACATACAAGTACCTAAGTAAGTAAGATATCACATATATTTATTCAAAAACGGCACAAATCTTGCCTAAAATGGTCTATTCCTCCTATAATTGGTCATAATGCAGCAGAATTGAAAGCTAAGAATGTCGATATATGGGGATTTAGTCTACTTTTGTATGGGGAAAAGTACCAAAGCCTATTACGATTACTTTATAGCTAACATCTATATATAGTAGTGTGTGTTATATGGGGTATAATGGGGTAGCTTATTATGGGGTATGGTGTCCTCGCACTATGTGTCTTGTAGTGTATGTTTATGTGTTTCTTTCTATGGGGATGTGGGGATAAGGTTCTATTCCTTTTATCCCTTATGTTATTTGTTGGTTATTATTCTATGTATTCCTATGACGATTATTAGCTGCTTAAATTTTCTTCCTCAGAATTTGGATAGTTGAGAAATTTTTTGTATCTTGCCTAGTGATTCCCTATATGAGCAAATGGGTATGTTTTGGTTGGAAATGGATACACTCAATATAACAGGGTAAGGTACGACATATTTTTGACTTAACCAAATCCTATAGGTATTATTTTAAAAAAAGTTTTATAATGTTATAGGCTAATAGGCTAAATTAGGGTACCAGCATAAAGGTAATCTTTTTTTTTCTTATAACCTAATTTTTCAGCATAAATATTAAAAAAAGTTTTTTATAGATTTCCTTGTGTATATCGGATTATATTGCTATATTTGTGTATCGTTAACAATTAAAGAATAACAATGACTAGAATCAATAGCGGAATACCATCAGCTGAATTACTTGATATGCATCTTTTAGCTGAGCATAGGGAGATTAAACGTATACCTAACTGTATCAAGAAGGGAAGGTATTGTCTAGATGGCATACCTAATAAGTTTAAGATGGGTAGTGGTCATGTTAAGTTTTTCTATAATAAGCTAAAGTATCTACACGAGAGATATCTAGAGTTACATAGTGAATGTGTATCTAGGGGATTCAATGTTACTGACTATAATGACTGTTTTAGTGATCTACCTAGCGAGTTATACAATGACTATACTCCTACAGACGATGATAGGAAGCTAATAAGAGAAAGAATAGCCGAGAGAATAAAAGAATATAATTTAAAGAAAAAGAACAAGAAATAGTAGGATATTAAATAAATAGTGTTATATTTACACTGTAATCAATTAGTAATCATTTAAACATTATACATTATGCACAGAATCAATAGAAAAATCGTAACTAAGTCTTTAGAGCAATTATCTGACTACCCTAATAGAATCAATGAGATTATGAGTAACTACAAGTTAGGTTTATTGACTACTCACGAGTTTATGTGCCTTATATCAGAGTTTACTAAATTAGCGCAGATGAGACTGCAAGACAAAATAGATGAGTCTAGCCTTGACAATAGAGAATTTACTCTTTGTATGAATATGCTAGAAACTATAAACGACTAACCAAAAACTAAGATGCCTTGACGATTATTTCCGATGGGCATTTTTTTTGTCTTTACCTTTCCAATAGGCTAAACTGGGAGTCCATCATAAAGGTACAAAGAATTTTTGATATAACCAAATATATAATAAAGAATATTAAAAAAAGTTTTTTAAAAATAAATGCCAAAAAGTTACCTACCTATCTATAATGTTTCGTATATTTGAGTATCATTAAAAAACAAACAAAAATTAGCATTAAGATGAAAAGATTATTTATTACAATATTTTTAGGATTATGGTTCGTAATCAATATGTCAGCACAGAGATACGAATTACCACAAGACCATCAAGAAATAACTGCTCCATGTGATTGCAATAAGGTATTCAAAGATACTAAGACATGGAACAAAGGTAAGCGAAGTGGATACTTTTGTCTATGGACAATAACAAGAGGTTCAAAGAAGGGACAGAAAAGGAAAAGGTACTACAGCGAGTTAGCTAAAAAGAATAAGAAATAAATTGTGATTGATTTTGTCCTCTCAGCAGAAATGTTGAGGGGATTTTTTTTGCTTAAAAATTAGTTTATTTAAATTTTTTTTCGTACCTTAGCTACTAAGTCCTATTCCGATTACTATTCAATACTTTTGTTGGTCAAAGGGCTAAACTAGGGCTCCATCATAAAGGTACAAAACATTTCTGATATAACCAAATTAAATCCTATAAATAATAAAAAAAGTTTTTTAAAAATAAATGCAAAAAAGTTACCTAGTAACCTATATGTTTTCGTATATTTACATTATAATTAATTAATCACATTTAAAATACACTTGGCATGACAATTTATCGCTTAACACAGACATCTCTTGATACACAGAACAGATACGCTGAAACTGTATCTGAAGGAAAATACTTTTCAAGAATGATAGATGTGATATCATCTATGATGTCTGACTATCTAGATATTACAGAGGAGAGAATGTATTGGGGAGATTTTCAAACAATATTAGATGATAAAGGGATTTATATCTCACGAACATTCTATAACATAGACGATGTGGAGAAACATGTTATGTTATCTCTTAAAATAGAAAAGATAGAGGTAAGCTAATAAGATATAGAGGCAGTTAGTAAGTCCTCTATTTTTTTAAGGATAAACCACATTGATATTATATTGATATAAAAAAAATTAATTAATCTTAAACTTTAAAAAATTACCACATTATGAAACTATCTGTATTGAAAGAATTAAATCAATATGTAAACGATTTGATAAAAGATAAAGTACTAACAAAAGAAAATTTTGATGACTGGCATTATATCGCATTTAATCATTTAAATCCATTTGAATCGGTTAAAATATGCAATAAGTACGAAATTGATAATTACGGAGAAGAAGTTATTTCTTCTATACAAGACAATTTTTACAAATATTAAAATATTAAAATGTCTTTACCTTAGCTATAGGCTAAACTGGGGCTCCATCATAAAGGTACAAAACTTTTTTGATATAACCAAATAATATACAACAAATAATAAAAAAACTTTTTTTAAATAAATCCTATAAAATAGTTGCATAAGTGAAATATTGTTGTATCTTTACATTATAATTAATTAGTAAACATTTAAAAAAATCACAATGTCAGAGACAATCGAAAGACAAGAGGTTAAATTACATCCATCTTCAAAAGTAAAAGTACTAGGATACTCAAATGAAACTCGCTATGGGAAAGGCACTTACAGAATAGTTACTAAAACAAATGGAGGGTTTCCGAAGGCTCACGATATAGTAGCTGATAGTCCTTATCATGCATTCTACTTTGCTGACCTTAAAAAATTGCTTAGCATCTCATACATATCAGAAAGTACTACTAAGCCATTTCCACAAGGAGACCAAAGTTACAATATAACATTATACGCAAGGAGTGGAAGAAAGATATGGGCAATTAATCAACTACTTGAAGAGATTACTGTTGGAGACATTAACCAAGACATGAGTAGAACAGATTTTTGTAATTATGATCAGTATATTTATGTAGATGCTAGGTCATGGTCAGATAAAGCATTCGTTCAAAATTCTTAACCATAAATAGAGGCAATTAGTAAGTCCTCTTTTTTTTATCCCTTTGGTCCCAAAATCCTAAACTGGGAGTCCATCATAAAGGTACGAAACTTATCTGACATATCCAAATAATATACAGTAAATAATAAAAAAACTTTTTTTAAATAATTCCTATAAAATAGTTGCAGAAGTCAGATTTATTCGTATCTTTACATTGTAAATAATTACTAAACAAAAAAACAAAAACAAATGTCGAATTACTATAATAATGAGGATGTAGGTGACTTCCCATGGAAGGAATTTATACAAATGGTTATTATCATGATCATACTTCCTTCCTTATTCCTTATTCTTATGAAGCCTTAAAACATTAAAAATTATGACAATATCTGAAAAATTAGATGCTCTAAAAGAGAATTACATTAAGGCTATGGACAAGCTAAATCCACAAGAAGACAATGGTTATGTATGGTGGGAAAGAGAAAACCAATGCCAAGAGTGGAGCGAAAAGCAAATGTGCTATGTTCCAATGTCTGACACTAAGACATTTAAGATTATGAAAGAATGGTCAAATCGTTAAAAATTAAAAAATAACTTGTTATGAAAAACTTAGAAGGTAACTACTTTTCAAGCTATGGGTTTGTTGGAAAAAATGAACTTGAAAAAGAAGTAGAAAATACATTTGGTAAAAATTTGGATTCTGCATTCGAGCATGAAATTACATTAAATGGTAGTGATGACATAGAACTAATACAAACAATATGTGATTCTATCGAAGATGGGAGATATCATGTCTATAGTAATGAGACTGATGAAGATTATATCTTAGTAAGAGAAGATGATGATTGGGATAGAATTTAAAAATAATTTAAAAATAATTGGCAAAAAGTTACCTAGTAACCTATAATGTTTTGTATCTTTATGTTGTAATCAATCATTAATAACTAAATACATCTAAAATGACTATCGAATCTTACTATGGAACTAAGCTAATAAAAAGAAATTTTATACCTACAGTACTGACTGACAAAGAGGTAACAGATAGAATTATAGCTTTACAAGAGAATTATCCGAATAGCTTTGTATTCATTAGAATAATGGGAGCTAATGTTCCTACTGTTCTATACACATATGATAGTAAGATAGAGAAGTTAATAAAGAAAGTATCAAAGCCTAATAGATTAGCTAGGCTATACGGAAATTCATTGAACAAGTAAGTAAAGTAACTGTGTTACGTGAGCATGGAGTAGGATAGCATCTCGGCTATAAACTGAAATACGCTTTACTTACTAATCCTCTGACAGAAATGTTGGGGGATTTTTTTTGTTTAAAAATTTGGATAATTGAGATTTTTTTTGTACCTTAGCTCTTGGGCTTTGGAAGGAAGCATTCTTCAGCTAAAATAAATCGAAAATAAATCGAAAATAAATGATATAAATAGTTGCAGAACTAGAATATTTGATTATCTTTGTAATGTAATTGCAATGAAGCATTACACTAAACAAATCACAATGTTAGATTATACAGCTACAGCACAAAGACTTTCACAGATTGGTCACAAAATCTATTCACTTCAAGCAGACAATTTCATTAACGCTGATAAGTTTAGCTATATGCTAGACAGTATGTTAATAGAACTACACGAGCAGAGTGAGGAGGGTATAAAAACAATAGCATTCAACAAAGAAACTGGGGATGCCGTAGAAAGATTAAATTGGTTAAATACAGAAATCGATAAGATTACATTGATACTCAATGGTATCATCACATCTAGAAAAGTATGGGAGACTATGAGATTCAGCAAGGTATACTAAAATTAAAATCCCTTACACATTAAACGTGTAGGGGTTTTTTTATGCAAAATAATTTCCTATAGGCTAAACTGGAGTTCCATGATAAAGGTACGAAACATTTCCGACATAACCAAATAAAAATACATCTAATTTACCCTAAAATAAAAAAAAGTTTTTTGAAAATAAATGCCAAAAAGTTACCTAGTAACATATTAAATGTTGTATATTTACACTATAATTAATTAATCACAATAACAATACAATGTCAAACACTACTACATTTTCTATTTCAAATCAAGAACAATTCGAAGATGCTCTTTCTTGGGTATCTGACCTATTTAAAGATGTTAACGGTTTTAGACCAAGAGGATATGATTTCCATACGTGGTCTTTTGAGGAGTTAGCTAATTTCATGAATGACCTTTCTGATGAAAGTGATAGCCAAGAAGCCCAAGAAAAGGCTTGGGTTGAGAAAGCAATAGCAGATGTGATGTCTGTTGGTGCTGATAGAAAAACTGCGTTACGGTGGTTGGATGAAGCTGATGCCGATGCAGGTTATTATGCTCTTGATATCGAAAGATATGGTTGGTCAGCTAAATACTCTGATTAGATACAAAGAGGCAATATTGTAAGTCCTCTTTTTTTTGTCTTTACTATAGCCACAGGCTAAACTGGGGTTCCATGATAAAGGTACAAAACATTTCTGACATAGCCAAATAAAATAACAATTAATTTGCCCTAAATAAAAAAAAAATAAACCGAAAATAAATCCCTAAAAAGTTTGGATAAGTGAAATGTTATCGTATCTTTACACTATAATTAATCATTAAACATAACAAATCAATCATGAGAAATTCAAAAGACAGAATGCCAAAGGCAGATTACTTCAGAATGAGATTGGCAGATGCTACTGCTAATGGTCTAACGGCTAAGGCTGATTACTACACATCTAGATTGGCTCAGATGAGTGAACCGATTGAGATAGCTAGTATAGGGAAGACCGACAAGGTTACCTTTGCTAATGGGCTAGTAGTCTTCGCTCTTTAGAGCAATAGCTTGGGAGTCCTTAATTGTGAGGGCTCCTAAGTTTATTAAAATAAATCGAAAATAAATCCCTAAAAATTTGGAATAGCTAGAAATCCATCGTATATTTACATCAAGAAACAACACAATAACGATGGACTTAACTTATAGAAACGTAAAAATCAGAAAGCACATCAAACACAATAGTGGAGCATCTAAAACAGTATGCGTAACGACTTGCTTGAATTTCTTTGGAATACCATTCGAAAGCTATCATTACACATCATCAAGAAGCAATAGACACGCATACAAGAATGTGCTGAGAAAGTTTGGATGGTCTGTTAGAAGCAAGAAAAGTGAATTCAAGGCACTTAAGCCTATTACCATGACTAAGCTGAGAGCAAACATGAAGAAGAGCGAATACACATCTAATGACTATTTCATTGTGCTAGGTGCTCAGAGTAAAGCCGCTCACTTGATGGTACTGAATGGAAATGGGGAAATAGTGATAGATACTGCGAGAGGCAAGAAATGGAAGATATACGGAGTTTCTATAGTGGAAAAATAAATCGAAAATAAATACAAAAAAGTTACCTACTTACTTATAATTAGTTGTATATTTACATCGTAATCAATTAGTAACAAAAACAAAATAACTGAAGATGTCAAACGAATCAAAATTCTACCTAACAGTAACAGCATTATTCTTCGCTATAGGTTTACTCGTAGCTTGTGCTCCTAACGTGTCTACTGATGTAGTTACAGAAGAATACACAGAGAGCGTACAGATATCTGTAGGAGCAGATACATTGACCTTAACCGCAGTATATTTCTCTGATCAAGAAGAAGTAAGCATAGTACACAGTCAATTGGCTGATGGTTATATTTATAGTGGAGTATATGAAGATGTTGAATCGTTAGTATTTTGGCTTCAAGAATATCCTATCCTATCTGATAAAGATGTTCAATTTAGTAAACTATACTACCAAGATATAGTAGAGGAGAAAATTTGGTAAACTAGAAAGATAGGCGCACAAATAAGACCTATCTTTTTTTAAAATAAATCGAAAATAAATAGCTAAAAGTTACCTAGCAAACTAAAAAGTTTCGTATATTTGAGTATCGTTAGTATTTAACGAGGCAATCAAAAAAGAATTACAATGACAGAATTAAACGTAAATAGCACATTCGATAGAGTTGATAACCTAATTAGTGAATTAGATAATGATTGGGGATTGATGACTGATGATATGCAGAGGCTCCATTATCGTAATGAGAATACTGTAGATAGATTAAGATATGAATCATTGGATTCTGAAGGATTAAATACATTAAACATAATAGTTTCTCAATTAGAGAAAGTACTAGAGATCGTAAAAAATATTAAAATTACCAACAAGATGATAGATGAGTTAGATATGTACTCTAAAGATGGATTCTATGTGGATTAAGATAAATTGTGATTGATTTAGCCCTTACGCAGTAAAATGTGTAGGGGTTTTTTTATGTAAAAAAGTTTGGATAATTAAAAAATAATGCGTACCTTAGCTCTTGGGTCTTGTAACTATGCATTTTTAACCTAAAATAAATCGAAAATAAATAGCTAAAAATTTGGTGGTAACCTATAAAGTTTAGTATATTTACATTGTAATTAATAATTAACACATACAATTAACAAACAATCACAATGAGTAACAGCAAAAGATTTGACAGACACGCTATTTTTACAGCAGAAATGATGGACACGACAATGGAAATAATTCAATCAACTAGAGACCATTCATTAAAAAATATGACCTATGCACTTTATGATGGCTATCTATACGAAGACTTATTACCAACAGCAATAGAACTAGGAGTAAGTGAAGAAGTAGAACTTAAGATACGAGGATTAAAAAATGAGATTGAGATGTCGATGTAGTTAGCTGAAACACATAAACAATAAAGAGCCCTTACACAAGCAAATGTGTAGGGGTTTCTTATGTAATATACTATAGCATACGAGCCTCATAGAAGCCCTCTAACGAACGATATACATCTATCCCTTACTACACTACCAACACCACATAGATAATATACTACATATTATATATACCTATCAAAAAAATTCCTAATACATACTACATAACAAAAACAGAAACATATCTACTGTTATCATATATTCATACTATCTCTACCATTGTCATGCTAACAGTTAGCTCACATACATACATACATGATACTCTATGGTCTTAACCTATAAGCTATTAACTATTATTTACTATAATATAAATCTCGATTTTTAAAATTGATATCTACTATGGGGGGTGGGTTTGAAAATCAGAACC
>Ga0228670_1000665_pt1 | contig 18372 bp, 20 predicted proteins | sample 85DmetaG_FD_182785 | JGI IMG/M metagenome (GOLD analysis project Ga0228670, IMG submission 182785) | Seawater microbial communities from Monterey Bay, California, United States - 85D | ecosystem: Environmental > Aquatic > Marine > Coastal | place: USA: California | collected 2016-10-13
TAAATTTTTATTATTTTAAATTAATAATATAAATCTTATCATAATATATTTATATTATTTAAGTAATATTTAAGTTTAATAACTATATATTTAATATTTAATTTTATTAAATTAAAAAATGGAGAATAAAGATGAAACTACTCAAGAATCTAAAGATATTAAAAATCCTCAAATTTATAATGTAAATAAGAATAAAAATAATAGAAATAATAATTATCAAGAAAACAATCAAAATAATTATCAAGAAATCAATCAAAATAATAGACGAAACTATAATAATCGTAATAACAATCAAAACTATAATAATAATCGTAATAACAATCAAAACTATAATAATAATAATCGTAATAACAATCAAAACTATAATAATAATCGTAATAACAATCAAAACTATAATAATAATCGTCAAAATTATAATAATAAACGACAAAATTATCAAAATTATAATTATGAAAAAAACGAACAAAATAATACTTATGATAAATCTATTAGTGAAAAACAAGAAACTGAGGTTATTAAAAAAGAAGAATATGATGACCCTAATACAATGACTCCTGAAAATATTATTAAAAGAGAGAAAGCAAGTGATCCAATTGAAACATTTGATGACCTTTCTGAATTAATTGATTTAAAAATTATTCGTGGTGTTATGTCATATGGTTTTGAAGATCCAAGTCCAATTCAAAAGAAAGCAATTAAGCCACTTCTTGGTAAATTTGACCTTATAGCACAAGCTCAAAGTGGAACTGGTAAAACAGCAACATTTTGTATTGGAACATTAGGCCGTATTGATTTTACTAAAAATGAAACACAAGCTATTGTTTTAGCACATACTTTAGAATTAGCACAACAAATAGAGCACGTTTTTACAAATATTGGTAAATATACTAATTTACGATTAGCAACTGCTGCCAAATCATCAACTGTTCGTGAAAATATTGAAACTTTATTAGGTCGTAATAATCCAGATGGTTTATTACCACACGTTGTTATTGGAACACCAGGACGTGTTTTAGATATGATTAATAAAGAAGTAATTAATATAAATACAATTCGTTTATTAATATGTGATGAAGCAGATGAATTATTATCTGAAGGGTTTATTGCACAAATTAAACAAATTATTGGTTCTATTGGAGAACAAACACAAATTGGATTATTTTCAGCAACAATGGACGCAAGTTTTTTTAAATTAACTGAAAAATTTCTTCGTAATCCTATTAATATTTTAATTAAAAAAGAAAATTTAACATTAGAAGGTATTAAACAATTTTATATTGATTGTGAAAAAAATGACTTTAAATTTGAAACATTGTGTGATTTATACGGATTATTTTCAACGTGTCAAACAATTATTTATTGTAATCATCATCAAAGTGTAGAAATTTTAAGTCAAAAAATGCAAGAACAAGATTTTAAAGTGTCTTATATTCATGGAGGGATGAATATTGCCGAAAGAGAAGAAGCAATGAAAAAATTTAGAAATCTAACAACGCGTGTATTAATTTCAACTGATTTATTAGGTCGGGGTATTGACGTTCAACAAGTATCTATTGTTATTAATTATGATATTCCATTTAAATCTGAAGCATATATTCATCGTATTGGTCGTAGTGGTCGCCACGGACGCACTGGAACAGCAATTAATTTTGTCACAAATAATGATATTAAACGTATTCATGATATAGAAACATATTATCATACACGTATTTTACCTTTACCTTCTGATATGGCTGATGTATTTCAATCAAATTTTTAATTAAATTAAATTAAATTAAACTTTATTTTATATTTTTCATATTTTTCATATTTTTCATATTTTTCATAATTAAATAATTATTTATTTTATAATACTTATATTTAAAAATTAAATTCGTTTATATTATTAAATAAAAAACAAATATTTAAGTAATCAATATATAAAATTATATATTTTATTAGTTATACTATTGTTTAATAATTTCAATTTCAACTATGTCTCAACCTAATAATCTTTCTATTGTTCCTGGTGCTGATGGTGGTAAAAGTGCTACTCCTAGTTTAACTTTACCAACAGAAAAAACTCTTCTTCAAGCAACAAAACTTTCTTTGAAAACAAAAAAACCAATTTGTTTTTATTTTTATATTGATTCTCTCAAAGGTAAAATAACAATTGTTTCAGATGGTGAAGACCGTGTCATTTTTAAAAATGAAGACGAGCACACTTCTCCAATTATTAACACTTATAAATCAGAAAACTGTTATATTGTAGTTACTGAAAATACTATATATATTATTAGTTCTGAAACCCAAGTTCGTTAATTTAAAAAAAATATTTTTTTATAGTTTTAAATTTTTTATTAATTAAATTATTAGTTTATTAATTCATAGTATCATTATCACTATCATCATATTCAGATTCGCTGTCATCGTCTTCACTATCATCATTATTCATATAAAAATCATAATCTCCATTTAAATACTCTTCGGGAAGTTCTATTTTTGTGCATTTTTTTATATCACCATTAGCATTCATTGTCCCTATAAAAATACCTTTTAGTTCAGAATTATTCAAACGATAATAGGTAAATTCACCATTACACTCCCAATTATTAATAAAACCTTTTAAATAACCAGTAAAACTACCACAAAAATTAGACACTTCTAAGTCTGTTGTGGAAAATTCACCACTAATATCTGTGTTGTCGTTGTTTGTAGGTTGAGTTGCCATTATTTCTTTTCAAGTTTTTGAAATTATATTGAAAATTATTAAAACTATAAAAATCAATTTTATATAAAAAAAATTTTAAAAATGTTAAAAAATGTTAAAATATGTTAAAAATATGAAAATTATTAAAACTATAAAATTAATTTTTATTTAATTATTGTAAATCAATCATTGGATAAAATGAACTATCTATAATTTGATTATTACTACTTTCTTCAAAAAAATCATCATTCATATCAAAACCACTACCTGATATACCATTTGGTGAAATATAAATATCATTTCCTAACATAGTATTTTTAGATAGAAAATCATTAAGATTACCTTCATTATTACTACCTTTTAACATCATACCTATATTAAAATCATTTGAACCTAATGGATGTGGTTGTGTAATTGAGGGTTGGGTTGTAGATGGTTGTGATGTAGAGGGTTGGGTTGTAGAGGGTTGTGTTGTAGAGGGTTGTGTTGTAGATGGTTGTGTTGTAGAGGGTTGGGTTGTAGATGGTTGTGTTGTAGAGGGTTGGGTTGTAGATGGTTGTGTTGTAGAGGGTTGGGTTGTAGAGGGTTGGGTTGTAGATGGTTGTGTTGTAGAGGGTTGGTTTGTAGGTATATATTCTGTTGTTAATAATCCTAATCTCATACCTATAGGCATAGGATTTGAATTATCACATAATGGTTTTTCGTTATCTACAAAATAAGTTTTAAAATTATCATTACTAATAATATTATTAGTATTATTATCATTAATACCATTATTTAGTCTAATATAATATTTAATAGGATATACTCTAATATATTTACATTTAATAAAGTTTTCAATTAAAATACTATATTTTTTATTATAATCAACAATTTCATATGTTTTTATATCCGGATAATTTGTTATATTAGACTCATTATTTGGGTCATTATTAAGTATTTGTATAACTTCTTCAACTTCTAGTATGTATCCTTGATATACTTTTTTTATAGTTTCAATAATTTCATAATCTATATGAAAAAGTTTTGGTTCTGTATCATTATTGTTATCTTTTAATACTTCCCAAATAATACCATCATTTGATGTTTCTACTATAAAATCTGAAACTAAAATAATGAACTCAAACATAATAAGTGATTTTATAATGATACCATTTATTATTCTTTCATTAGTTAATTCTATTTCTATATATGGTTTTTTTTCTTCATCATATATATCAATCCAACCTAAATTAGAATCTAGTTTAGAATTTATTAAAGTATTATTTAATTCATTTAATTGATGTATTTGTCCTTCAGTTAGGTTTTGTATTTCTTCTATTGTACCTAATATATTGTCCCCTATGTTATTGAGAAATAAGTCTTTTTCTTCATCACTTACTATAAATTCTATATTTATATTAAGTATATCCATTACTATATTAATATTGCATTTATAATTATTACTATATCTTCTTTCTTTTTCAATAATACTATTTTCATTATTTATTCCACTAATATCATAAACATTATTATTAATTTTAATAGTATTATTAACAATATTTGTATCTTCAATTATAAATGAATTTTGTAAAAGTTCTAGATTAATATCTTCAAATTTTTCTTGTTTATTTAAAAAAGTGTATAATAAATATACAATTATTAATAAAATAATTAAACATATAATTTTATGTAATATTTTCATTTTTATTTTTATTTTAAATATATATTTATACTTTAAAGATATAAAAAAAATAAAATAATATGAAAAATATAATCAAAATAAATATACAAATAAATTATTTAACTTAATTTTTATTTATAAAAAATAAATTATTACCAAATACGCGATTTTTAGCAACAAAATCATTAAAATTTCCAGTATTACCTCTACCATTAATTAACATATTAACTCCTGATAATTCTTCAAAATTAATATCATTAATAGGAATACCATCATCAGTATTAGCAATATTATCAAGTTCATTATTTAATAATGAACCAGTTCTCCACGCACTTCCAAAAACAAAACTTCCGGGAGATTGATTACCAGATGGCGTTTTAGTAGGACTAGGTAGTGCTGTTCCTGAAGTTGTTGTTCCTGTTCCTGAACCTGAACTTGAACCTGAAGTGGTTGTTCCTGTTCCTGCTCCTGCTCCTGTCCCTGTTCCTGATGTTGTTGATCCTGTCCCTGATCCTGTCCCTGAACCTGATGTTGTTGTTCCTGTCCCTGATCCTGTCCCTGTTCCTGATGTTGTTCCTGTCCCTGTTCCTGATGTTGTTCCTGTCCCTGAGCCTGTTCCTGCTCCTGAAGTTGTTGTCCCTGTCCCTGTCCCTGCTCCTGAAGTAGAAGATGGTGATGTTGTTCCTGTTCCTGTTCCTGTTCCTGCTCCTGAACCTGATGTTCCTGTCCCTGCTCCTGAAGTAGAAGATGGTGATGTTGTTCCTGCTCCTGAACTGGATGTTGTTGCTGTTGGGTCATAATTATGATTAAACATTTTTCTTATATCATTTATAATATTAGTTGTATTAGTTGTATTAGTTGTTGTATGAGTATCATCATATAATTCTAATATTGAATATTTAGCATTATTTGATGTAATTAATAAATTTTGATATTTCATTAAATTATCAGGTAATGTATATTCTTCATTACTAAATGTAATTTTTTTTATTGTTAATGGTTGTGTTAAATCAGTAATATCAATGTATTTTAAGTTTATTTGTCTTGAACTAAAATCAATATCATATATATAAAGTATATTATTATTAAAATAAAATTTAGGAGATGTGTATGATGAACTTAATAAACTTAATTCGTTAAAATCACTAATTAATATATTATTACTATAAAATTCTATTTTATTATAATGTATTTTATATATTGGCTTATAATTATCATCATTAGTTAGTGATATTATAAATAAATAGTTATCATTTATAAATATATCTTTTATATTTTCAACCATTACATTACCTATTTGTGTTGTTTTCCAATTAGAGGCATCATTTGTTTCAGGTATTCCATCTGTTAATTTACAATAATATATAACTTGAGTAGTTTCATAACATCCTACAGCAAATAATACATCATTATTTACAGCCATATATTTAATAGTATCATAAGGTGCATGGGGCTTATCCCCTGGTTGTGTTGTTAATGGTAAATTTGAAAGAAGAGGTAAGCGTAAGCATTTTAATACAACTTTATTATTATTTAATATAGGTTTTCCATCTTCATCTAATGTAGAATAATATAATCCATCTATATTAACATTTTCCATATCATTTAAATTATCATTATAATACCATAATACTTTAGTTAAAACATTTAATAAAAGACCAGCACACGTATTTCTATTTTTATAATCAGGATTTTTTATTTCAGAACCATCACTAGTAGTAGGTAATTCTAACATATATTCAAATTTTTCAAATGTTGTAGTTTCATTATTTTCAGGATTATAATAATATATAGTTCTATCAGCATTATTTTTAATACCATAAAAACCTTTATTATTAGAACATAAAAGTTGTAAAACACTAACACTATTAATATTAGTATCAATATTATCAAAAGTATCAACAATTAAATTTACTGTTTTATCATCGTTAATTTTTGGTTCTCCAGTAATAGTATTAATATCATCCATTGTTCCAGTTAATGATACAAAAGGTTCATTGTTTGTAGTTATATAATTATATAAATAAAATAATGCTAAACTAATTATAACAATTACTATAATAATAAGTAGATACTTTAATAAGTTATTATTTTTCATTTTAATAATATTTTCTACTAATACTATATTATAATTTATATTTATAATATATTTACAATTTATATTTATAATATATAAATATTTTAAAAAGATAAAAACAAATAAAAATATATAAAAAAGATGAAAACAAATAAAAATATATAAAATATTAATAAATAATGTTATTTATATGTTATAGTTTAATTTATTCAAATATTTCAAAAAATTTTTTTTTATATAAAGAAAATTTTTTTAATGAGTCTCCCATACTTTTACTATTATTTTTAAATTTTTCTTTATTAAAAGATTTTTTATATTTATTAAAAGTATCCATAAAATCAGGCATACTAGATTTTTGTTTTGTAAAATCTTCACTACGTTTCATTATATTATCAAAAGTTTCACTTTTACTTTTTTTATCTTTTTTATTTTTTTTAGATGATGATGAATTTAATTTAGACAATACACTTTCAAAATTTTCAATTTGGTCTTTAGATTTAGTATATAATTTATATAAAATAATTACGAATACTATAATTAATAGTAAAATATATAATTTATGACTTGGCGATAGATTATAATTCATTTTATTTTTTATTAATTAATTATTATTTTAGTTTATTATTAATTATATATTTTTTATTTTTATTTTAATTATAGTATTAAACTATTTAATAGAGAATATCAATAAAATTAAAATTATCAATAAAATTAAAATTATAAAAATAATGATGTAATTATAAATATTACCATAGTCTATAAAAATAATGCTATTATAATAAATAATAACATACCAACAAATGCTTTCATAAGAACTCCACCAATACTTACTTGTCCAGATTCAAGTAATAATCTTGGCATAAAACTAAATAGAAATCTATTAAATTCTGGTAGTGATATTATAAAAGATAGTATAAATACTAAAATAGGATATTTAAAATTTTTCATAATTTTGTCTTTTAATGATTCTCCACTAATATTAATACCAATTTGAGATAATAAACCATTATTATTTAATTGTTGATGAACCATTTTTTCAGAATAGTTATTATTAGGGTTCATAGGTTGTATATGTTCATTATTATCCATTTGTTTATAAGCAGGCACTTGTGATGAATCCATAGCATATTGTAATGCTTGAGAATTTATATTTGTTTGTTGTTCCATTCCAGGACTATCACCCATTTCTTTTAATATATCTTCAACTAATTGACTTTCACTTGGTTGATTAGACATATTAACATTATTATTATCTAATATAGGCATATCATTGCTATTCATAGAAATATTTGGCATAGAATTCATATTTTCCATACCATTTGTATTTTCATTACTATTGCCATTACGCCTGAGTAAATTAATAGGAGTTGATTGAGACATTTATAAATAAAAAATTTAAAAGTTTTATTATATTAAAAGATATAATATTATTAAAAAAAACAATTATAAAAAGTATTATTAAAAAACGAATTTATTATTTTACTAGTTTATATTTTATTATTTTTTACTTTATAGTTTATTATTTTCAATATTTTTACAACTTGTATTTACTGTTTTATATGTATAACATTTATTATCAAAACTAAATATTTTATCTTGAACTTCTTTTAAAGGAGGACCTTCTATAAAAACCATATTTGCATTTTTACAAGCAATTTGTAAAATAGATGCTAATCCAAAGGCTAATATAATTGAAAAAATTATATTACCTTGTTTTGTTTTAAAAAAATCAATTAAATACATTTTATATTATATTTATTTTATCTTTATTTATTTTATCTTTATTTATTATTTAATTCTATTATTATTTAATTCTATTATTATTTAAATCTATTATTATTTAAATCTATTATTATTTAAATCTATTATTATAAAAGATTATATTTTAAATTTATTTAATTATTAAAGGATGTTCTAGAATTAAATCAGGATCACTGGGACATTTTACTTCTGTTGCTTTGTATTTATAACAATTTTCATTTTCATCTTGGTATGTAAATTTACCTGCGTTATCTGGATTAGGAAATCTCATTACTTTTATTTTTTCTGGTTGTAAAACATATACACATCCAACACCTATAATAAATGCGATTAAAAATACAGTTGGATTTATAAAATTTTTTAACATTTTATTATATTTATATATATTTATTTACTATATTATATTTATATATTTATATTTTTATTATTATTATTTATAAAGATATTTATAAAGTGTTTCTAGAGATAAGTTGTAAAATGTTTATAGATATAGATATATATTATTCATCATATTGGTCATCATTAGTAATTGTTTTATCAATTTCTTGATATTTTATATTTAAACTTAATTTAGTATATTGGTGTTTTACATCATTATAGTCTCCATTATTACTTTCTTTATCATTATTTTCTTTATAATTATAATATTTATTAGCATTTTTACTAATATATGATTTATAATAATCATTTCCTTTCAAAAGAAATCTTGATATAGAACCTATTCTATCCAATAAATGATAATAATTAGTATCATATTTCTTACTAACTTTAGAATTCATATAATCTATTGTTTCATTATAATATGGTATATCTAAATTAATATTTTTATTATCTTTATTGTCTTTATTGTCTTTATTGTCTTTATTGTCTTTATTGTCTTTATTGTCTTCATTTATAGTTTCTTCTAAATTAGTATTTTCATTTATATTATTTAAGACTTGTTTATCTTTGTCGTCTCTATTTTTACTTGCATATAACCCTTTTTTCCAATCTATTTTTTTTGACCAATCTGGACTGAACATTTTTACTTATTTATTTATTTTTATAATTTATATTTATTTAAATTAATTTATAAATTGATTATTAAAGAAAAATAATATAAAAAATAATAAATACTAACGAATAGTATTACTTAAAATAGTGATTTTACTATTATTATTATAGTTATAGGTTAAAAATAGTTTTTATAGAGTTTAACACTTAAATTAATTTTATATTTGATGATAAAATATAATGAGAGAAACCAAAGAGTAATGTATATTGTATAATCAATAAAAATATTGAGAATATAAGACCTAATAAGTAAATATGCCATCTTCCAGGAACAATACAATCGGGTCTATCAATAGGACAAAATATAGACTCATTTATTTCTCTAATAAAGTAAGGTAATATTTGTTGTGCCATTGGAAAAGTAATAGCAAATATAATTAATCCTGATACTAAACCAAGAGTGATACTACTAGTATTCATTGCTAGAGAGATAGAGTGTGCTAAAATACCTACAATAGCAAGACCATTAATAATGTTTGTTGAAAGAAAACCGCTAAATTCAGTATTTTTAGAACATTCAGTTGGATATAAATTTGTAAAAAGATCTGGCTTACCTCCTTCAGTTAATGTCACTGCTGTCATTACAAGAGCAGGTAAATAATATTTTAAAGTTTCATAATCACCTGAAGAAAATAATATAACAGGAACTGTAATTACAAATATAATATAAAAAAAAATAGTGTCTAGATTAGGAATACTTAAACATAAATTAATAAATTTCATCTTTGTATTTTTATTATTATTTATAATTTTACTTATTATACTTATTATATATTATATTATATAAATATTAAATATTTTTATAATTTTATATATTATTATTTTTATTTTAATTATTATAATTTTATAATTTATTTAAATTTATTTAAATTTATTTTTCACAATATTATAATAGTTATTTAAATAAATTTCTTGATGTATTCCTAATATATCAATTTCAGTTTTTTTACTAATTTCATAATTATTAATTAAATCATTTTTATAATTATTATAAAATAAATCAAAATCTTTTAATGAATTAAATTTTGTGTATAATATTTTATCTCTTATTAATTTATTTCTTAATTTATAAAAAAATAAAGAATTGTAATTATAACTATTTTCAGGAAATATAGTATCATATTTAGAATAAATTAAGTTATTATATAATTCTTTTATATTTTTAGATTTTGTTAATGTAAAATAAACTAAATACAATTCTTTTAAATTTGTTATTTTATTTGGATTATATTTTAAATTTATACTATTTTGAAATGATTTTAAATTATATGGATTAATATTATAAAATAATAATAAATTTTTTATATTAATACCTGTTTTTGTTTGAAACCAATTATATAATTTAATAGGTAATATATATTTTCTAAAATCTAATTTATTAGTATTTATATTAGTAGTAATATCGTATTCTTTATTTTTTATTATAATAATATCAAAAAAAGTATGGTCTGGATATTCTTTATGATTGAAAGTAATTATTTTATACATATCTGTAGGAATATTCATTTCTACTTTTTCTAGTAAAGCATTATTATAGATTTTTACTTTATTATCTACAATACAACCTGTAAATATATTAATATTATAAATATTTGGATTATTATATAACATATTTTTACACCACGTTTCTAAAATATTCCATATACCAATATTCATTATAAGATTTTGTGGTATTACATTAGAAAATAAAAATGTTTCATAATAATCATCTACATTTAATTTATGATTCATTGCTGGAGCCATATGTCCTTCGCTACCTCCATAATATTTATAAATCGCATAATCATCTATAGTATATTGATTTTCTAAAGGAATTGATGAATCATTTTGCCAATTATCACCTATATTGCTTCTTCTTATATTATTATCGGCATTTTTTAATAAATTTAAATCTTCTCTAATCAATAATGGATATTTATATTCTTTACTAAAAAAAACATCAAATGATATTTTTTTTAAAAAAACTATATTTTTAGCAATTTGATTATTATTTGAAAACACATCTTTATAGTCTATTTTAGAATTACTTAAACTTGTTAATTTAATTGATGAAAGAGTAACTATTTTTCCTGTTTTTTTTTTTGTATATGTTTTAATTTCTTTCTTACTTTGTTTTTGACTTGTATATTTCATTATAAAATTTATTATTACTTAATAAATTCAAATATAAAAAATAGAAAATAATTTAAATAAAATATTAAAAGAAAATATTAAATTTTTAATATTAAATAATATAAATAATTTAATTAAATTTAAATAAATCTAGAGCCTTTATAATGCTTACATTCTAATTCACCAGTTAACATTTTTCTACCATTTTTAGTAGTTTTAGTTGTTGGGTTAATCATTTTAACTGGTTTATGACATTTAAAACACATAGCGTGACCTTCAGGCATAGATTTTTTAGAAGATTTACTCTTCTTTGAAGTTTTAGTTTTTTTAGTCTTCTTAGTCTTCATAGACTTAGAACTTTTTTTAGTTCCTTTGGAATGTTTAGATGCTTTTTTAGAAACTCTGGAAGTAGCCATAATAAAGTTGAGATAGTTAATAATAAAGTTAAGATATTTATTAATATATAAAAAGATTTAAAATAAAAATTAATTAAAAAATTTAATTAAAATAAAATTTAATTAAAATAAGTTTATAGAAAAACTTATTTTTAAAAACTGATTTTGGTTAAGTTTTTTAAAAAAACTTATTTTAAAAAACTTATTTAATAAACACTACTTGTTAATGATTGTGTATATGGATTTTCATTAAAGGCATTTAATATTTCAGGGTTCATACGTGCTCTATTCATATCTTCAGGTAATTTACTTTTAACTCTAGTTAAACCACAGTTATTTTTTTGAGGAGGAGCATTATAAATAAATGTTTCAGCAGGTTCTCTTATATTAATTTGGTCTGCTTCTATACGTTTATGATGTATATTTACTAAATCGCCACCAGCACCTAATTTTACACTCTCTTGAGTTGGTTCTCTTCCTAAAGAAATTTCTTCTTTATTTGGGTTCATACGAGCATTATACATATCATCATAACTTTGAGGTTTATTCATATAATGTTTAGCAGGACCTTCCCATTCAAAATCATTAAGAAACTGTCTATTTGTATTCTTGGCTTCATATCTTGCTGCTAAATAACCACGACCTGTACCTGTTCCAGTTTCACCATCAGCAATACCTTGATAATACCAATCAGTTGTAAATTGGCGATTTGTATTTTTCATATCAACACTAGTGCTTGTATATCCTCCTGCTTTAAGTGTTTCTTGGGCACCTACGAAACCAATGTGTTCATTATCAACTGTAACTTCTTTTAATGTTGTTTTAGCAATATCTTCGGGGTCATAAATACGAATAGAACGTGGTTGTTGAGGATTAATATTTATATAAGGTGTATTATTATCAATGTTTTGTTCTTTAATGGTTGTTCTAGCAACATCATTTGGATCATGAACTTGACTTTTCCTTTCACCTGTAAGTTGACCAATATAATTATTATCAATATTTTGTTCTTTTATAGTTGTTCTAGCGATATCACTTGGGTCATATACAGTTTGTTTAGAAGGCATAGCAGCATTCATATTACCTTCGGGACGAATATTACCAATGGCATTTTCTTTTCTTGTTCTACGGAAAAAATCTGTAATTGGTGTAATTAATTTTTTAACAGAAATTGTTAAATTATTTAAATGAATTCTATCTTGAGTTGTATCACGTTCATTTGCCTTATTTTCAATACCGTGCTTACCATAATCACCTACATTATTAGTTACTTCAGCATTATTTATATTCCAACCTGATTCGCGATAAGCATTGCGAGGAGTTGGTGCCATATAATTATTTTTAGTAGAGCGACGATATGCTCCTTCTTTACGTGGTTTTCTTATTTCACTTTGACCAATACCACCAAAATATTCTCTTTGATGTTGTTTTTGGGTCGGTTTCATATAATATTTTTCACGAAGTTGAGATGCTTTTACTGCTGAACTACGATTACCACGCTCTTCAGATGATTTATAAAATTTTTCAGGTTTATGCTTGACAGGTTTTGCTTGTAAACCGCGTTGTGCACTTTTAAGACCATTTATAATTCTTCCTTCATAAGTAATATTAGGATTTGTAACTGATCTTAATTGGTCTGTTGATTTAGGTAATATATAATCTCGTGTATTTGATTGTGTAAGCCCACCAATAGGTTCAGCAGTATAACCTGCTGCTAAACCAGGACCAACACGAATATCTTGAAATGCTTTTTCATTTGTTCTTTTTTGACTTGGAATATAACGATCTCTTCCTACAGAATCTGTAATTGATGGACTACCATAAACATAACTATTATTTGGTGTCACATCAAAAAAACTTTTAACTTCTTGTTTTTTGGGTCTATATGTTTCATCTGAACCTGTATGCCTACCTAACGTATTTGAATAAGAATTTGCAGATAAATTTTGTTGATTTTTATTTTTAATAAAAGGAACCATATTATCGTGAAAACCTTCTTTATTAATTTTTTCACCACTTAAAGAAGATACAAAAGAAGAACCATTATTAAATTCACGACTAATGTTATCTTGAGGAAATCCAGTATTATTATTATTTAATATTTTTTGATTAAATCCTGTTTGTGGTATAATATTAGTAGATGTTGCATTTCTAGCATTATTATAATTAGAATGTGCTAAATTTGTTTCTGTTCTATAAACATTATCTAATATAGATGCCATTTTTATATTTTTATATTCTGATATATATTAATATAATAATTATCTAAAATAAATTTACTAATTTAAAACTATTTTATAATATAAATATTAATAATATTAATATTATTAATTATTATAATTATAATAATTATAATAATTATTATATTTATATTTATTATAGTTTCTATTTATTATAGTTTCTATTTATTATAGTTTCTATTTATTATAGTTTCTATTTATTATAGTTTCTATTTATTATCTACTATAATATAAACATATTATCACTATATATTCAAAATGAGTTTATCAATTACTACTTTTTACGAAACTCGTAAAAATTTATTTGATATTTGTGGAAATATAACAAATAAAGATAAATATCAATTTATTAATATTTTATCAGATTATTTGAAAGATATTGTATCATCCATTGATAATGAAATACAAAAATCTACTCGTAATTCAATGATTAATTGGAAAGAGAAAAAAAATCCTAAATTATTATCAAAAATTATTAATAATGATGATAATATTAATCTCATTAATAAAAGTATGAATAAAATAACTCATTCTAATTATTTAAAAATTGTAAAAGAGATTACAACATCTATTATGGAAGATACATTTAGACAAATACAAGAATATAGTCATTATATTTTTGATATTGTTATAAAAAAATGTTTAATTGATGAACATTTAATAAGCGAGTATTTATATTTTATAAATAGTTTTGAAAATGAGATTGGTAATTATATTTATGAGTATCTAGACAACTATATTAATTTAACATTTGGTTTATTTGATAAAAAAATTGGATTAAAAGATTATACTTATAATTTCTATATTAAAGATATTTTAAATTATTATAATATTGGTAAATTATTTGGATATATTCATTTATTACAAGAAAATGAAACAATAATCAATAAATCTTTTTTTACAAAAACTTTATTTTATAATAAACTTAAATCGTGTTTAACAATTATTAATGATTATTTAGATTGGGAACCAAGTAATATGGATGAACTTTATAGTAGAATATATTTAGTATTTGGAATAATTGATATTTTAAATGATAAATTATTTAGTATCTTTACAGAAAATGATATATCTTTATTAACTGATATATTAAAACAAATTTACAATAATAATACTATATCTAATAAAATAAAATTTAAAGTTCTTGATATTCAAGATATGATTTCTAAATTTAAACAAAATAATAAAAAAGAAACTGTTGAAAAGCCTATTGAAAAGCCTAGTGAAAAGCCTAGTGAAAAGCCTAGTGAAAAGCCTATAGAAAAGCCTATAGAAAATATTAATAAATATAAACCTATTAATTATGCTAACACTTTAATAAACAAAACTATTAATAATGAAATTATAAATAATAAATATACTGAAACTTTAAACACACAAAATATAATTAATGAACCTATAGGTAATAAATTAGATAATAAATATACTGTAAAAAAAAATACAAATAATAATGACAAACAACTATATAAAAAAAAATATAATAAAAATAATAACTCACATAAATATAAAAATAATAAAAATATAGAACAAACTACAAAACATAAACAAGAAGAAAGTAATATTGACGATGATGGATTTATTAAAATAGAAAGAAAAAATAAAACTAAATAAATAAACTAAATTAATAAACTAAATAAATAAACTAAATACATTATATAATTTATATAATTTAAAAAATAATTTATTTATAGTAAGTAATACTTATAAAAATTAATAAATATTTGTATTTAACTTAATTTATTTTTTATTTTACTTATATAAAATGAGTGAGGAAGATATTAATAAATATCGTCAAATTTCACTTAAATTCATAGAGTTAAATAAATCTAATTTAATTAATATCTATCTAAAACATCTTAATGGAACTGAAGAAAATGAAGGTGAAGGTGTATTATTTATTAATTTAAATGAATATGAAAAAAATAAAAAAATAGATGTTTCTTTTGTTGTATTAAATATACTATCTGATGAATTAATTAAAAAACTTGATGAATGTAAAGAGAAAAATGATGAGTATATTATTTATTTTATATTAATAACTCCATATGAAGAAAAAATTATAGAAATTGATAGTAGAACACTTAAAGACTAAATAATTTATATATTTAATTTTTTATTTTATTTTATTTTAATATAAATAATTTACTATTATAATTTTTAATAGTAATATTTTAATATTGAGCAATAACATCTTCTCTTTGCCAATTAACACTTGGAGGCATTGTTGGAGCGTGGCATACAGGAACAATGGTTTCACATATAGGAACATTATTAGGCATAGGAAGCGCTAATTTTTGTTCAATAGGTCTAGGGACGCATGGACGGTGATTATCTTTGCTAAGTATTTTAGTATTTATTTGGAAATCAAAAGGTTCAGTAACTCTATCTTGTGGATCTTTAGGCAACCATTCCCATCTATTCCAACCAGTTCCACGTAAAGTTGAAGGAGGATTAGACAGACGAGTATCTTCAGTAGGTGTAAAACAGTCACCAAAATTAATTACTTGAGTATTATCTATACAAAGTTTATCAGTCTTAGAACAACCATTTCTTACTTTACCAGATTGAGCACCGCAATGAAAACTTGATGATTGATTAGGAATATATTTACGGTCAGGACAGTCAGAAAGATTACGACTTAATCCAATAAGTTCACTATCTATATCAATTAGTGATGTATTTTTACTAATACTTACACCTTGGTTTTGAGCAATTATACGAGGGTCTTTAGGGAGACATGGTTCACAAACATTATTTGGTCTTGTAAGTTGATAAATACCACTTCCTGCACTTTCAGCAAGTTGGTATTTATAACTACACATATCATATGTATTTCTATTAAAACTCATTTTTTATTAATATATTTATAATTTACTTATATATTATTTATATATTTATTATTATATTAATATATTATTTTTTACTATTTAAATATATTTAATTTTTACTATTTAAATATATTTAATTTTTATTATTTTTATTTAAAAATAATGTTATAGTTTATTAATATTTAAAAACTCTTTTTTATTTTTATTAAAAAATAATATTATATTGTAATAATATTTAAAAAATTGATTATTTTTTTTATTTAAACTTATAAAATTTAAACCTTAATTTATTTCAATGACTGACCATTCTGATACTCATCCTAAAACTCGTCAAGAATTAAAAAAAAAAGGTAAATATAATACGAAAGATAAAACTTATAATTCTAGAAACATAAGAATAAAATATAATAAAATTGAAAATAGTGAGAAAAATAAATAGTATAGTAAAATGAATTTAAGTTATTTTGATGAATATTATTATATTATTAAAGAAATTGAATTTGATTATAACTTTAATAATTATATACATAATTATGGTATGCCTATAAAATCTAATCTATTTCCAGTTATTATAAAAGAAGATTTTAAACATAATTTTAAAAATAATATAAATAAATATACTATAGTTAATACTAAAAAATCTAAAAACAAATATTACTTTACTCGAATATTATCAACTACAAAATTAAATAAAAGAAAAAGAGAATTATATAAATTAAAACAAAAAAATGTAAAATAATTGCTTTGATTATAAAAATTATAGAAAAAATAAACAAATGGAATAAACTAAAATTTATGAATTAAATTGATTTTTTTATATTTATATACTTCTTAATAAAAAAATTTGTTTAAAAATGGGTAATTATCTAGATAATGGTGTTGAGATTGTTGAAGATTTTACAAACTTTTGTGGTGATACGCGTGTAGTAGTAGCACTATGTGAGACTGCCGAAGATACAGGCAGTTTTTTAGGTGAAGGTGTATATGCTATTAGGGATGCTTTTTTGAAATTGACACAGGATGAAGGGAAACCTGAATTGTCAGTAGAATTTACTACAACAGAAGGTGATGGTTTTATCATTATTTCTCCTGCCGATGCCGATGCTGATGCCAATGCCGATGCAGCAGTCGGTGCCAATGACGATTTAAGATGTATTGATTCAAATAATGAATCTTATTATAGTGTATAGATTACACTCAACTTTTTTTTCTAGTGTTTTGTTTATTTTTTTTTAATTTATGTTTTGTTAATTTTTTTTTATTTACTTTTTTATTACTTATATTTAATCTTTTTTGTAATTTTTTTTTTGTTAATTTTAAGTTAAGTATTTCTATATTGTTTTTTAATTTTAAATAAGATTTTTTATTACCTCCTGATTGAATATTAGTATCATTAGTTATAGTATTATTTTGATTTAATAATGTATTATTAATATCGTTTTCCATTTCATTATTTAATTCTTCTAAAGCATTACCTAAATTTTCAGGTGTAGTTTCTTCAGTTGTATTAGGTTCTTCAGTAGTATTAGTTTCTTCAGTAGTATTAGGTTCTTC
>Ga0228670_1000670_pt1 | contig 18251 bp, 16 predicted proteins | sample 85DmetaG_FD_182785 | JGI IMG/M metagenome (GOLD analysis project Ga0228670, IMG submission 182785) | Seawater microbial communities from Monterey Bay, California, United States - 85D | ecosystem: Environmental > Aquatic > Marine > Coastal | place: USA: California | collected 2016-10-13
CTGCGCCATCTACCTTTGCGGCCTTTGTCAGCTCCGATGGGATCGACACATAGTAGTTGCGGAAGAACAATGTGGTGAACCCAAGCCCATAGATGACGTGGACAAAGATCAGCCCCGGAATGGTCCCTGCCATTCCCATCAAACCCAACATGCGAGCCATAGGCAGCAAGACGACCTGAAACGGGATAAAACAGCCAAACAGCATAAGAGCAAAGAACAAGTTCGCTCCTTTGAACCGCCACTGAGCGACGACATAGCCGTTCAACGCACCGATCAAGGTCGAGATCAGAACCGCAGGGATCGCGATCAGGACAGAGTTCCAAAAGAACGGACGCACGCCTTCGCACTGAATGCCAGTACACGCACCGGACCAGGCTGTGCGCCACGCATCAAACGTGACTTCGCGGGGCAGCGAAATCAAATCGCCGGTCCGGATTTCGTCGAGGCTTTTGAAGGATGTTATGACCATCACAAACAGCGGCATCAGGTAGAACAGCGCGAACAGACCCAGCATGATGTACAGCACCCAGCGCAATAGGATGTTGGCCGTACGGCTGCCCGATCGAGGAGAGGTGTAAGACAGATCAGTCATCTTTCGTCCTCAGTTCTGAGTAGAGGTATGGCACCACGATCGTGAAGACGACCATCATCATGATCATCGCAGAGCTGGCCGCTTGGCCAATGTCGCCGCGAGAAAACGCCATTGTGTACATGTATGTTGCTGGCAGGTCGGTGGCATACCCGGGGCCACCCCCCGTGAGAGCAATGACCAGATCGAAGCTTTTGATCGCGAGGTGCGACAGCACGATGAAAGCCGACAAGAAGATCGGGGCCATCGCTGGAATAATGATCGCCGTGTAAACGCGCCATGTCGGAATACCGTCGACTTGGGCCGCTTTGATGATCTCTTGATCCACAGACCGCAGGCCAGCCAGAAACAGCGCCATCACAAAACCAGAGCTTTGCCAAATCGCCGCAATGACAACTGTGTAAATCGCCATGTCCGGATCAACGAGCCAGTTGAAGGTGAAGTCCTCAAACCCCCAACCGCGCACTGTGGCCTCTAGGCCCAAACCTGGGTTCAGGATCCATTTCCACGCCGTACCGGTCACAATCATCGAAAGCGCCATCGGATAGAGGTAGATCGTCCGGATCGCGCCCTCTGTGCGAATGTTCTGATCCAGCAAAATGGCAAGGATCAGGCCAAGAATCATTGCAATCACAATGAACAAAAAGCCGAACACAAACAGGTTGGTGAACGCGGTGTCCCAGCGGGGGGAGGCAAACAGACGGTCATACTGGATGAGCCCGTCAATCTCATATCTTGGCAAAAGCCGCGACCGCGTTAAAGACACCCAAGCCGTCCAAGCGATAAAGCCATAGACGAAGATCAGGACGACGATGAACGAGGGGGCCAAAACCAATTTAGGCATGTGTTCTTCAAGCCACTTGGTCATTGGATTATCCTTAAAAGGTCCTCCCCCACGCGAACGTGGGAGAGGAAGGGAGGAGACTTTTACATGCTGTTCGCGATTGCGTCAGCCAACATCTGAACGGCATCCGCCGAGGACATGTCAGAGTTGAAGTGTGCGGTCACAGTATCGGTGATTGCACCAGCCTGCGCGCCGCGAAGCGCCATGCCGTGGGCGTAAGATGGCAGGAGCGACCCACCTTCGTTGCTTGCGGCCATGTCGTCAGCCGACAGAACGGCACAGCTGTCGAAGTTGTCCAGTGCTACGTCTGTACGCACAGGGATCGAACCTTTGTTCAGGTTGAACACTTCTTGGAAGCTTTCCCCAACGACCAGTTCGGCCAACAGGGCCTGACCGGCTTGCTTGTCGTCACCATCAACGGCGAACATTGCAAAGCTGTCCACGTTGTAGAGGAAGCCTTCGCCTGGTGTCGACAGGCACAGGAAGTCTTCGCCCGGCACTTTGCCAGCGGCCATGAATTCGCCCTTAGCCCAGTCGCCCATGATCTGGAACGCGGCTTCGCCGTTCATGACCATTGCTGTTGCGAGGTTCCAGTCACGACCGGAGAAGTTCTCATCAACGTAGCCGCGCATAGTGCGCATTTGGTCAAAGACCGCGACCATGTCGTCAGACTTGAGTGTGTCCATGTCCAGCTCAACGAATGCCTTGCGGAAACCGTCAGAACCGAGGATGCCCAAAGCAACGGCCTCGAACACGGTTGCGTCCTGCCATGCTTGACCACCGTGTGCGAGTGGGATGACACCAGCCGCTTGCAGCTTGGTCGCGGCCGCGTTGAACTCATCCCATGTGGTGGGCATGTCGATGCCATTGGCCGACAGCACTTCGGCGTTCGCCCAAATCCAGTCAACGCGGTGCACGTTTACGGGTGCTGCACACCAAGTGCCCTCACACTGCATGTGGCCCGCGATAGCCTCAGGCAGAATTTTGGACCAGTTGTTGGCCTCAGCAACAGCTGAGATGTCGGCCAAAACGCCCTCTTCGTACCATTCTTGAATGGCTGGGCCTTTGATCTGCGCCGCTGTCGGTGCGTTGCCCGCCAATACGCGTGCGCGCAGGGCTGTGCCCGCCGCATCGCCGCCACCGCCAGCAACGGGCATGTCCGTCCATGTGCCGCCGTTTGCAGCGAACTCTTCTTGCAGAACTGCGACAGATTTCGCTTCGCCGCCAGATGTCCAGTAATGCAGGACTTCAGCTTCAGGCGACGCATGACCGTCCGCGAATGCAGCCGTGGATGCAACGATCGCCATACCAGACACTGCGCCTAGGAATTTCATAGTCATTTCGTGATTTCCTCCCAGAAATTTTGTGCCCCGCTGTGAGGCAGGTGTGCAAATTATTGGAGAGCCTCACAGAGCATTGCAATCAGCGCAGGGCAGGTATTCAGAGCGGTTTCGGCATTAATCGCGGATTTTGTTACACCTTGTTACGTAGCGCTCGATTTTGTTGCACAGTGTTACATATGGGGCGTTAACTGCTCTGCCAGCCTATAAGTTAAGCATCCAAGAAAGGCATATCATGGGTATCCCTCGGCTCCTCGTCGTTGATGATGATTCTGACATGCGCCAGATGATGACGCAGTTTTTACGCCAGAACGGCATGATTGCATTGCCAGCTTCATGCGAGCGTGAGGTACAGTCGCATCTAAATGAAGGGCGTGTGGATCTCATCTTGCTGGACGTGATGCTGGGGGATGAAAACGGCCTCGAAATCTGTGGCCGCCTGCGTGACGAACAAGATGTGCCCGTGATTATGGTATCCGCCCTGTCGGCTGATCATCAGCGTATGAAAGGTTATGCGGTGGGCGCGGATGACTACATCGCGAAACCCTTTAACCCCGACTTACTGCTGGCCCGGGTCAAGGCCGTCTTGTCGCGGGCACGGCGCTCATCATCCCTCGTGCACCGACGCAATACCAAAACCTTTACATTTGCGGGCTGGACCTATCACGCCAAAACCGAAGAGGTCTTATCGCCAGATAATGTCCAAGTGGCCCTGTCACGCCGTGAAACCGCACTTTTGCAAACGCTGTTGGCCAACCCACATATACCGCTGACCCGCGCCGAGATTGCGACCGCGCTGGATGTCACGGGCACGTCCTCACAATCTCCAGAAGCGATGGGGCGCGCCATCGACGTTTTGGTTGGCCGCTTGCGTGGTAAGATCGAAGCAAACCCCAAGGCGCCCCTCATCCTCAAGACAGAACGCGGTGTTGGCTACGTCTTTTCTGTTGATGTCGTGGACCAAGACGATTGATCGGTACCCTGTCGAGCCTGCGCACGATCGGTCTGATCCTTGTGAGTGCTGCCTTTCTGGCGGGCGGGGCCTCTGTCTGGCTTTGGACCCAGTCGACCGCCAATTGGCGTGACCATCAAAGTGCAGCATATATCGCGGGTGTTACGCTTTATGACGCCCTGCAAAACGGGACGGCTCCGCCAGCGGGGGTGACACTTCGGGCGCTCTCCAGCGAGGATCAAGCTTTTGCGGCGACAGGGCAATTCCGCCAAATAACCGGCACCACATCCGCGTCGCGCCTCACGATTATTCCTATTTCTGCCGACATCACCCCGCAGCGTGTCGGGGCACCTTTGACGCTTGCGATTTTGTCCCCTGATATCACCTACAACATTGCCGATCTGCCCAACCGCGACGGCCAAACAGCCGCCGAAACAACCGGGGCTGTGACGCGCAAATTCGCGTCGTTTTGCAGCGACCCTGTGGTCATTGCAAAACTGGGTGACGCACCTTGGCTGAGCATCGACGGCGCACAGGTGTGGGGGTGTGAGGCAAACCCGGCTGACTGGCGGCTCTTGGCGGTGTTGCTGGCGGCTTTGTCGATGGTGACGATGATCACCCTTACGTTGAACCTGTCGTCAGATTTTACAGCGTTCGCAGATCAATTGCGCAACCGCCGCCGCCTTGGCGGCCCCACGAAATACGATGCAACAGGCCCCCAAGAGCTGCGCGAGATTGTCAGGGCCGTGAACAGCTATCTTGAGGTTGAGCGTGACCAACTGGCCAGCCGCGCGGCGGTCCTGTCGGGCGTCAGCCACGACCTTGGCACCCCCGCGACACGCCTGCGTTTGCGTGCCGCCCTGATCCCAGACCAGGACCTGCGCCAGAAATTCGAAAACGACATCGACAGCATGACAAACATCATCGAAAGCGTGCTGACCTACACCAACGCGGAAATGAACGCAGAAGCCCCCCGCAAGCTTTCACTGACCTCGCTCGTGGATGCGATTGTGGCAGATTACCAAGACGTCGGACGGCCCGTCATGTTGCAACAAGCCAAAGAGGTGATCGTACAGGGCGGACGCTCCATCTTTATGTCGCGTCAGGGCCAAGGCGTTGTGCCGTCTGAAACCGACATCATCGTCTTTGCGCGCCCCGTTTCGTTGCAACGCGCAATCACCAACCTGATTGACAACGCCCTAAAATACGGCCGCCGGGCGCATGTGTCGATCACGGCCACCGCCCTGACAGCCACCGTGGTGATTGAGGACGAAGGCACCCAAACATCCGCGCAAGACATCGAAGCCCTGATGGCCCCGTTCCAGAGGGGCGAAGACACCGCCACCATCGATGGACACGGCTTGGGCCTGACAATCGTTGCAACGATTGCCAAGCTGCACGGTGGTTCACTCGTGTTTGAAGACGTTTCTCGCGGCGTAGCTGCAAAGCTAGAAATTCAGCGCAACTGATACCGTCGTGATGCGGGCCCAACTTGTGCGGGCCTCATCGCATCCGATCTTCACAAACGTCAGCGCGCAATCACTTGCGCTTTGGCGCTCCTTTTCCACCCTTGGCAGCTTTTGCCTCGGCGGTGCGGACCCGGTTCTTTTTGCTGTTGGATTTGCCTTTGGGCGGTGGCGGTCCTTTGGGGCCGTCACCGCGCGGCTTGTAGCCGCCAGCACCGTCGCCCTCACCGCTGGACTTTGGCTTTCCCTTATAGCCTCCCGCAGCAGCACCCGGCTTGTCGGCACGTGCTTTCCAAGGGGCATCAGACGGCTCGCCTTTGGGCTTTGCTCCATAAGGTTTCGCAGGCTTGCGATCCTCTGGCTTTGGCTTGCGCTTGCGTGGCTCGGGTGCGTCGTTCCAATCAACAGGGCGGGTGTCGCCTTTGCGGTGAGCGGGCTTTGATTTCGGCGCGCGGTCGGGACGTCCGCCCTTGAAATCCGGCACATTGGGCGCCTGATCCAAGCGCGTGATCACCTTGGTGCCCTCAACCTTCATGCTCGGCCCAATGGAGGCCAAGAAGCCATCAACACTGGCCTGACGGATCTCAACATAGGACTCATTATCCGCGATGCGGATTGCACCGATATCGTCTTTGCTGACGCCACCCGCCTTGCAGATCATCGGCAAAAGATGACGTGGCGATGCATTGTCGTTGCGCCCTTCCGACACAGAGAACCAGACACTTGGCCCAAACGGCGCGCGCGGTTTACGCTCTTCGTGTTGGACCGCGCCAATGTCTTCGGGTGCGGAATGGCGCGTCTGGTACTGGCGCATATAGGCCGCCGCAATCTGCTCTGCCGAGAACTGCGCAACCAATTTGTCCACGGACGGACGCTCACCTTCGGTGATCTCTTCCTGCCAATCGTCCGCTGCCAACATACGCACTTCGTCACGCTCGTACACTTCTGCGGCCGAAGGTGCAGACCCCCAGTTCGCATTCAGCTTGGCCATCTTCAAAAGCCGCTCGGACTTTTTGCGGGTCGAGGGTACTACAACCAGTGCGCTGACGCCCTTGCGCCCTGCCCGACCTGTCCGGCCAGACCGGTGCAGCAACGTTTCGTGGTTATTGGGCAGTTCCGCATGAACGACCAAATCCAGCTTGGGCAGGTCGATCCCGCGCGCCGCTACATCCGTTGCCACACACACCCGCGCACGTCCGTCGCGCATGGATTGCAGCGCGTTAGACCGCTCGCTTTGTGTCAGCTCACCCGACAGGGCCACCACGGCAAAACCACGGTTGGACAGGCGAGCCGTCAGGCGTGAGACCATCGCGCGCGTGTTACAGAACACAATCGCGTTGGGGGCCTCGTAATACCGCAGCACGTTAATCACCGCGTTCTCAGCATCACGCGGGGATACGGACATGGCGCGGTATTCGATATCGGTGTGCTGCTTTTGCTCACCCACAGTAGAAATCCGCTGCGCATCGTTCTGGTAGGTCGATGCCAAGCCAAGGATCGACTTAGGCACGGTCGCTGAGAACAGGAGCGTCTGCCGCTCGGATGGGGTTTGCTCTAGGATGAACTCAAGGTCTTCGCGGAAACCAAGATCCAGCATTTCGTCCGCTTCGTCCAAGACCACAGACCGCACAGTCGTCAGGTCAATGGAGCCGCGCATAATATGGTCGCGTAGACGTCCGGGGGTAGCCACAACGATATGTGCACCACGCGCCAAAGCGCGCCGTTCGTCGCGCATGTCCATGCCGCCCACACAGGACGCAAGCGATGCGCCAGCATCGGCATAAAGCCATCCCAACTCCCGCTTGACCTGCATTGCCAATTCGCGCGTCGGTGCGATCACAAGCGCGAGCGGCGTTTCCGCCTGCCCGAATGTGTCATCCTCGCCCAGCAGTGTTGGCGCGATCGCCAAGCCAAACCCGATGGTTTTGCCCGAACCCGTTTGGGCCGAAACCAATAGATCCCGACCTTGCATATCCGGCTGGGTGACCGCCTCTTGGACAGGGGTAAAGGTATCGTAGCCCTTGCGGGCCAGCACGTCTGCGATCGTTTTTTTCAAGTCGGAAGCTCTTTATATAGGGCAAGTGGTATGCGCCGCTGTGTTCACAGGCGTTGCGTCATCCATGGGTGAAGGCCCGGCTCTACCGAATGAGGCGTCTTTTGTATAGGGCTGGTCTTGGGTCCAAATGCCGCGCGAGTGGGTTATTTTAGCGATTTCGACCTGCGGGGTGGGCAATTAGCCCCCAAACGGCGCTAAATTTCGCACCAAGCTGCCGTTACGACACACAAGGCCGCGCCCCCTCAATCGACCGACTAGAGCAAAAAGAAGGGTGCAGCCCAATTCCCGGCACGCAATTTGCTGTGCCAACGCACCCATTCGCGCCACAACGCCCACGAGACACCGACACCCGATGCCACATTCCCTTCAGAAAAAGCCAAACTGGCGACCCGGTGTTTCGCTGCGTCCGGATGTATCTGGTGGCCGTATCTGGGTTCAGAACATCAAGATCGACAACAAACCGCGCATCGTTGAATTGGGCCGGTTTCCTGAGATCGGATTGCCCGAGGCACGCGCCCGCGCCGAACAAAACAGTCAAAAAGTTGCCTCTGGTGTCAATATCTTGTCCACCCTGCGCCGCAGTCATGAGCAATATTTGAAACAACAGATCGCTGAATTGAATTCGCGCCTCAAAAGTGACGACCCGGCGCCAGACGCTGACACCACGATTGATGTCAGTACACCTGCGGAAGAGCCCCCCGCCACCGCACCGACATCGCACCCTGCCCTCGTGCGGCGCGCGCCCAAGACCGAAAGTCCCCCGCCCACAGTGGCAGAGACCTCACCCGTGCAAGACACACCTGCTCCAACCCCACCGCGCCACAAAGTCAAAGCGCCAACCCTCCCGCACGAAAATATCCGCGGTCGAGACTATTTTAGCTAAAAGGAAGATAAATAATGTCCCTCACCGCGACACATGACGCCCTGCGTGCGCTCAAACTCGACGGCATGGCCGAGATGTTCAGCGAATTGGCCGAGAACGAAGCCAATCGTCAGGCTGATCCGGTAGAGTGGATCCGCCTAATGGCCGAGCAAGAGCAGCAGAACCGCGGCGAGCGGCGTTTGCAGTCACGCCTGCGGGCCGCAAAATTGCGCGATGACACCGCGCGGATCGGCCTTATCGACTATGCGACCAAGCGAAACTTGGATCAGGCGCAACTCAACTCCCTCGCGCAGGGACAATGGATCGCGGAGCATCGTACCGTTCTAATCACCGGGCCCTGCGGCGTGGGCAAATCCTATATCGCTTGCGCCCTGGGCCACGAAGCCTGTCGGCAGGACAAAGCAGTTCTCTATTTCCGCATGCCGCAGTTATTGGCGGAACTCGACAACGCCCATAAGGCCGAGCAGTTTGACCGGGTGTTCAACAAAATCGTGCGTGCAGATGTGCTGATCCTTGATGATTGGGGGCCAGACATCATGACACCCGCGCAACGCCGCGACCTGATGGAAATCGTTGACGCCCGATATGAGCGCAAGGCCACCGTCGTAACCAGCCAACTGCCCTTAGACAAATGGTACGACATGATTGCCGATCCGACCCTTGCTGATGCGATCTTGGATCGCTTGGTGCACCGCGCGCACCGGATCGCGATGGACGGCCCATCCATGCGGAAATAGCGCCAAGCGCCCACAAGGCGCTCTAGGCGCTCTTTAGATACTGCGCACCCTTTCCTTGGTGGCGCCCTTCGATTTCAACCATTTGTTAACCAAGGATTGGATAGATGAGAGGCGCGCAACGCATTGAAACAGAACGTCTTCCGCGCCCCGCGACGAAACCTGTGTTCACACGGCCACAGTTCACCTGAACTATCTTTTGCAAATTACTGTTCGCAAAGGAAAACCGATACGTTCGCGACAGAAAACAAAAGGTAGCACCACGTCATGGCATATCACACGAAGAACGGAAGTGAGTTCGTCGGTTTGCGCGTAAAGCACGGCGGCCGCATGCAAGTTGTCTATGACGCGATCAAAGGGCAGCGCTTGATCCTCGACATCAAAAGCAAGCACCCCAAGGAAAGCGTGATCCACGAAGCGCTTCGCGAGAGTATCGGTTCGAAAAACGTCCTACATGGTGTGATGAGCGCGCTGAATGCTCGCTCCATTGATGTCGATCTCGCAAGCTAAGTCACTTTAGATCCATTAGTGAGCTGCAAAAGATCACCCCGACCCGCGAGTGACCCACGGTGAGCTATCCTTCTGGGCAAAATTGCTCTCAAAATACCAACTAAAATCACACGACACGCTCTTCGATAGATACATTAGCGCCACCATTACAGTCAGCGGCGAATATCATCGACCCAAAGCTAGCAAAAGAAAGACTGCATTGCGGCTAAGATCACAATTAGTACTTTAGTCGTAAACACCCTAACTATTGCGCCAATACCTCCCCCAAAGCGCAATATCTAACCGTTGTCCGCCCAGATTATATTGCATTCCTAACACGGTGGTGGCCCATCCTGGATCATCCTTAGGAATTAGGACAGCAAATGTTTTACAAAGGCGAACGCATCGCGGTCTTCATCGACGGCGCAAACTTTTTCTCGGCAGCTAAGGCCCTGAACTTCGAGATCGATTACCGCCTCCTGCGGGAAGAGTTCATGCGTCGCGGCAAACTGGTTCGGATGTCTTACCACATCGCCCTGCTCGAAAATGATGAGTTCACCACCCTGCGTCCCCTTGTGGACTGGTTGTGCTACAACGGCTACTCTGTCGCCTCCAAAACGGCGCGTGAATACACGGACCCCCAGGGCCGCCGCAAAGTCAAAAGCAACGTTGCGATCGACATCGCAGTCGCGTCGCTTGAGCTTTCGCCCCACGTTGACCACATCGTCCTGTTCTCGGGCGATGGCGACCTGCGCCCCCTGGTTGAGGCGATCAAACGCACAGGCGTGCGCGTGTCCATCGTCTCCACCATCCGCAGCCAGCCGTCCATGATCTCTGACGAACTGCGCCGCACCGCGGACAACTTCATCGAGTTGGATCAACTCAAGGCCGTGATTTCACGCCCAGCGCGTCAGCACACAGCCGCCGAACATGACGAGCCCGAGAACGAGCTCGCCGAAGCCGCTGCGTCATAATCAAATAACAATAATCTAATAAAACTGGGGCCCTCGCATACCGCTGAGGCCCCTTTTTTATGTTGGGTCTGTTTCAGCCGCACCCAACAGCCGGCAAGCCACAAAAAAGGGCTCGGTGCCGATACGGCCGAGCCCATTTTTACACTGCTATCAGAATGTGCCTAGAAGAACACGCCCCAGATAAACAACGCCCACATCATGATCCCAGCGATCATGGAAAAAGCGAACATACGTGCCACCTTGATATCCTCTTGTGCATCACATTCGAAGTCGTGGCTGGCAAAAGCTGTGTCGTACATCTTAGTAACTTTCTCTTAACGTCTGGTAAAAATTGGTATGGAAATTAGGCTGCAATGTTTTCGCGGTAATGAACGACGCTGTCGCACCATTTGCGGTTGTTCTCAATGGACTCAAACAATGCCGTTTCAAGTGAAGCGTGCAGAACAGGGCTGCGCAGCGATACATCACCCAGCAGGCGCCGCGTTGTATCGAAATCGTTGGTTTCGAAGTCACCGGAGACCAAGATGACCGGAACGAACGGAAACTCTGTCCGCAGACGGGCCAGCGTGTTGAAGATTTTCACGACGCCACCGAGGCCATCGATATCGACGAACAGAAAATCAAACGTCGCAGCTGCTTTGGGTGTCTGGGCTGAGAACGCATCGAACGTCATCTCGTTCTGCAACGGGATACCGCTGACGGCGAGCATTTCCTGCATGCGAGAATAGAGACGGTTACGTGGACCGATGAAGCCGCACTTGACCTGGATGTCTTTCAAAGCTTTGACCACAATAATCTCCAACGCTTGTTGTTACACTCACATTAGGAATACGTACGATTCGCGTCTCACTAGCTTCTGGTATCAATTTGTATCTTAGGATACCCGCGCATGCTTTCGCACAATCATTTGGACACTACAAAACTGATGCAATCTTGGCGTGACGCCTACGCTCCGACGAGGAAGGGATACGGTCCATCTTGCGATATTTGGCAACCGTGCGCCGCGCAATGCGAAACCCCTCACCCGTCAGTAGCTGGGTAATTCGATCATCACTTAGTGGACGTGTGGGCGTCTCACCGCCGACCATTTCACGGATCTTTTCGCGCACAACGCGGGCTGAGGCTCCCTCATCCGACTGATCGGTATTGATCGCGGTGCTGAAGAACACCTTAAGCGGAAAACACCCCTGTGGCGTTTGCATCATCATAGAAGATGTTACGCGGCTAATCGTGCTTTCGTGCACCCCGACAGCGTCCGCAATCGCCTTCAACTTGAGCGGCCGCATATGCTGCATCCCATTCTCAAGAAACGCTTTTTGATACCGCACGATTTCTGCGGCGACCTTGATGCTCGTCTCATTGCGCTGCGCGATGGCCCGCCCCAACCAGCGCGCCGTGCCCAGCGATGTGCGCACAAATTCGCGGTCGGCATCTTCCATCGTTAGTTTACGCACACGACGCCCCAACGTCTCATCTACCTTGATCACGGGCAGTGTCGCGTTGTTCAATTCAGCCACCCAATCGCCACTCGCATCTTGGTACGCGCGCAAGTCCGGTGCACGCACGGGCATCACATCCGCCCCGCCCAATCCAAGACCAGGCTTGGGATCCAACCCACGCAGTTGGCGCAACGCCTGACCCAATTCCTCTTGGGTGCAATTCAACTTACGACGTAACGCACCAAGCTCGCCTGCTTGGATCAATGCGAGATTATCGATCAAGGTGTGTAGACGCGCAGCCTCTACCGCAGGACCCCGCACTTGCAGCTTGAGGCACTCTGTCAGGTTACGCGCAAACAACCCCGCGGGCTCTGCCTTTTGCAACTGCATCAAGACCTGCTCAGCGCGGGCCCAATCGACCCCCATATTGTCGGCGATGGCATCCAGCGGCTCCGTGATCCAACCAGTTGGCTCAAGGTGCGAGGCCAATGCGTAGCCGATTGCCCGCGACGCAGCGTCTGGCAATAAATCCTCAACCTGACGAAAAATTTGCGCCTGAAACGACTGATCGGACGTGTCCGCAATATGCGCAATCGGATCGTAGTCACCGTGGTCGGCCTGCCCCCCAACCATAGCCAAACGTGGCATCGCCTTGGGCGTCTCGACCTCAACAAACGGATTTTCTTCGGCTACTTTTTCGGCATAGCTCGATAGCTCAAAGTTATTGAGCAGCAGCAATTTGATCGCCTGCTGAAGCTGCGGCGTAAAAACAAGCGATTGGCGCTGCGTAATTTGCGCCTGCATTGATAAATGTAACATCATGAACCCCTAATCGTGGTTAACGTTAGGGCAACAACGCCAAGGCATTGATTGTTTGTATCTTTTGAGAATTATCGCTGTCTTGAGTTAATATATCTCAAGTTACGCATATTACTTGCATGCTAATCCCAAGTAGCATTTTCTGACCAATCGGAATGTGGTGCATTGAAAAAAATCGGTGATCCGACCCCACCTTGTAGACGCTGTATCGCCATACGTTTCTTTATAGGCGCGGTGGTCGGCACTGCGCTTCTAAACCTGCTAAGCCCCCAAACCTTTGAACTGCTAAAAGGGCAATCCACCCTGACGCTGTCGCTTGGCTTTGTCGGCGCCTTGGCCGTCTGTGCGGTTGGCAAGGCGGTTCTTGAACTGCGCGATGCGCGCAACCGTTAATCATCCGCCCTACCGATCACGCACCAAACGAAACGCAAGCGGTTGCCGCGGCAGTGCCCGCGCGTAGGCGTGCCCAGTGTTAAAGTTTACCACCCAATGGTTGCCCCACAGCAGCCGGTTGCGGTTAGATGTCCAATAGCTGCCGCGATAGGTTCCGGGAAAATGGGTCTCATTGATCATGGGTGGTGCGTCGTTCATTTCCGCAAGCCGCGTTAACTCTTTGCGGGTCGGCAGACGCCAGCCGTCGCCCGAACTGCGGGACGCGCGCAAAATTACGTCATCCGCTGCCTCCAACGGTGCCTTCAAAACCGTGCCGCGACACGCACCACCGGACCAGACCTGCCCCACACTACACCGCATCCATTCCAACCCTTCCAGCAAGTCGATCACAATCGGGCCCTTCGCCATTCGCCCCGAATTGTCCTGCGCGGCCGCCCCCTGCGCGTGAACCGTTATCCCTAGCGCGAGGCACGCCCCCGTGACCCACCGCCCCAAGCCGGTCTTTTGCTTTATCTCCATCAAATAATCTCTCCCGGTCGACATATTCGATTTGGCACTGCGCTTGCATATTCCATGCCGAAACCGTCCATCGCAGGAGAAGCCCCATGGATATCGCATCGATCGTCGGACTAATCGGCGCCTTCGCCATGATCGGCGGCGCTATGATCGTGGGCGGCGGCCTGGCACCTTTCTTTGACGTGCCATCCGTGTTGATCGTGATCGGCGGCACCTTTTTCGCAGCGATGTATACCACGCCCATTGGCACCTTTTTCGGCAGTTTTGGCGCAATGGCCAAGGCGTTCCTCCCCCCGGTCAAGAAACTGGACAAAATGATCGAGCGGATGATTGAACTGGCCGGTATTGCCCGAAAGGACGGTATGATGGCGCTCGAGGGCCAAGAGGTCCCAGACAAATTCTTTGAAAAAGGGATGCAGCTCCTGGTCGACGGCGCGGACGAAAGCAAACTTGTCCAGCAGTTGAACCAAGAAATCAAATCCATGAAAGCGCGCCACGAGTCGAACCAAAACGTGATCAAAGCATGGATCGATCTGGCCCCTGCGATGGGCATGATTGGCACGCTGATTGGTCTGGTGCTGATGCTTGGCAACATGGAAGACCCCAAAGCCATCGGCCCTGCGATGGCTGTGGCACTGTTAACCACGATGTACGGCGCGATTGTGGCCAACGTGATCTTTGCCCCGATCCTCACCAAGCTCGAAGGCTACACCGCCTATGAGGTGATCTACCGCGAAATGATCGTTCTTGGCCTGCGCAACATCGCACGCGGCGAGTCCCCGCGGAACATCCAAGATCAGATGGTCTCGAACCTGCCGCCCAAAATGCAGTCCAAGATTGAAGCTGCATAGATGATGCACGCGCGACGGGGGATGACCCATGGCTGAAGCCATCGAAGTTGTCGAAGAGGAAGAAGAAGAGGAATGCCCAAAGTGTCCTCCGGTCGGCGCACCTGCGTGGATGGCGACCTTTGCCGACCTTGCAACGCTGTTGATGGCGTTCTTCGTCCTTATTCTTTCCTTTGCAGAGATGAACGTCCCAAAGTTCAAACAAATCTCCGGCTCGCTTAAGGATTCCTTCGGGGTCCAACGGGTCGTGCCGGTGGTGGAACAGCCCAAAGGCACCACAATCCTTGAGATGAATTTCAGCCCCTCGCCCGCCCCATCGGTGACCGAGGAAATGACCCAAGAAACAACCGAAATCCGCGAACCCGAGGTGAAAATTCCCTCCGATGATCGCGACATGGACGGCGAAGAAAACCTGCTTGAAGGTGCCGAAGACAACGAAGGTCTGGGCGGCACAGACGCCGACACCCAATCCGACAAAGACGGTCGCTCCGACGCCGAAGAGCTTTTGGATGCTCTGCAAAAGATTGGTGAGGCGGTGAACATGACCGCCGAAATGGTAGACGACAAGGTGGTCGTCGACCTCAACGCTGAAGACGCCTCCCCCCAAGATATGATCGAGAAGTTCAAGCGCGTCGGTCAAGCGATTGAAATCGCGGGCCTCGCGACAGGTAAATCCGAGCAAGAGGTCCTGTTTGGCGGGCTCGACCAGACCCTAAACGAACTGATCAGCATGGTGTCCGAGCTGGAACGCCAACAAGACGCCACCGGGGGTGCCCGGGATCAAGAGCAGTTGGATCAAAACGCACGCGCCGAACAACTCGCGCGGGAGGCAGAGGCAGAGCTGAACGCCAACCTCGAAAATGAGATCGACCAAGGCATGGTCACCGTCGAGCGACGCGATAGCACCGTCTTTGTCACCCTTGGGGCTGGTGGCGCCTTTCCGTCCGGTTCTGCGGAACTGACTGGTGCGGCCCAATCCATCGTGGCCGAACTGGCCGCTGTGACCAACGATCCCGGCAGCAAAGTCGTCGTGGCGGGCCATACCGACAACGTCCCGATCGCCTTTGGCGCGCTCTACCGTGACAACTGGGACCTTGCCGCTGCCCGGGCTGCCAGCGTTGTCCAAGAAATCGAGGCCCTAGAGGAAGTCCCTGAACGCATCATGTCCGCAACCAGCTACGGCGAAACCCGCCCGATTGCCGACAATGAGACCGCCGAAGGCCGCGAACGCAACCGCCGCATCGAAATTGAAATCGATTTCGAATAGGCGCCGGTCTTCCTGCGTACCCCTCCCGGACGCAGGAAGACCAACTCGGATTGATAAAAATCAAAACCGAACAGCCAAGCTCACCTAGCCATGGAGCAGATGGCCCAATCCGCTCCGCCGCCAAAAACCGGATTTCACAACGTCATCTCCTGATCAACCAAGACCCGGTGAGACGACTGCATGAGAAAATCCCCCTTCGGACTGCCCGAACTTCGCAAAGCCCGCCGATCCGGCGCATGGCTGTTGCTGGCAACATTCGTCTTCAGTGTGTTCGTGAACCTGCTGATGCTGACCGGCCCACTCTTCATGTTGCAGGTCTATGACCGTGTCCTTGGTTCCCGCTCCGAGGAAACCTTGCTCGCACTTTTCCTATTGGTTGTGATCCTGTTCACGCTGATGGCCTTTTTGGATTTCGCCCGGGGCCGCGTGCTGGCCCGGTTCGGAGCGCGTTTTCAGTCATTGCTCGATGGCCGTGTGTTCAACGCTGTCCTCAAACGCGCGCTCTTCCCCCGCGATCGGTCCGAACCGGCCAGCGGCCTGCGTGATCTCGAGACGTTGCGCACATTATTCACATCAAACGTCATGACCGCACTGTTCGACATCCCGTGGACACCCATGTTCATCGGCGCGATCTTTCTGTTTCACCCGTGGATGGGCTGGCTCGCCGCATTTGGCAGCGCGACCTTGATCCTGATCACCCTCGTGAACAATTGGCTCACCAACGCCAAAACGCTTGAGGCACAAGCCTCGTCCCTTCGCGCCCAAGGCTTGGCCGAACAGGTGCGCCGCTCCGCTGAAGTTGTCCGCGCGCAAGGAATGACCAGCTCGGTCGCGGCGCGCTGGCTCACCCTACGGGACACAGCTTTGGGTCAATCCATTAAATCCAGCGACTGGACCGGGCTGTTTTCCTCCTTCAGCAAATCCAGCACACTTTTACTACAATCCTCTATGCTCGCGCTTGGGGCCTATCTCGTGTTGCAGGGTGAACTGACCGCGGGGGCGATGATCGCCAGCTCCATCCTTCTGGGACGTGCGCTTGCGCCGGTACAACAGGCGCTCGGTCAGTCGGCGATGGTACAAAGGGCGCGGGGCGCATGGAAAGCCCTGTCCGAGCTTTTGCGCTCCACCCCCGAGGATCCAGATTTCCACCGCCTCCCTACGCCCGAGGCAAACATATCCTTCGCGGGCGTGACGGTCATCCCGCAGGGCGCGCGGGCACCGGTTCTGCGCGGTATCTCGTTTTACATGGGCGCGGGTGAGGCCCTAGGCGTCATCGGCAAAAGCGCGTCGGGCAAAACAACGTTGGCCAAAACGCTGCTCGGCCTGACAAAAATCGCCGCCGGAGAGGTCCGGTTTGGCGGCGCCACTCTGGATCAATACAGCCCCGACGCATTGGGTGCCTACATCGGCTATCTCCCCCAAGAGGTCGTTTTGTTCACCGGCTCAATCGGTGAAAACATCGCGCGCATGTCAACAGAGCCAGACCAGGAGAAAGTGATTGAGGCCGCGAAACGCGCCAACGTCCATGAGATGATCCTCTCCCTGCCTCAGGGCTACAACACCCTGATACAAGGCGAAGACGGACAGCTATCCGGCGGACAGAAACAGCGCATTGGCCTTGCACGTGCTCTCTATGGCGATCCGGTGCTGCTTTTGTTGGATGAACCGAACTCAGCCCTCGACGCGGATGGGTCAGCCGCTCTTAACCGCGCGGTGCGTGACTTTAAGGCTGCGAACCGGGGCGTCATCATCATGACGCACCGCCCCTCTGCCATTTCTGAGTGCGACCGACTGTTGATCATTGAAAACGGCAAGATCAAAGCCGAAGGCCCCCGCGATGAAGTCTTGGGGGCAATGGTCAGCAACGTTCATGAAATTCGCAAACCGATCAAAAAGGTGGAACCCCAATGACAGCGCCTGCCCCCTCTCCCCGCAAATGGAAGGCAACCGGCGCGCTGCTGATCGGCACACTCGCGCTGACCATTTTGGTGGGCGTCATTGGCGTCTGGAGTGTTGAGGCCCGCATCGCAGGCGCCGTTATCGCGCCCGGCATGATCCAAGTGGAATCTAACCGCCAAGTGCTGCAACACCCGCAGGGTGGCGTGGTCGGCGCGCTGTTCGTCAAGGACGGCGATCACGTTGATGCCGGCGACATCGTCCTACAGTTTGACGACACCCAGATGCGGTCAGAGCTGGCCATCATCGAAGGGCAATTGTTCGAAATCTTAGCCCGCAAAGCGCGGTTTCAGGCAGAGCGCGATGGGCTATCCGAGCTGCCCCTCCCCGCTGATCTGCAAACACTTGCGCGGGACAATCCAGATGTCCAATCCTTGATCGAGGGCCAAAAACGGTTGTTTGAGGCGCGCGCAACATCTTTGCACCAGAACGCAGAACAGATCGATGAACAGATCGCCCAGACGGAAAACCAAATCCTAGGCGTCGGCTCTCAACTGACTGCACTGGAAAAACAAAACATCCTGATAGAAGCCGAGCTGGCAGACACCCAAGACTTGTTCGACAAGGGCCTGACCCCAGCATCCCGCCTATCGTCCCTCCTGCGTGAACAAGCGCGACTGGCGGGTGAGATCGGCAAAACCACCGCAAGCATCGCCCAATTGCGCGGTCAAATCGCAGCCCTGAAC
>Ga0228670_1000671_pt1 | contig 18231 bp, 14 predicted proteins | sample 85DmetaG_FD_182785 | JGI IMG/M metagenome (GOLD analysis project Ga0228670, IMG submission 182785) | Seawater microbial communities from Monterey Bay, California, United States - 85D | ecosystem: Environmental > Aquatic > Marine > Coastal | place: USA: California | collected 2016-10-13
AACTTAAATTAGGATGTCATATAAGCGTATCACCAAGTATATTAGATGGTATTAAATATGGTGAAAGTATAGGTGGTAATGCTTTACAAATTTTTATGGGTAATAAACTTTCGTTTTCTCTTAAACAAAAAACTAAACTTGAACCTGATGAATGTAAAACTATAAAAAACTATGTATCTAGAAACAATATAACACTTTTTATACATTCTCCTTATGTATTAAATTTTTGTAGTTATCCGGCATCAAGTAGACGTATTCAATTTCATCACGATAATATTCAATATGATTTAAAATATGGTTCTCTCATTGGTGCCAAATGTGTTGTTTTACATATTGGTTTTAAAACTAAATTATCTGAAGAAGAAGCATTACATAATTTAGTATCTAATATTGTTAAAATCGCTAAATATATGCCTAAAAATATTACTTTAGGTTTAGAAACATCAGCCTGTAGAGGCACAGAATTTGGTTGTTCTATAGAAGAGTTAAAACTCATTTGGGATGGTATTCATAAAGATAATAAAAATAAAAGTAATAAAAATATTAAAAATGTTGGTTTTATTATTGATACCGCTCATATTTTTGTAAGTGGTTATGATATATCAACTGTATCTGGAATTAAAAACTATTTAGATACATTTGATAAAATGATTGGAATTAAACATATATTAGGGTTTCATATTAATGATTCACGTTATTCAGTTGGTGAGAAAAAAGATGAACATCGTGGACTAGGTAAAGGTAAAATCTATAATTCACCAGAAGGTTTAAAAGCATTAGCCTATATTAAACATTTATGTAATAAAAAAAATATACCAATGATATTAGAAACTCATAGTGCTGGAAGTCCTGAAAAAGCAGAAAGTAAAGAATATGAATATGAAATAGATTTAATTAGAAAAATGTAAATTATATAGCACAAAATACAATTATATTTTTATTAATAAATAAAATATAAAAATATAATTGTAAACTATATAAAAAGTAGTATCCAGAGATAAATTATAATTTATATAATAAATATACAATACTATATAATACTATACAATAATATATGATAATTATACTATAAAAATGATTAAAAGAACTAAAGAACAAAGACAAAATGAAATTAAACCTATATTAAAAAAATTAAATGAATTACATTTAAAACCTACTATTGATGGTATTAAACAATTATATCAACATATTAAGACATATATAGATAATAGTGATAATAATATTAATAATAACTCTGGAGAATGTAATAATATTAATGATGATGTGAATATTGATATTCACATACCGTGTCCCGAATTGAATATTCTTATTAAAGGAGTATTAGAAGTAAATATAAATAAAAAAAGTTGGGTTAAATTAGAATGTTTAGTTAGACCAGAAGAAGAATAAGTTTATTCTATTTTCCTTTTCTTTTTTAAAGGTTCATCTACGTCCATAAAACCCGCACCAGTATGTAATTGAGTTGTTGTAAACATATTTTTATGATTTTTAAATTTTCTTGTTTTAACAGCGTGACAATTATGACATAATGCTTGTAAATTTTCTAATTCATTATTACTAGTTATACTAACTTCATCGATATGGTCTATAGCATATCCCGATTCATCAAATACTCCATTATTACATATCCAAAAAGGGCATCGATAATCACTTAAATTTAGTGCTGGTTTTAATGGACTATTAGCACATCTATTATATTGTCTATTACTAATCACATCTTTTTAGTTTCTTTTGACATTTTTATGTATTATAAGTTTAATTGTTATGTAATAATTTACACCTTTGAAGATTTAAAAATGGGACAAAAAATAATTAAATTACAATTTTTTGAATTTAAAAATATCCTATTTTATTTATTCAAGATATGTTACTGATTTTATTATCTTCCATCAATGACACTATAGCTACGTTGTTCTAAAAACATTATTTGTGGGTGTAGTGTAGATGAAAAAAAATCTTCAGATACTTTTGAAGAAGTATCATACCCATAATTTACACGACTTGAAATAGTCAAACCTTGAAGTTTTAACATATTACAACTTAAATGTTGTCCCATTTTAAATCTTCAAGGGTGTAAAAGTTATAAAATAAAATAAATAATCAATTTTTATAATTTTATTACAAATTTTAACATATTTTTTACATACAATAATTGATTAACCTATAAAACTATATAGAATATAAATTACAATCATTGCTACTGTTGAACTAATTATTAATAATCCTCCATTTCCATATGAAGTATTAATTTCTTTATATTCTTCGGGAATAGAAGCACTTCTAATATAGCTTGGTAAAAACACACTTTGCATAAAAGAACTTGAATAATACATAAATAATATGAAACCTAATCCTATTGTCATAAATATTTGTGCTATTATAAATAAAACTTTACTAATAAATTTCATACGTAAATATGAAACTATAATACCTCCTCCAATAAGGCAAGATGTAAGTATACAACTATAATATACTAATTTTAATATAGTTTTATACTTATTATCTATACTACTAAGGTCATTATATTTATAATTAGTAGTTTCATTTGTTTCTGTATCAATAATATTCATATTATCTATAAAAATTTCACCATTATATAATTTATTTTTAAAATTAATAATTGAAAATAAATTATATCCTAATGTAAATAAAATACCTATTATTAAAAATAGTATTAAAAATATAAGTCTAAAAAACATTATAATTTTATTAATTGTTTAGTATATTTGAAGTTTATAATTTATAAATTTTATTAATATATATATATATAATTATTTTTTATAATTATTATAAATAATAAAAAAATAAATGAATTAATAATTTTAATTTTTTTAAGAACTAAATGCCAAACCACCCATACCAGACATAATTCTTAATATATTATAATTTATACCATACACGCGTGCTTGTTGAACTTCTGTATTGGTTTTAATATTTAAAAATAATTCTTTCGTATCTAATTTTGAAAAATTACTACACCCACTGGGTTGATGTTCTTCTGGTTTAACACTAAAAGAGTAAATATATATAAAACCATTTGGACTTCTAGTGTGTTTTTGATAAGGTTGAATTAATCTAAAATAATCAGCCTTTCTAATACTAAAACGCTCTATACCATTTATATAGATTTGAGCACTATCTATAATATTACCTGCTGAAACAGCAGGGTCTACTGTATTTGAATAATTAAATAAATCATTAATTGTAAATACAGAATCTAATTGATTTACCCAAAATAATTCTTTTATAGGTAAATTAAATACTAATGGTATTTTCTTAGTTAAAGCATTAGCCTCTATACTTTCACTTCCACTGTATTGTAATTGTTCTATTAAATAACGATGTTTGGCATTGGCGAATTCTCTTTGCTCTATAGTATCTAAATAAATATAATCTACATATAATCTAACTTCTTCAATACCCGTATTATAATTTGTTGTATCTAGAGTTCCATTTGGTTTTATATAAATTGTTGAACTTGTATATCCTGAAGGAATAGAACGCACCATTGTAATTAAATATGGATTACCTGATAAACCAGTTTGACCTACACCAATTGTTGCTGATGGTGATATATAATAAGTGCTACCATCTGAAAATGTAATTATTTTACCTTGAATATCACTATCAGTTAAATCTTGAGTTCCATCATATAATTTTACAAGACTTAAAGTTGAAGTTCCATTACTTGTAGCACTATAATATAAATTTTGACCAAAAGTATACATTTGATTTAAAGGTCTAAAATTAACTTCTAATTCAACATCATGATATTGTAAAGCAATTAATGGTAATGCTAAACCTATATTACGACAAAACCAAAATTGAAGTGGAACATATAAAGTTTGAGCTGCAGATGTTTTTTCTAAATTACTATTACGATTTAATAATTGGTCTAAACCTCTTTTTTTAGATTCACTTTGTGTTAATTGCGTCCATATTTCCATCCATTCACTATATTGTCTATCTATAAGTTGTCCTCCTATTTTAATATCATAATACAAAACTGACGCATGACCAGTATTATTTACCCAACTTATTGTTCCTTTTGCATCAGTTGTATCAAAATCACTGGCACTACCTCCCCAAGAACTATCGGCAGTATATTGAGTATAAATTTTAGGAATGTCTATTTCAACCATCATTGTATAAATTAAATCAGCATATCTAGTAATATTAAATGTTGTTCTTTTACCCCAATCTGGTTTTGCATCATAACTAATTTGAAAGGCTTCCATTGAAAAATTTGTATGTCTTTTATACACAGTTTTAAAAAATGTAAATTGTGGATTACCAATTAAATAAACATCTTGAACACCGTGTGCTACTAATTCTAATAATCCTGCTTGTGGCATTTTTAATTACAGTTTAAATTTTGTTTATCTATAATACTATATATTATATTTATAATATTATTTATTCTTATAATATTATTTATTCTTATAATATAAATATATTTTTTACTTTATATATAATCTTTTATAATTTTAAGTTTTATATATTTATTATTGTTTATTTATTTAAAAAATAATAAATATAAAAATTATAGATTATATTATATAAATTATAAGTAAATTTTAAACTATATAAATTATAAGTAAATTTAAAACTATAAAAATATAACTATAAAATAGATAAACTATAAAATTATAAAATAAAATGAATAGTATTCGTGGAACGAGTTTAAATATAAAAGAAAATAATAATGGAAATTTAACATTTTCAAGCGATACAAAATATAAATGTGTTAGCAGTTCATATGATATTAGAACAAATTCAACATATACATTAAACTCAACCAATAATATAAAATTAAATTCGGATAATGGTAATATTGCTGTTAATGTTAATAGCGGTGAATTAAAATTAACAAGTTTAGGTAATTTATCTAATGCTATAATTTTAGAAGCAACCCACGCAAATGGCGGTATTTTACAAACCGCAGGCACAGCAGGTATTACGTTAAACACAACTGATGGCAATATAGATTTATTATCTAAAGGTTCTAATATTAATATTGGTGTATCACCTATTGGAACTTCTTCATCTAATCAAACACAAAATCTCAATATGGAATGTTTTAATGATTATAATCTTAATTCTGGTGATATGTATTTTGTAAGTAGTGATATTATAAGTTTTGTTTCACAAACAGGAGATATTCATTTTGGTACAAGTAGTGATGGCACACCTATTATTCAATTCCAAAACCAAAATTTACTTGTAAATCAATCTACTAGTGCTCTTGATTATCAATTAGATGTTGCTGTTACTGAGGAAAGTAGTGATAAATTAGGCTATAATGGTATTGTTGTCAATACTAAATTGAGTAATGTTGCAGCAGATTTAACATTACAAACAAGTAATACATTAGGTGATGGGACACAATGTATTTTATCTATGGGTTCATTTGGTATTAATAATAATAAAGCCATATTAGAAACTTATACTTCTTATCAAACAAATAATGTTATAACTAGAGTAGATGGTGATACATATAATCCTAAATCATTAAATGTAAATAATGGTAAAGATTTTACTATTAATGATGTAGGTAAAAGTATATATTGGGAAACAACAGGTCGTTTAGATACAATAACAGGTTTAAGTTCAAATGTAACAACAATTAGTGATGCTTCTAATGTGACTATTAGTGGTTCTTATACAGGTGAAACATCACGTGTATATCTATTACAAATTGATAGTTTAAGCACACCTAATAATACATTTAGATGGTCAAATGATGGTGGTAATATATATCAAAAACAATTAATACCCATTACTTTAAGTGCTATTCCTCTTGAAGATGGTTTAAGTGCTACTTTTACTAAAATATCAGGATTTACCTATAACCAAGAATTTATATTTCAAACTAAAATTACAGCATTAGTATCTAATACAACATCTATTCCTATTCCAGAACCATTACATATATTACAACCTTATCATTCTTATATTAATACTACTACACCTAGCGATATTGTCATTAAAACAAATGATAAAGAAAAAATGCGGATTACTGCCGATGGCTCTATTAGTATAAACCAACATTATCCAAAAGCAACGTTAGATATTAATAGCAATTATAATAAAATTATGCATGTTAATGAAACAATTACAGGATTTCAAATTAACCCAGCAATAACTTATTTAGAATCTGGTGGTTATGTTTTAGTATGGAATAGCCAACATACAACTGGAGGTTCAACGCATTATGATATTTTTGCACAACGTTATATGGCTGATGGTTCTAAATATGATACTAATTTTATGGTAAATACGGAAGAAAATGATACTACACAAACAGTTCCATCAATTACAGGCACTAAAACCCAACATTCTAATCATTATTTAATATCTTGGAAAAGTTATAATTCTACAAATTCAAAATATTATGTTTATAGTAAAATTTATCATAATAATAATTCTATTACTGCATTTGATATTGAAACTCGTATTAGTTCAAATACAATAGATAATGTAAATTGTGCTGGTTTATATAATGGTAATTATATTATTGTTTGGGCTGAAGATAATGGTTCTGGAAAATATACTATTTACGGAAAAATTATCGATGATAGTGGAAATTTTATTGGTGGTATTTTACAAATTAGTCCTACTACTACATTTTCACGAAATTTTCCTTTCGTTGCCGGATTACCTAGTGATGATACTTATACACCTAATGGTTTTGTCGTTGGTTATATGTCAGCATTAGATAGCACTAGCGACCCTGTTTATAGTATTTCATCACGTGTTTTTAATTCATCAGGAACAGCAACAACTAGTGAAATTTCAATTACTACAAATACAAATACAAATGTAAGTGATGGTTTAGTTTCCGTTGCTGAAATAAAAAATAATAATGTTAATGGAACAAATGGTGGATTTTTATTATCTTTTTATAGGAGTTATCAAGCAAATACAAATTTATATGCTATTGGAAATCCTCTTTCAGGTTTAACAAGTAGCACATCATCTTCTATTTTAGATTTAAATTATTCAGCAAAACAAATTATTTTAGATGATGATAATTCAGTATTTTTAGTAGGTGAAGAAATTAGTATTGTCTCTAGTGTTGGTAGTGTAGGAACTGTAATAGAAAAAATTAACGCAATTACATATGCCTCATCTAATATTGTCATTACATTAGATACTGGTAGTAGAAGTATTGATACATATCGCTTTAATTCTAACTTATCATCCTCTTCTGACGCACTATGGACGAAACAAGTAAATACATCACCATTATATAATGATACTGAAAGATATACAAGTAGTTCTTCTATTTTTGAATACAAAAAACCTTTATCCTACGTTTCTATTGATAATCAAGGCACAGCATTAGTCTCATGGACTACAGATAGTATTCCTAGTATTTATTATCAACTCTTAAGTATTGAAGATGGAAGTTTTATTGGAACGGAACAAAAATTAACCAATGAATACGACGGCTTAAAACAACGTAATCAAGTTGTTACTCACTTACACAGCACTCAAGGTAATGATTATGGTTTTGTTATTGCGTGGGATAATCAAAGTTTAGATTTAAATGATACAGGTATATATCAACAATTAATTGGATATAAACATAATCTTTTAAATTTAGAAGATGGAAATAGTAATTTTATATTTACTCATTATAATCAATTGGGTGTTGGCACAACTACTCCCGATTCATCATTGCATATTAAAACTCGTTTAAGTAATGGAACGAATAGTAATAATGCGATTGGAGACCCTCCAAATACATCTACTATTCATTTACAAAATACATCTACTCATGTTATTACAAATGAAGATTTACAAAGTATTAAATTTAGTGATGGTTCTAATAATGTATTAAATAAAATACAAAGTGTAAATTCATTAAGATATGATGATTTATATCCCCAACCCACAAATTTAAAAGGATTTTATAAATTTGACTCCAGTGATGGCTCTCAAATTACTGATTCATCTATATTTAATCATACCCGTGGTGGAACAAAAACAAATACAAATGGTATTCTTAATAATTTTAATTTTGAAACCTGCTGGACGACTGGTATTATAAACAACGCCTTATTATTTAATGGTAATAGTAATTATGTATTTATTGATAATGATGCTAATAATGAATTAAATACTATATTAGAGAAATCACCTCATGAAATGAGTATGTCAATGTGGATTAATATTCCTACTGATATAGTAAATGGTTCTACCTATGATATTATTTCTAATGGTGGTAATGTAAGTGTTGCTGGAACTTATATTATGAGTGTGAGTGATATTGGTAATAATGGTGATATGGTTTTAACATCAAATATAATTACACACGTCCCTAGCGATACTACAACTATTAATAATAGAGGATTAAATGGTTCTATTAAACTTAATGATACAAATTGGCATCACATTGTTCAAACAGTTGATATTACTGGTGGAGGTAGTAGCACATGCTCTATATCATTATATGTTGATGGTGTATTAGATAATACGATTACATCTTCAGGTGATATAACAGTAGTAGGACACGGTTCTGATAAAACTTATATTGGTTCAAGAGATGGACTTGGTAATTATTATCGCGGTCATATGGATGAAATGAGAATTTATAATAGTATTCTTACAACTGATGAAATAGAACAATTATATGCTTATGGTAATCCTAATAGTTCTGCAAAAGGAACATTATTAATAACACCAACCTCAAATTCTACAAATAATAAAGTAATTGTAATTGATGATAATGGACGTTTTAATAATCTCAATAGCAGACCATTACCTTATAAATTATTAACTGGTGATGTTATTGCTACTAAAGATAGTAAAACTATTACAGGAACGGGTACACTTTTTACTAGTGAATTAAATATTGGTGATAGTATTATATTAGGTACAAATTATGATGTTGAACGTGTTGTTGTTTCTATTACAAATGATACAACTTTAATTTTAGATAGTAGAGGGTTTGTTGGTCCAGAAGAAACAGAAACATATAAAAAAGTATTTAAAAAACCTTGTATTTATTCATTTTTTGATAATAGTGATAGTCATCGCGGTCATATTGACAATTATGGTAGATTAATGATTGGTAATACAAATCCATCTACATTATTAGAAATAAGCGGAGTTGATGGAAGTACCACACAAGCACCAGAAATAACAATGACAAATACATCAATTGATGACGGTGAAAATAAAAGAAAAACATCTCTTAATTTTAGAGGATATGATACAAGTGATACATCAAATACAAATCCATTTGTTAATTTAGGTCATATTGAAACATCACATTATGGAACAGCCAGTGATAATAAAGCAACAATGCGATTTTTTATTAATAGTGGATCTGGAACAACTGAAAATAGTGCTATGGATATAACAACAGATGGTATTAATATAAATAATTCTATATCATTACCTATTACAAAAACAATAACCGCATTAGCATTAGATAATACACATCATACAGTTATATGTGATGTTACAGACAGTGCTTTTGCTATTACATTACCAGCAACTACTATTTCAGGTAGAATTTATATATTAAAAAAATATGCTACTGGTGGTTCATTTGCTCTTACTATTAATCCTAATGGTAATCAAATAGATGGTTCTGGATCAACTTATACTGTTTCAACATCTTTTATTAAATTACAATATTATGATGGTAATTGGTGGATAATTGGATAATAAAAATATAATTTTATTTTATAAAGAAAAATAAGAAAAATAAGAAAAATAAGAAAAATAAGAAAAATAAAGTGAAAATTAAAGTAAAAAGTAAGTGGGAATGAAATATACATATTTGTAATAAATGATTAGGCTAAATATTTAGGAGCAATGTCTTCTAAATTATAAGTTGTAGGCAACATAGAACGTTTAGTAACATTATTAAAGATACGTTGTTGAGGGAAAATTTGGCATTTATTATTTTCAAAGAATTGATAATAATCGTGTTTAGCATCTCTATTAATAGAGTTCATTATTTCACGTGTTCTTTTTTCATTAGGAAATTTAGAACTATTAGATACATCAGGAGCAGGTGCTTTTTTAAAAGTAGTAAAATCAGCAGGTGCTATACAACTTTCACCTTGTATTTTATGATTATCAAAATCATATCTTTTTTTAACATCAACAGCACAATTAAAATCAGTAGGTGGTGAATTATGACAAGGCACTTTCAAATTACAATTGGCAATACAATCTTCATAATTACGTCCAACAGATGCATAATTTGGAACTAACATTTTTTTATTTTCTTTAAGTCCATGACAAGGTTTTAAATTATCATCATTTGGAGATAATTTCCAATTGTCATAATAACATTTATCTGTATAATAATTAATATTTTTTAAATGACTATCTACATCAATGTTTCTAGAATAACCTTCTTGTAAAACACCCGCACTAGAATTTAAATTACGTATATTATAACGATTTTCACATTTATCATAAATAATATCTGAATATTTTTGGTAAATATCTTTATTTTGATTGTTTAATTTAACATCATTACACATAATTAACGCAGGAAATTTATAAGGTGTTTCTTGATTAAATACATTATCTAAACTAGTTCTATCATTATTCATATTAAAATTACCATCACAATCTTTGACTAGAAAATGATCATTTGTAGTATTAATTTTTGATGGATTTACATTATTTTTATTATACAATTGCATTGTTGGTTCAGGATTAAAAACAGTTGCTGACATTGTGTAATTATATTTATATTTATTTTTTCTATTATTTATTATTATTTATATTATAATTATATAATATATTAATAAATTAAATTTAATTATTATTAATAAATTAAATTTACAATAATATTATTAATAAATTAAATAAAAATAAATTAATTAAAAAGTAAAGTTTAAATAGATAAAAATAGGACTATTATGAATAAACATATGACTACGATGAATACAAACAATGATGTTTTACCATTTTCTTTCTGGATAAAGTCAATGTTATCCTTTCGTTATATTTCTAATTTATCAATTATATTAAGTTTTATTGCTTATTATATGAATGCGTATGAATTATTATTTATTGTTGCTCCATTAGTTATTACAAATTGTATTATAATTACATATATGATGATGACAGATTTAGATGAATTAATGAAAGGAATATTACAATCTACATTACCAAATAAACAAGATAGAGATAGTTATAAATGTATTTTTGTAATATTTATATTACTATGGCATTTTTTACCTATTCTATGGCTATTTTATGTATTTAATAAAGACAATTTAGTAAAATATTTTAGACCTAATTTTATGGGAACCTATTTTAAAAGTTTATTAATAGCAATAATCTATTATTATTATGAAAGTAATGAAAAAATATATGGAGATATGAACTATTTATTTTATTTTGTAATCTATATTATACTATTGTTGGGAATATGTATTTACTTGTATCTAGAATAATATAATATATTTATAATTAAATTTTTGTTAATATATTTTCTTTTTTATATTTAATATATTTTCTTTTTTATATTTAATATATTTTCTTTGTTATATTTAATATATTTTCTTTGTTATATTTAATATATTTTCTTTGTTATATTTAATACTATAAATTATATTTAATAATGGTTGTTAGTAAAAAATCTAAACAACGTAAAACACATAACAAAAGTAAAACACATAACAAAAGTAAACCACATAACAAAAGTAAACCACATAAAGAAAATAAAACATCTAAACAGTCTAGAAAACATAAAAAAACTATTAAAAAAAATAAAGCAAAGTCAAATAGTTTAAGTAAATCAAAGTCAAATAGTTTAAGTAAATCACAATCTAGCATTAAAACTTTATCAGATTTACAAAGTCAAAAATCATTTTCTAGTTTATCTAGTATAAAAAGTATTAAAAGTGAAACCACTATTGGAGAGATTTATAATATAGATGATGAACAAGACAATATAAATAAATTATGTATTAATAAATTAAAAAATAAAAAATATAATAATATACAACTTGATAAAACTATTGCTAAAAAATTATGTCATTGTCTTTTTGAAAAAAATAATAAATTAACAGTAGAACAATTAGAAACTAAAATTAAACAAAAATTACATACACCGGGTTCTGAATGTATTAAAATTCTTGATAAATTTATTAAAGATAAAACCAAAGATAAAAGTAAAGATAAAACCAAAGGTAAAAGCAAAGGTAAACAATCTACTAGTAAAAAATCTACTAGTAAAAATAATTTTTTAAATTAAATATTGTGAATCAGGGTCTCTACCATAACTACTATCAGGGTCATCACCTTCATCATCTGGGTCTTCATCAGGGTCTAATATATTACTATTTTTATATATTTTCATCATTTTACTTCTTTTACTATTATTATTGTTAAAATACTCTTTATTTATTTTATTATTTTTACTATTACTATTTTTTTTACTATTACTATTTTTTTTACTATTACTATTTTTTTTACTATTACTACTATTATTATTAACAACATAATAATTATATACTAAATAAATACAATAAAGTATTATTAATACTATCATATAGCATAATATTACTAATGTTTCATTTTTATACATTGTTTTCATTATAATTATAAGTATAAATTAGAATAATATTACTATATATTAATATAATTATAATATAATAATATTATTATTTTAATTTTATTAGTATTATTATAATTAAAATGAATACAGAAAAACGTTATAAATTAAATCCTACACTAGCAAGGTATTCCCCAATACTATATGTTTATGCTTTATTATTATATTGTATAATACAACCATCTTATTCTTCTTTGTATTTATTTATTTCATTTAATATTATTATTATTAGTAATATTTTATTAAAATATATAAGTAAATCTATTTATTTATTATTTAATATAGAAACTATACCACTTTTAGGTATTGGTAAAAGACCAGAGAATGCTACAAGTTGTGGAACATATTTAGATGGTCTACTTTCCACAACTTATGGAATGCCTAGCGGACATAGTCAAATTGCCTGGTCTGTTGCGATTTATTTTATTTTAAAAATAATAAAAAAATGGTATAATAATGATAAAGATAATAAACCTATTACAATACTTGGGTATATGTGGTTAATACTTTCTTGTATTTTCATATTAGGTATTGCTACTTATATTTCATATAGTAGAGTTTATATAGAAGGGTGTCATACTATACAACAAGTTATTATTGGAGGTATTCTTGGTAGTATTATGGGATTTCTTGTATTCTTTTTTGAAAATCCTGTAATTAACTTATTATCTAGTATATATTAAATTATTTAATAGAGTTTATTTTTACTATTTATTAATATAGTTTATTTTTACTATTAATTAAAATTGATTTTTAAATATCATACTATTTAATTAATATCATATGATTTAATTAATATAAAAATAATATATATAATATAAAATAAAATAGTAATTATTATATTAATAATTTATATAGAATTAATAACTAATTTATAGATTTATCAGTTTTAACTTTTATAATTTAAAAATGCCTCCTAAAAAAATTAAAATACAATCTAAAATAGATAAACCTCAAGATGATAAAAATATTATTAAGGTTGAAAAACTTAGTTCAAAAGAAGAAAAGTCATCAGTAGAAGAAGATAATGATAGTGAAAAAGACAATACTACAATTGAAAAATCTATGTCTATAATTAAACCTTCTAAAAGTATTAAAGATCCTATTATTGAAAAAAAAGAGACTGAAGTGAAGAAGAAAGAACCTGAAGTGAAGAAGAAAGAACCTGAAGTGAAGAAGAAAGAACCTGAAGTGAAGAAGAAAGAACCTGAAGTGAAGAAGAAACAATCTATTGCTTCAACACCTGCTACTGCTACTAAACCTAAAATTGAAGAAGCAAAACAAACAAATAATACAGTTGATATGTTTGATGAAGATGATTTAGATGTTAGAAATGTAATGATGAATTATGATTATACTAAAAATAAAACAAATCCACGTATTACAAAATATGAAATGGCTTTATTAATTGGTAAAAGAGCAACACAACTTGAATGTGGTGCCACACCTAATATTAAAATAAGTCCTGGACAAAGTGTTATTTCTATTGCTGAAGAAGAATTAAGACAACGTAAAATACCTTTGATTATTAAAAGACCAATTGGTAATACATTTGAATATTGGAAACCAGAACATATGGAGGTGTCTATGAATTAACTTTTTTTAAATTTAATTTTTAGAATTTAATTTATTTTTATAATTTTTAATTTTATTTTTATTTATTTTTATAATTTTTAATTAAATTACAATTATTTCAATTTAAAGAAATTGTTATATATATAATATGGAAATATAGCTCCAATTGGTTAGAGCGAGCGGCTGTTAACCGCTAGGTTGTTGGTTCGAATCCAACTATTTCCGTAGTATCCTAATTTTTTATTATCTTTTTAATTTTTTTATTAATTTATTTTAATTTAATTAAAATTTTACATATTTAAATTTATTTTTTCATACTTTTTCATAATTTATAATTTTTAAAATTTATTAAATAATTAAAATAAAACTAAATAAAACTAAACAAATAATAATCATTTTAATACTTAAAAACATATTGTCCTTTTGGAACATTTTGTTTATTAATTTTAAATATTTTAAATTCTTTTCTCATCATTACTTCAATAGGTATAGCATTATGACAATTATGAGCAATATCAACATATAATTCAAATGTATCTTCATCATAACACAAACTGTTTTCATTATCATCTAATGTGATTTGTTCTACAAATTCACGGACTTTAGGAGCATCTTCTAATCTTTGTATTACGGTTGTTCCAAGCCTGACTAAATCAAAACTGGGATTAGGTTTATGCTCGCAATTTTTCAAACTACCATCAACTGGATAATCATATTGACCTGAAGCATCACCATCTTCTTTAAATTGGTCGCTAAATACCCATCTATCACCTAATTTAAAGGTGCCACGGGCAAAATCAATTATTTTAGTAATTTTACCATAGGTTGGGATACGATAATATTGATTATTTACTTGAAAATATAAATGTTTAAGAAGTGTTTTTTTAAACATAACATTACTCGAATGTAAATCATTATGAACAAAATTAAAGTATTTTTGTGCTACTGACAAACCAAAAGCTACTTGAAAAAACATACCAAACCATTCAGTTTCACTCATAGAATAATCATTGTCTAACATATTATCAAGTGTATCATCTAATTTTTCCATTAATGATAAACTAACTGGCATTTTTTCACATTTAACATAATAAAGACTTCCTGGTTTATCTTCAAAATCTGTTATTGATAAATTATCTTCATCTATATCACTTAATTCTTCAATAAAATCATCAATATCACTATTGTTTTCGGATTGGTCTTCGGAATGGTCTTCTGAATGTTCTTTATTTTGGTCTTCAGTTTTGTCTTCAGTTTTGTCTTCAGTTTGGTATTCAGTTTGATCTTCTTCTTTTACATTGCCACCTTCTAGAGTAGTATCATTATCATTATCATTAATATCAATAGAAAATTCAAAATCTTCATCATCAATACCTTTTATAAAAGATACATCAACTATTTTTGGTAGTATTTCATCTTGATTTTCTTCATTATTGCTTAGTTCAGTTTCTTCAATAGTTTTATTAATAGTGTCGAGTTGAGTATCAATAGCATCTACAACACTATCTGCTGAAACATCAATTGTTTTCTTTTCTTCAGGTTCTTCAGGTTCATCATCTATACTAAATTTAGTTTCAGTTTCGACATCTTCATCATCTTCATCATCTTCATTATCTTCATCATCATCATCATCATCATCATCATCACTAAATTTAAAATCACTTTCATTATCACTCTCATTGTCATCAATTATACAATTAGATGGTCTTCTAATTTTGCGACTTTGGTTTTCATCATCTTCTATTTCATCATTATCCTCAATAATAAGTAAATCAAAATCATTTTTAACACGGTCTTTAAACCATTTGGTTCTATAGACAGTTTCATATTCATCTGTAATATTATGATGATAATTAGGGTCTTCGCCATTTATACAACCATAATAATAAGGAAATGAAGGACATTTACCTGTTTCAACTAATTTATTTCCAAGATATAAAAATAAGGATTCAACATGACCACAATTATTATATGAATTTAATTTACTAGTTGTATTTTTCAAGGCTTCGTCATTCATAGTTTTATTTTGTAATCTACCAGGAATAACATACTCGTCTTGCATAACTTTTAATGGGTCAAGTAAAGCCGTTTTTTTTATATGTATTATTTCTTCTCTTTGGGTTTTTTCATTAGTTGATTTATTCATTCTTTCAATAATAGCAGTTGCTAAATAAGTATTATTAATTGCCTCTTCAACTTCTTTATCATCATAATTATCATAAGCATCTATATAATCTTCTTCATTATTCTCATCATCTTCAATTGGTGTATCTTTTATTTCTTTTTCTAATATAGTGTCATTTTGTATTTCATTATCTTCTTCATTACTTTTAATGCTATTAGTATCACTTTGATTATCACTTTGAATATCTAAATTATTAGACATCGTTTCTTCATTAGATAATTCGTCATCCGTTTCTATATCTTCTTCATCAGTTGAAAAAACTTCATCATCATCACTATCTATAATTTTTTCTAGTATTTCTTTACATTTATATTTACTATCTAATACTAAATTTTTTAATTCTTCAGATGTTGCATTTTCATCAACTAATTTTTTATAAATAGGATAAAAAAAAGTTGGATTTTCTATTTTTAATTTTTCACTAACAGATGTAAATAATGTATTACAACTTTCATCATCTAATTTACACGTTGGGAGATTTGGTTTTGACATTTTATTATTATTATTTATTATTATTATTATTTACTATTATTATTTACTATTTAATATAATTAAATAATTAATATTTATTACGAAATATTATAATTATATTATACGTATTTATATAATACTTGTTTTTATATTTAAATACTTTCTAACTTATCTATTAAATTCAATTAACTTTTTTTGTAAAAAATAATAATTAGTAAATTTATATTTAGTAAAATAATAGTTAATAAAATTATATTTAATTAAAATAATTATATTTATTTAATTAAATTAAAAATAAAAATAAAAAATATTTAATAAATATAATATATATATAATATAATATAATTATTATAATAATAATAAATTTAAAATGAGTTCTAATGAATTAAACTTTGATAATAAGAATGCTATGCTTAACCAACAACGCAATTGTATTAACCGTGATGGCTCTAAAAAGTTCAATATTAATTACAAAGCCATGTCTCACGATGATAAATGTTTTGTAGATATTGATACTCGTCAATCCATTGGTCCAGGTAATTACAGCGTCACCAATCTTTATGATTGTGAATGTCTTATCCCCGAGACTGTTAAGCACGCCACCGAAAATGTTTCTATGCCCTTTAAAAATGGTTTTGGAACTGAAAACCCCTGTGTTGTCGATGATGGTAGTAAATTACGTATTGGATTACATAAAAAATACCCCAAGTGTAATCAACAATTATTCGAACGCCCTTACAAAACCGTTCCTTATATGGGACGTGGAAACTTAAAAGCCGACGAAGAAAGCGAACTTAAATTCGCCGAAGATACTAAAATTAAAAGAAGTAGCAATACCCTTTCTGGTGTTACTATTCCTCAACAATACACTCCTTTAATCGACCACCTTTCCCACAATGTTCAAAATGTCGACCATATCGTTCAAGAATCTGTTGCCCCTAGTTGGAGACGTGGTGGTTCCGATACACGCTTAATTGTCCGTGATTATGATTATGCCGTTCGTTGTAATAAAGCATATATGAAAAAATCTACCAATGAAGACTTTTGGAGCGGTAAAGGCAGTCTTTTAACTCAATAAATAATTAATTTTTTTGTTGTATATTGATTTTTATATTTTTTTTTATTTTTTAAAATGTTAAAATGTTAAAATGTTAAAAAATGAATTAAAATAAAATTAAAGATTTAATTATTATTAGGTAGGTTATATAGTGGTTGTATATCTCTTTTCTAAATATTTAACGAATTCAGAGGAGTTAGGGGTATAGGTGCTATATTTAAATATTCGCTTGATTTATTTGCTAAACTTTTTAAATAAGATGGTTGTTTCATTAATTCCCTAACAGCCTCAGGAGCAAATTTTGATTTACCTCTTGAATTAACTAATATGTGTCTTATTTGTTGT
>Ga0228670_1000676_pt1 | contig 18207 bp, 24 predicted proteins | sample 85DmetaG_FD_182785 | JGI IMG/M metagenome (GOLD analysis project Ga0228670, IMG submission 182785) | Seawater microbial communities from Monterey Bay, California, United States - 85D | ecosystem: Environmental > Aquatic > Marine > Coastal | place: USA: California | collected 2016-10-13
GTGATAACTTTAACCCAGAGATGTTCTCAATGATCGGCACGGTCAATGATAACTATAATGATACCTTAGAGAATATGCGAAGGGCATTTGGAATTTAATAGTGTGTGTTGTTGTGGAGGGTCTAGTTCGAGAGAGCTAGGCCCTTTTTTTGTCTCCAGGTAACCGTTCTAGAGAGAGCGCGGGGTCTGAGAGAGAACCCTTCTCAGAGATCACGCCATTGGAATTCTCTACATATAGGATTCGCGGGTGTGGGCTGAAAGCCCCATGTTCTGAAATTTTTTTTCGCGCGCGGAAATTCTGTATATACGGAAAGGGCTCCCTATGTGGCAAATTTAAGCCTCTCGCCGATGAACTCAATCACTAACCGGAGTGCGTTATTCAGAGTTTTGATATCCTCATACATAGCAGCACTCTCAGCTTCTAGTACCTCTACCCTGTTCTCCAATTGGACTATCTGATCTGACATATAATACATACACGCTATAACTACCACCCACAGTGCACATCTTATAATCATAGATACCATATATATATACTTAATGACCGTGTATGCAGTATACTACATATGTAGATATCTGATATTACGCGTAATAAGTAATACTATGGATGAAAAATCAGCAACTAAGTACGCAGCCGGGTTCTTTGCAGGGGTATTAGAGAATCTGCACGTAGCAGTATGTAAAGAGGCAATTGCTCGTAAAATCGATCTATCTGTAGATCAGGTGGAACTAATTAGAGAGATCTCACAAAAGGCCGTTGATCATGCCCGGGAACATACTAACACCAGATCTACTCCTCGTCAGTAATTTTAAAGGGAACACTCTTATATTAGGAACACTGGTATATTAGGAACACTGTGCGGCATGTAGCCGCGCGCGGAGTTTTGCGCCTGCGGCGTCTCGTCTAGGAACCCTGATATAATTGTGTTATAGAATGATAGTAATTAAATTAAAGTGTGATAAGAGTATTAGAGAGAAGTTCCGTGTATATGGTATTGATAGGACTAAGCTGGAAAACTTCCTTAACTACCATACTAATAATTTAGTTCCTACTAGAAAGTGGTGGGTATATGATCTATCAGTAAAGGGAATACCTGGCGTTGATTCTCAGTACTTTTGGGATGAAGATGAGATTGAAGTTGCAACAAGATGCTACGATTGTTCCACAAAGAAACAGCGACGCATATACTTCCTCTCAAGCCTTGTACATGAGTATAGGCATTGGGTGCAATGTAAATTACAGCGCGTATCAGCTAAGAAATTAAACTACAGTGAAGATGATATTGCAAAGCGTTCTGATGCCTATACTAAAAACCCTTATGAATTAGAATGCGTGGAATGGGAAAACCTTGTCGCAACATTCAATGAGTTTATATAAATAATAATATGGTAGGTAAGTCAGAGAATGAAATGATATATGAGGGTTATACCGGCCGTGCTGGTATGGCAATGGATCAGCAGCGTGATAACAAGAACCTTAAATTTGAACCGCGCTATGATGCTAACAATAGTAACCTCAGACAGTTCGGTGGTTTAACTGGCAACGGTCGCGCTAATGCAGCTGGTATGATGTCTTCAGCTGATCTATCTTCACAACCTTCTGATGAAGAAGATAGAATGGTTGAAGTAAAGGGATACGGTGTAATGCGTTTAACTCAGCTTAGAGATCTTATTAAAAAATTGTCTGGTGATATCGCTGATGCAATTGAACGTGATGTTTACGCAGTTGGTGATAAAGCTGACCTCTTAAAGCTATTTGCAGATACGTATAAGGTTAACATCTCTAGTTGATTTCTCAGTTATATAATATATAATTGACTAATGAATGAAAAGGCTTTTATTGAATGGTCATATATAGATCACTGGGTTGAGAGTATCATTAACGAGATTAACGAGAGGGAGTTAAAGTTTGATACAATTGTAGGTATTGGAAGAGGCGGTCTCATTCCAAGCACTATGATTAGCTATAAGCTTAAATGCTCTCATTTACAGAACTTCGGTATTACCACTCGGCATGCTGAAGATACTATTATTAATCAACGACCCTCACTGTTAGGTAATGTATTAATTGTTGATGATATTAATGATAGTGGTAAGACTTTTGAAATTGTTGATTCGCTAATCAATAATGATAAGAAGTATAAAGATATTAAATCACTAACATACTGTAGTTTAGTTAAGAGATATACATCGACATTCAATAAAGACACAATTGAAGCTATTCAGACGAAATTAGATGATTGGTTTGTATTCCCATGGGATAAATAATTAAGTGAGAGCAAAACCTTTTTATTTCGAAATCAAAGATGTAGTTGCGCAGTTTATAGCTGCGTTTGACGATATCGTCATAAGCAGGTTTAATAAGAATAGAGAAGAAGAAGATCAGATAAACGTTAAGTATATATATGCTCCAAAACAAAGGGTAATGCATGATATCATTAATGAGAATAAGACTCTTACCCTACCAGCTGTTGCAGTTAATGTAACTGGCGTTTCGAGAGATACGTCGCGTGTTTTTAATAAGATTGACGGGTTCTATTATTCAGGTACAAGCGGTGAAGAGAGAACATCTAGGCATATTAAACCACCTGTACCGGTTAATATTAATCTAAGCGTATCTATATTAGCGAGGTATCAGACTGATATGGATCAGATTCTTAGTAACTTCATACCATTCACAAATCCTTACGTTGTTATATCCTGGTATGTACCTAAAGAATTTGGATTAACAGTTGATCAAGAGATTAGATCTGAAGTACTATGGGATGGTAATGTTAGCTTAGATTACCCTGTAGAGTTAGTAGCGAGTCAAAAAGCACGTATTACAGCTGATACATCGTTTACTATTAAGGGGTGGTTATTTAAAGATGAAGCGGATCCTGTTGGTAATATCTTCTTCATTGATCAAAATTTCTACGCAGAAAATATTATTACTGATTACGAGGATCTATCATCTACTGAAGCGACTGTTGAATCTTTTGAACTATCTGGGTCACCGGTGATAACGGATATATTCTATAACGGTGTTAAGCTACTCGACGATTTAACATTGACATTAGGAGCTTCCGGTAACGTATTACTATATGGTACTGGCTTTGAGAATACTGAAACCGTTTTATTCAGCTCTAATAATGATAGCTTATATACATCACTTACATCTTTATCTGCAACAACTAGACAACCTGAAGTATCGGGTCAATCAATTCCCTTTACTATATTAAATGATAATATAATCTCTCTCGAAACACCTCCTCTCACTGCTAGCGGTAGCATACGCTTTATACCTTATAATAGAGCCGGTTATTCATTTAGTGATAATACACTTCATACCCAGACATTTAGTGCTAACTCAACCTTTATGCGTGTAGTATGGCCATCTTTCTGGACTTTTGATGCACCTACTGGAAATGAAAAGATAGAAGTTATAGCTACATTTACCGGAGCAGTTTCTATTAATTGGAGTGATGATGATACCGATATATTAGTATCATCATCAGCTAAAAATCACACATATTAGAATGGTTTATAGCAGAATAACTATTAAATATTAATTATACCATGGCCGACCAACCAAAAAAATCTATTTTTAAATCAGATATCTTTAAAAGTATCACTAACAAACTACCGTACCAAACTCCGAACGTCGATGAGATAATGGGCGATTTGAATCCTAAGTATGAGGTTTTTCAAGATACCGGTATAAAGAGAACTGAAGCTTTAGCTAATCAATCTATTCTATATAAGAATGATTATAATAGCGTGGCACATGGTGAATTCGGTACAGAGTCGCAATATGCAGAGTTAGTTTACGCTAATATCGAAGAGAATAAAGGAGGTCGTTTACGCGATTATAGAGTTATGGCTTCGTTTGCTGAAATTTCAGATGCGTTGGATGAGATATGCGATGAATGTATTAATAAGGACGAAAATGGTAATGTTGTTAACTTGACATTTCGTAATACAGAGTTAGACGGAGATGACCAAGTAAAGATTCAGGAGGAATTTGAAAAGTATATTGATTATTTTAATCTTGAAAAAAGAGGGTTTGAATATTTTAGACAATTACTCGTTGAAGGTGAAGTATTTTTTGAGCATATTATCCATAAAAATTATACTGATGATGGTATCTTAGGTGTGGTTCATCTACCGACTGATCTAGTAGATGCTGTATATGATAATATTCAGAATATGCTTATAAAAGGATTCATCCTACGTAAGCCTGTTTTTGATCTTAAGAATCCTACTAAGTTAGAGAAGATGGAGCTCATCCCGATGGATGATAATCAAATTACATACATCAACTCAGGTATATGGAATCAAGATAAGACATTTAGATTACCATTTATTGAGAATGCTAGAAGAGCATATCGCCAATTATCATTAGTCGAAGATAGTATTGTTATATACCGCCTTGTAAGAGCTCCAGAACGTTTAGTTTTTAATGTCGATGTTGGTACTATGGCACCGCCTAAAGCTGAAGCGTATCTTAGAAAGTTAATGCAGCAGTACTGGTCAAAGAAAACATTTGATAGCAATCAAGAAGGCGCTGTACAGAAGTTTAACCCTCAGTCTATGCTTGATAGCTTCTGGTTTGCAAAGAGACAGGGATCGGAAGGCACTAGCGTGACGCAGCTAGCTGGTGGGGCTAATCTTGGCGAGTTAGCTGATTTAATGTATTTTGTTAATAAGCTTTATAAAGCTCTAAAAGTACCTACAAATCGATTAAATGCTGATGCTACATTTAGTGACGGTAACGAGATACTACGTGATGAGCTTAAATTCGCTAAATTCATTATTAGAATGCAGCAGCAATTTGCTAGCGGTCTTAAGAATGGTTTTGTTACTCATTTAGATTTATGCGGATTAAAAGAGAAGTATAATATAAAACCGCAGAACCTACACCTAAACTTTAATGTACCTACAAACTTCTACGAGCTAAGAGAGAGTCAGAAGCTCGAGCTTAAAGCTACTAATTATAATAATCTAGTTAGTAATGAGTTTATATCAGCTACTTACGGTCAGAAGAAATATTTAGGCTGGAATGATTTAGAGATAAAAGCTAATAGAGAGATGCTACGTAAGGATGCAGAATTCCAATGGGAATTACAGCAAATACAGGGGGCTGGCCCGAGCTGGAAAGACGGTATACAGCCAGGTGGCGGTACTGAAGCTGGTATTGAAGGTGGCGCGCCTGCAGGTACTCCACCTGAATTCGGTGGAGCTGCTCCAGAGACCGCGGAAGTCGAACCAGGTGAAGAAGCTGGTGGTGAAGAATCTGCGCCGGCAGAGCCAGCTGTATAATCTAATCTTTCCAGATTAGTACTAAACTACCGTAATTGAGAATCTCAATTAACTCTCCAGATGTTGGATTCATTGTAGTATTTAAAAAATCTTCAAAATAAGTTGTAGACATTGCACCTGTTACTGTAGGTACAACTGTTGCATGATATGTAGGTGCTGACATATAATTATTTATTAAAGCTGGTTAACTATATATAATATATAAAAGCAATTAAATAATTATAATGGCTAAGTGTGATATAACTCCAATCTCTGCATTTCAGAGTACAAACTTAAATAGTAAGATTGATAACTTTAATCGCTTAAGTGATAGAGTCTTACGTTCTCTAGGTTATCCGTTTGTTAATGTCGAGATCCATCGTGACACGTTATACGAGAATATCAGTATAGCATGTGAGATGTTCGCTAAGTTTGCCGGGTATACACAAGAGTATTTAATTTTCGATAGTGACTTATATATTAAAAATCAGGGCATTCGATTAGATCATCTTTTCTCTCTACAGGGCTCAGATACTCTAGCGGAACAAATTGAATTTAAAAACAAAAGTAAAGACTTTTCTAACTACAATAAGGCGAGCGAATCTTTATATATTGCTACTAGCGCTATCCCCGGTACGTATTTCTCTACTATATCGTCTGTATCGGCTTCGCTTGAGGGCGGTACATTTGTCAATCAGATATTTTCACAAGACGTATATGATGTTATAACTGACTCTACTAGCCCTACTCTATCCGGGTTAACTAGCTTCTTTACCCCTAGTCAGAAGCAGAATTTTACTGTTGAAGGTACTGTGACAGGTAAGAGGGAAGAGTTCATGAATAGCTTTGACTATGATACGATGGATTATAGAAAAGTTATTGCCGTGCAAGATTTTGAAGAAGGCTCTTCTACCGGCATTAATCAACTCTTTTCTATCGAACAGAGTCTAGCTCAGCAAACATATTTTAGTTACGCTATGGGTAACTACGGGTTTGACTTAATTAGCTGGTACGTTCTAAAAGATTGGATGGAGATGAGAGAGAAGCTATTAGCGCAAAAACGTAGCTATACTTTCGATGATAGAACACAAATGTTAAGAATGTATCCACAACCTCGTTCTGGTAGTGGTTCGTCACAAAGATTTTACGGTGTTGTAAGCTGTTATGTTGAGAGACCTATACGAGATATCATTAAAGAACAATGGGTATATCAATATACATTAGCGCTAACTAAAATGGCTGTTGCTAATATTAGAGGTAAATACGGTAACGTTACTCTTTTTGGAGGTGGTAGTTTAAATGCTAATGATTTGATGACGCAAGGTTTAAGTGAGAAAGCTGAGCTCGAAACATCGCTATATGAAGGCGCGCCTGGGTTCGGCGATGCAGCACCTCCAATGTTTTTTGTCGGGTAGATGAGCCAGGAAATCGGTTATAACTATCTTAATACCTCCTTCACCGGGACGAGCGCCGCGTACTTATCAGGTATAGGCGAACCTCTGTATAATATACATAAGATTATATCAGCAAATGATGTCGGTGTTGCGATGACTACCAGAGACGGTGAACTTATTTAGCAGCAAATACTTCAATTAGCTTTTGAATAACACCACTAACATCATTAATATCTATAAGCTCCTCTGAAGAAGATTTTTTGGTCGACTTTTTAGTAGATGTAGGCTCTGACCCATAATCACCGTATACGTCATCTTCATCATCGTTAATGGATAAATCTAACTCTTCGACTGGCTCTTCCTTTATATCAAACGTCTGTATAATGCAGCCTATATCAGCTAGTATAATGCTTAACAGCTGACTAGTGAACTTATCTTCTTTACTTCTACCTACAAAATCAATAATTTCACTCTGTGTAAATTTACCTTTTAATTCTTTAATAGCATCTGTATAGCTACCATAACAAAGATGTACTAGATATTGAACAGTAATTTCCGCAGAGTCTTTTATCAAATAATACGCACCTTTCTTATTAATAGTTACTCCGGTATCAGGTTTTTCGCAAGCAATTTTAGCTGGTCTCATTAATTTACTCTGCCTAATCTTACTATTGCTTATAATTTTTCCTTCAAATGTCATAACTATATTTATAACGTATGAAGAAAGATAAAAGGTTTAGGCAAGGAATATTCAACCCAAAAAATAAAGACAAATATATTGGTAGCGGTGACCCTATCTACAGATCTGGCTGGGAATTAAAATTTTTTAGATGGGCCGATCTGAATGAAAAAATACTTGCTTGGGGTAGCGAGAATATAATTATACCTTATACAAGCCCTATCGATAATAGAGTACATCGATATTTTGTCGATAACTTTATTGTATTCCTGGATAAGAACGGCAATAAGAAAAAATTCTTAATTGAAATAAAGCCGAGTAAGCAGGTAGCTAGACCGGTCGAATCAAAGAGAAAGAAAAGGACAACTATTATATACGAGCAAAAAACATGGGTTGTTAATCAAGCTAAATGGGATGCTGCAAGGAGATGGTCGCAAAAAAAGAACTGCGAGTTTATTATTTTAACAGAAAAGGAACTAGGAATATAGTAAACTGTAGGAAAATCATTGCTTATGGTATAAATAATATTACATGAGTTTAAATCTTATAGTTGAAACCCCGGCTCCAAAAGAGGAGTTTGAATACATCGTCGAAGAAGGTAAAAATTCTAAAGACTTCTTTATTAAAGGCCCGTACATGATGGCTGAAGGTGTTAATCGTAACAAGAGAATCTACCCTCTTGAGGAGATGGAAAAGGAAGTTAAACGATATCAAGCTGATATGGTACAGACTGGCCGTGCGATGGGCGAATTAAATCACCCTACTACAGCTGATGTGGATCTTGAAAGGGCATGTCATTTAGTAACGGAGGTATCTCAGGAAGGTAATGTTTTCTACGGTAAGAGTAAAGTTCTTTCAACTCCTACAGGCATGATCGTGAGAGCTCTTATAAATGATGGTGTAAGAGTTGGAATGAGTTCAAGGGCACTTGGGCAGCTTATACCTGAATCAGGTCAAGAAGGTGTTAGCCGCGTACAGGATTTTAAGCTAGTCGCAATCGACTGTGTAGCGGATCCTTCATTTCCAAAAGCTTTTGTTAACGGTATTTTAGAGAGTAAGCAATATGTAGTTAACAAGTATGGTCAGTTTGAAGAGGCGTATGATAATTTTGAAAAGACAATTTCAACTATGCCTCTAAAAAATAAAGATGAATTTTTACGCGAGCATATGTTGCAATTCATTAATTCTCTATAAATAATAATTACATGAGCAAAGAAGTTAAGACAACTATTAAGAAATTTATCAATAAAGTTATTGAAAAAGATTATAAAACTGCGCATGAAAATTTATCTAATGCAATTAACGGTAAAATTAAGCAGCAGATCATAAATAATAATATAGACCTTTTCTAATCATGAATATTTCAAAAATACTAAAAGAAGCAACAAACGGAGCGATCGACGAAGCTGTATTAAATCAGATTGAAACAGCTTTCGAAGAGCGTTTAGCTGAGAAGACACAAATTCACGTCGACAAAGCATTGTTCGAACAAGACGAATTATATACTTCAAAACTAGAGAAGCTTTTAGAAGCTATCGATGTTGATCATTCTAAGAAGCTCAACAAAGTTGTTGAAGCTATTGAGAGTGACAGAACAGCAAAACTTAAAGCTGTTGTATCAAAGTATGAAAAGGTATTAACCGAAGATGCTAATACATTCAAAGAAGAGTTAGTTGAGTCAATCTCAACATACCTCGATCAATTTTTAGAAGAATCGATTCCTGCTGCTGATATTCAAGAAGCAGTAAAAAATAAAAAGGCAATTAAAGTCCTCGAAGGAATTCGTACCGATTTAGCCGTAGACAGCGCTCTTCAGAAAGAGAGCATTAAAGATGCTGTTATTGACGGTCATAAACAAATTAATGAAGCTACTTCAAAGCTTGAGTCTGCACTTCACGAGAAGGGTGTTATTGAAGAAGAACTTATGACAATTAAGTCAAATCTTCTTATTGAACAGAAAACATCTAAACTCGATGAGAGAAGCGCAAGGTATGTAAAGAAAGTATTAGCAGGTAAGAGCCCAGAGTTCATTGCTGAGAATTTCGATTATACATTGAAGCTTTTTAATAAGAAAGAAGAGAGCAGACTTGAGAGCTTAAAAGAAGAAGCTCTGAAAGATACAGTAAAGGTAGATAGAGTGATTGCTGAGAAGGTTGAAAAGCCAGCAGCTGCACCATCTAGCCCATATCTTTCAGAACTATCCAAATATTAATTTTTAATAAATTTAATGTTTAGGCTTTCCTGAGTTACCTGGATAAATCAAATTGATTTACCCTTGGGGTCGAACAAAATAATAAAGGAAAATATAAAAACTATGAATACAATTAAACCCTCACAGGCTTATATCGATGAATCAAGAGCAGCAGCTCTTCTTGAAAAGTGGGCTCCAGTTCTGGACTACACTTCAAAGAGCGTTGCAGCAATTGAAGACTCTCACACTCGCTTAAATACAGCTATGCTACTTGAAAATCAAGAGGCATGGTGTATCGAAGAAGCTGGTCCAGGCTACACTCCAACCAACGCTAATGCGGCTGGTAACGGTGGTGCAGTTGGTGACAACTTCCAAACAAATGGCCGTTTTGCAACTGGTACTCCAGGTACAGACAGCTACGCACAAGGTGATTACCGTCTTCCAAAGATCTTGATCCCAATGATTAGACGTACTTTTCCCGAGTTAATTACAAATGAAATCGTTGGTGTACAACCAATGGCAGGTCCAGTTGGTCTTGCTTTTGCTCTTCGTTACCGTTACACAGGGGAAACTCTTGGTGAAGGTATCGATGGTAAAACAGGCGCTGGTAACACTCCAGGTGGTCAAGCTGGTATTCTTGCTGGCGCAGCCGGTCAAGAAGCTGGTTATAACTACTTGAATACTGCTTACACTGGTACATCAGCAGACTACCTCTCAGGTACTGGTTCATCTGACTACGGAGTTGACAAGCTCATCTCTGAAGCAGACGCTGGTGTTGCTGCTATCCTTGCGAATTTCGAAGTTACAGGTAATATTCCTTCCTTCGAAGTATCGTTCGAGAAAACAGCAGTTGAAGCTGGAACACGTCGCTTAGGCGCACGTTGGTCAGTAGAACTTGAGCAGGACCTTAAGAACATGAATGGTATCGATATCGATACTGAATTGACAAACGCTATGTCGTATGAAATTCAGGCTGAGATCGACCGTGAAATGCTTGTTAGAATGATTCAGGTCTCCCTCAATGCAGGTCAAGGCGCTGGTTATTCTATCTGGGCTCCTCAGTCAGCTGATGGTCGTTGGTTAGTCGAACGTAATCGTGATTTCTACCAAAGATTAATCATCGAAGCAAATCGCATCGCTGTTCGTAATCGTCGTGGTGCTGCAAACTTTGTTGTTGCAACTCCTCGCGTTTGCGCTATCCTTGAAATGCTCCCTGAATTCCAGTGGGTACCTGTTCAAGGCAATGTTAACACACAGCCTGTTGGTGTAGCTAAGATCGGTAATCTTGGTGGTCGCTTTAATGTATATCGTGACACTAGAACAGAAGGTAACAATGTAAATGATGCAGCTCGTCCTGAGTACGCGCTTCTCGGATACAAGGGACCAGAATTCTATGACACTGGTATCATCTATTGCCCATACATTCCGGTTATGGTTCAACGCACAATTGGTCCTAATGACTTCGCTCCACGCGTAGGCTTGCTTACACGTTATGGCGTTGTTGATAATATCTTTGGTGCTAACCTCTACTATCACACGATTCTTGTAACTGGACTCGGACAAGCATTCACTCCTGCTTCGCAGAGCGTATACTTTTAATCCTTGATCATATAAGATCTACAAACTTAAAGGGCTATTACTTTCGTAATAGCCCTTTTTTTGTTTACTGCTTGCTTGTTTTAATATGAACCATATCTGGATCAATTAAATCAGCTGCATACTCGTCAATTAGAGCCTGGCTTGACGCTCTTACCGGGTTAATATCAATCCCGCCACGTCGGGCATATAAGCACATCACTAGCAATTCACTTGGATCGAATGCGTCTTGCAATCGCTTATAGAAACATTCACAGATCTCTTCATGGAAGTGACATTCATCTCTAAACGATACTACATACTTTAAGATACTATGAGCATCGATAGCGTTCTTAGACTTGATATGAATGAAGACATCGCCCCAATCTGGCTGAGAAGTAACGCGGCAATTACTCTTAAGTAAACCGGAGTAGAACTTCTGTTCTAAATCTCTATCACGAGCTACTGCTTCGAGAAGACCAGGTGTTTCTGTATACGTATCAAATGTAGTTTCACTTGTATCGAGTAAATCGATATTCTGATAACTATCAATATCCCAAGCCGATGCAGGGCTATGAAACTTATTATTTACACGTACGCCTGCTTGGAACGACACAGCTACATCTGTCTCAAGTAGGTTGCTTAAATCTCTTGAAGTGATTTCTTCAAAGTTTTCTACAGCCTCATCGTTATCAGTACCCATTTTAGTCATATTAAACGAGTTAAAGTATAGCTTAATACTCTTACTCTCAACAATATACTTACTACTACATGGATATACACATTTTACAATGCCTGTAACCGGTTGACCATTCTTCAAAAGGAATGAACATTCATATGCATTCCATGTATCTGACCCTACAAACGGTAAATCGTCTTCGAAAATATTAAGATATTCTCTATTACTACTCCGTGGTTCTTTAACTAATAAACCAGCATCATACGTACTCTTATACTGAGACGTCTGACCCAAGTGTTTACTAATATTACTATTATCTAATTTACTATTTCCCATAATTATCAATTGTATTATATATTACTTCTAACCTCTCTTCAACAGTACCCTTTAATCTTACTACATCAATACCGTAATGATCGATAGCAGTTTCAAATAAGTTAATGATCGTATCTCTGAACGACATGTTATTGCTTCTTTCACCGTCATCAACTAACGGGATATCCGGTTCCGTATAGAATATTACATCTACCTTATGCACCAGTTTCTTAAAGAGATACTCGCAGTATAACATAGTCTCGGGATCAGTCTTTTCATTATGATACTGATATGTTGTATATACTAATCCATCTAGAATACATCTATCCATAACTGCATTACTACCTCGTGTCTTTAGATAATTCTCTAAATGAGCATTAAGAATAGCTAATTGAGTCATTCCGTCACCTTTTTCGTTAATATCTAACTTATACTTTCTCTTTACTAAACGCGTAACTTCCGGTATAAATTTAAAATCTTCAAATCTCTTATCTTGTTTAATAGCCTTTAACAGAGTAGTCTTACCTGTACTCTGCGCTCCCGTGAAACTAATAACCATATCCAATTATCTCCTTAAATTGTTCTGTATTGTATAAAATATCTTCTTTCTGACTATCTGTTACGTCATGATCAATTAGATCAGCTAGCATAATAGACGGCTTTTCTTGAAGTCCTAGATCACCATTATAACGAAGTTCCTTGATACCCGCTACAACTGGATTCGAAGTATCAACAGATCTAATTGACCTATCACCGACATAATGTTTAAATTCCTTAGCTAAGGAACATCCGAGTAAGTGATGAGGCTTGTTCTTATTCCAGACACCATCTGACTTAAGCTGCTCAATCAATCTACGGCGACCATCACACCATCTCGCGAGCTTAGTTTTACCGCGACCGGTAACAAGATAATAACTGAAGTCAAAACTAATAGCGATATAATCCGCAAAGTCTGACATATACCGATAGCAATCAACAATTTCATCATACGTCTTACCTTGCACAGCTCCAATTTTTAACCCGGGTAGGTCAGGATATTTAGTTGTAAAGCTTTGAAAACTCTCCATAGTAGCGTAACCATCTTCAAGTACATCAGGTACAATATAAAAGCTTGGCTTTAATTCTCTTGCATACGTAGCAAACTTATCCGGATCGAACGCTTCTCCTAATTCAAAAATACTATTATCGAGTAGTACCTGCCTACCCATTTTAATTGAATTTTTAAAGAAATTATAATATTCAGGGTGTGTTTCGAATAAATGAACTAACGCGTAATCGTAATCATTATATGACTTAGACTCTTCTAGGAATGAGATCGGACTTTCATGTGATATATACATACGTATATTATAACCTATAAAACAGGTATTTCAAGTTAAATATATGTATGGCATGTAAAAGTTTCAACATCGATCAGTTGACAGGTAAATTAAAAGAAGTTAACCCGGTTAATTTTGATGATATATCTAATAAGGTTAAAAACTTTCAAATTGATACGACTTTTGATAACGCATTGCCTGATATCAATAGTAAGGTATCTAATGCTATTGAAAATTTTAAAAATATATCAACTGGTTCGTTACCGACCTTAAATATACCAGATTTAGATCCTGCAGCTTTTTTTGAAAAGATTGACAATAAGGTAGATGCTGCACTAACATCATTAAAAGATGTTAGAAGTAAACTTAATATAGAAAACTTAAAAGGTCAGTTAAATCTAGACTCTCAATTAGACTGTATTAATGCAGATACTATATCTACAGAGGAAGTTGCGATTACTCAGAGCGGTATATTCGAGAATATTAAAGGCAGTGTTGGTTCGATTTCAAATAACCAGTTAAGAGATTTTAATTTAGATCCGAGTAATCAGATAGCAGCTGTAAATAATATGACAGTAGATACTATTACTAAAGCAAAAGAAGCTGCAGCTAAGGGGGTAACAAACGCGAAGCAAGCATCTAATCAGAAAATTAGCTTAGATAAAATAAAAGTTCTATAGACTATTAGATTTTAGATCTTTTAACTTCGAAGTTAAGCGGTAAATATATACATACAATGAAGAAATATTACGGTAATTATATAGGAGTTGTTATTCAAAATAACGACCCAGAACAATCAGGTAAGGTGAAGGTTTTCGTACCGCATATTTCATCGACTATATATAATGATTGGGTTAAGAGCACGGATAATAAGAGTATTAAATTTATAGGTAATAACATAGATGAAGATATTACCGGTATTATCGACGACCTGAAGAAAATAACTCCATGGGCAGAGTGTGCCGCGCCGTTAGTCGGTGAAAGCTCTAGCGGTAGATTTAATAACTACAACATGGCCGGGAGTGTATCAGATAGTAATTTTTATTCAACAACTATTAATTCAACGGCATCAGGTGATATCGGGCAAGCTCCGAGTAATTTATTTGACTCCGATGTAACATTAAATGATGCATTTACAGATGCAGCTGATAATATAAATCGACCTAACCCTTTATCATTCGAATATAAACCAAACGCTCATTCAAATCAAGCAAAGGGAGCATTTTGTATACCGTCAGTAGGATCACATATATGGGTATTCTTCAGAGAGGGTAATCCGCAGTTTCCTGTCTATTTTGCTGCTAGTTTTGGTCAATCAGACTGGAAGGGTATATACGAATCAACCGAAACACCTGGTGTTGATTACCCAGGTACATACGAAAATAAGAGTGCTGGTATTACAGATTATAATGATAACGTAGAAGCATATAGAAATAAGTATGTTATTAATCAAAAAGGAGGGTCGTTAGAGTTTATAAATAGTGATTTAAATGAAAAGGTAAGATTAACACATTATTCCGGCTCATTCAAAGAAATGAATAACCAGTCAACTGTTGAGCTAGCTAGTAAGAATAGTCAAAAACTTACACTTAACGATTCATATGAGACAGTGCGAGGTTTTAAGAATGAATATACTGGTAAGAATTTAGATGAAATTGTTTATAGAGACAAATATAAAAAGGTAGGTTCGCTGAACACGGAATATTTTGAGAAGTGGAAAGACCTGGTAGGTGGTATACAGGAATTTAAACAGTTGTTCGAGATAAAGAGAACTAACGATAATAGTGTTAAAAATGACGATGGTGTAACTGTCTTAAAGAGAAATAGTCTTTTACAGGAAAGATCCGGTGATTTTACAACATACCCCGTCACAGATGGTAGTATACAATATGGGGCGTTAACTAATACGAATAGCTTACCGTCTTACTCTATGGTAGCTAATTCGACAGGTGATGGTCCACAAGACTGGACAGATAGTCAAAAGGCAGGCCCTATTAATTCAAATCCATCTGCTGCCAGTTGGCCTGTAGAGAGTGGACGTGAATGGGGCCCGGGCGGTACCGGTAAGAGTATATCAACTCAAGATGGTACATGGGATATTGAAGAAAATAAAGATAAGCTAAAGGAAATTATTGAAGCTAGCTTGCCAGAACTTACTGAGATAGAAAACGAGCTTGGAGTCGGTGGCAGTGAAGTTATCCAAATAACTAAACATAAAATGGAAACTATCGGAATGCTAATGAACGATTTCGGAAGTATTCGTTTGGATAACATCGGTAAGTTAGTTAATAACGAGGTTCTAGTAGATTCAAACGCGGTTTATATGAATAAATCTGATAGTCCGTTAGTAGAGTACGTACATGTACAAGACTTACCGGGTGGCGATTATACATTAAATGTATGTAACAGATTCAATGTCATGGTTGGAGCTGGTGGATTAAACCTTAAATCATACGGGGCTACTAATATAACTGGTACTATTACAAATATGGTAGGAGAGCAGGTTAATATAGCTTCTGAGAATGAAGTTAATATTGACGCAGGTACTATTAATATTAGTGCAGATATACTCAGACTAAGAAACAAGAGACAGCGACAAATATTAATCGAGAATAGTCTTGGCGTTAACAACAATGTCATTATCGGTGGAGGTCTGCATGTGGAAGGAGAAACTTATTTACAGCACGTAACAGCGCCAGTCGAGTATCAGAAGACGGAGCCGACGATAGCATATAGTAAACCGACGAGTGCGAGAATTGGAACTGTCACGGTAACCGGTGGTTCCTCAGCAGGTACCTATGCAGTATACGGGACTAATGCCGCGGAGAATAGTATTGCCGGGTATGAACATTCCCATGTATTCCCGAATTTACCATTGACGTTATTAGCATCTAATCAAGCTGTTAGATCTGCTGCTTCAGAACTCAATAATGGTGGTGTTAGGTCAGATGCTGACCCACAACACAATGAAGGTAAAGGCTAAAAAACATAACTTTTACCTGTATTTTATTACCCGACAGGTCATTATATAATAAATAGTATTATAGCATGCTTATAATTAAAGCAGATATCTTGACGATGAAAAATCAACAACAATTAACCCTTAACCTCTCCTTATATAACAAATGAATGCTACTGAAAAAACGCGTTTAGATAGAATTGAGGAGAAGATCGATAAGATGGCAGATGCCATCGTTGCTTTGGCTCGAGCCGAAGAAAAGATATCTAATCTCGATGAAACAACTCGAATTATCTTAAAGCGAATGGTTGCTCAAGAAGAGCGATTAAGGCATGTTGAGCAGCAACAAGCAGATGCTGAAGGAACACTAAAGACAATCAAATCCATTGCTTGGACATTTGTATCGGCAATTATCACCGCTCTCGGCGGCGCTATTTTATGGATGTTAGGGCTTCCAGGTAATAAGTAAACAGGTAAAGCCCTCGTACTATTTAGCTCGATTAACTAGCCATTCACGTCTGTAGTTTTTATTCCACAAAAAAACCGCTTTACATCTTCCAATATCGCGGCCAGCTTTTTCTGATTCTATCCATTTCAATTTATCAATTTCCTGTTGCTCTTGCTTGAGGAATTGATAGTAGCTTGAATTCTGAAAATCACCTGTAGCCATTATATCAGTATTTAATCTGCATCGGTACATAAAATATACTATTATCATAATTAAGCTGCAAATACTACCTAAAGTATAATTTGTTAATAATACAGCATTAAACCCTATTGTACAAACAGTATATATACTAGCACAGAGATATCCAATAAGAGATAGAACAAATAACGAAATACTTATATCTTGCACTTTTTTTGTTTTTATAGATTTTACTATTTGCGGTACATAACAAATAGCAAAACATACGGTGTAAACCCAACCAATAACTTCCATTCTATTACTTAGTAGCTCCAAAAATATTCTATTTCTTTGCCAACTCTTTTAAATTTATCCTTATAATAATTATTATCTTTCTTTATAAGATTGCTTCTATGAGATAAATGTACACGTGCATCGTTAACGAATTTCGGATAAACTACAGGTCTGGATTTATCAAAATGAGCTTCTATCTTTTCAGTGCATGTATCTTTATAGCCTCTACGTTTCCATTCTTTACAGATAGAAAGGCCATATAAGCATAAAGCATTTGTATAGTCGCCTTTATCATTATACCACATTTTCCTAGCCGGGTGATTCCTCCACCCTTTAACCGGCTCATCATTCTTAAGCTTTTTAATGCTATTTAGTAACTGTAGAACCTCAACTCGCTGCTTGCCGAGTCTTCTGTAGTCTAAAGCTTTAGCTGATTCTTTAAATGATGCGTAAGGTAAAAAGGTCTGCATTCATATATTATATGAAAGTTCCTTTATATACTGATGTACTGATCAATAAGTTTTTTAAGCTCATCTTTTGTAATTATACCAACAGTAGTATTCAGCTCGACTCCATTTTTACATATAACGGTTGTTGGAATTGATCTAACATTAAATTTCTGTGTATTTAAACTATCATCATCTACGTCAATGTTTTTAATTTCGAGATCTGAATAATTCGCCGTAACTTCGTCGAATATTTCCTTATAAGCTTTACAGGGACCGCACCATTTTGCAGAGAATTTATAAATTTCCATATATGTTATTTATATAGAAATTTAACTGAAATCAATGAACGCTAAAAAATACCAACTATCTCCTGTTTAGTTACCTCGATCTTTAACTATTTATAATATTGTCTGTAACCATGCACATACTCTCGCACTTGTGAGTGCGAC
>Ga0228670_1000703_pt1 | contig 17779 bp, 17 predicted proteins | sample 85DmetaG_FD_182785 | JGI IMG/M metagenome (GOLD analysis project Ga0228670, IMG submission 182785) | Seawater microbial communities from Monterey Bay, California, United States - 85D | ecosystem: Environmental > Aquatic > Marine > Coastal | place: USA: California | collected 2016-10-13
GCTGGTGCTGGTGCTGGTGCTGGTGCTGGTGCTGGTGCTGGTGCTGGAGCTGGAGGTTCAGTCACCGCTGGTGCAGGCGGTACAGATACAGCTGGTTCTGGTATTGTATCATTATTATCAGGTATATCATCAGCATTTTCAACATTTAATGTTACATTCGGTTCATCGTCATTATTTAAATTATTATCGTTAGATGACATTGTAATTACATTACATTTATATTATATTTTATAAATTACAACAAAATTCTTGTAATTTATCTACCTATATTATGCTAAATCGTATTAATATATTTTTAAAAAGATGCTCCAAACGAAGAACCTAATACTCCATTTGCAGGTGCTGGACCCATATTCATCATAGGAGAATTCATTTCAGTTTGAACATTTCCACCTTGCATCATATGGTCATATGATTCCATAACAGAGTTTTGTGGAGTAGTTGCTACTGGTCCAGGAGGAAACATACCATTTTGTACACCACTATTATCTAAATAATCAGCTTGACTGGACATATGTTCTTTATTATTGGGTTTTCTGCGTACACCTTTCTCTTTCATACCCTCCTTATAATCAGGTCCATTCCACAATTCATGTAGACGGTCTACTAATATATTAACCTTGATACCTAACTTAGTTTGAATACTCAAGACAATGATTAAAAACGCGAGTATAACATTGGTTAAATTCAATGTTTCGTATTTAAATCCACTATATGTTGGTAAATAATTAATAATACGGTGAATAAATATAATTCCACTAAACATTACCACCAATTGAATAAATACTTCCAACAAAATCTCCAAAGAAGATTTCTCAGGGTCTGCTTCAGGTACAAAACGTTGAATTAATTTATTCAACATAACAACTGGTACAACTCCCATAGTTGAGTATTGAATTACATTTAAAATCTCTGCGTTACTTTCTTCTGTCATAGAAAATACATGGGATAAAAAAGATTTTTTTGTAATATCTGCTGTTTCTTGTAATAGTTCCATTTTACTAATTCTATAGAAACCCATTAGAAAATAAAAATATTTGAGTTCGTCTAAACCTTAATAAAAGTATAACAAAAGTGATGATTCATTGGAAATAAAAATTATGCCCTCATCGCCCCCTTTATCTGTGGATGATATTGATAATCAGTAAGTTTGAAATCTTCAATTACATAATCGTTAATATTATCTCGTTTATTTAATATTTCTAATGTAGGAAATGGATAAGGTTCGCGTGTAATCTGCTCTGCAGCTTGTTCCAGATGATCATCATATAAATGACAATCTCCACCATAATGGATAAATTCGTAAGGCTCCAAATCACATATTTTTGCTACTATATATGTTAATGCACTATATGACCCCAAATTAAATGGAATTCCGAGAAATTCGTCATTCGCGCGTTGATAAAGCAAACAACTTAATTTATTTCCACCAGTTACAACAAATTGGAATAATATATGGCACGGTGGCAAAACACCTTTATCCATTTGGCAAGGGTTCCAAGCTGATATTACATGACGTCTTGAATTTCTGGTTTCTGGATTTTTTAAATCATCAATTACTAATTGTAATTGGTCTATACCTTTTCCTGTATAATCCTCATTACAAGAACTATATGGTGCATTAAAATATCTCCATTGAAACCCATAAAGTGGTCCCAGATCACCTTCTACATAATTTTCTAATCCACGCGATTTCATATATTCGGGTGTTGAATTTCCATCCCAAATATGCACATTTTGTTTATTCAATATTTTATTATCTGTATCACCACGTATAAACCACAATAACTCTTTAAAACAAGTTTTCCAAGCAGTTTTTTTAGTAGTTAAAATAGGTATTTTACCATTTTCTAATGAGAAATGCATGGCAGCACCCACCCCCCGAATAGTTTTTCCATTTCTACCTTCTTCCAACTTACCTTCCTCTAACAAATCCTGCAATAAATTTAAGTATTGGTATTCTTCATGCTTTGGTTTAGAAGTATCACGACCCTTATGTTTATTAATTTCAACAACGTGTTTCAACATTTTATATATTATATATTATATTAAATAAATCATTTAAATAGTTTTATACAAATTGTATATTCAATATGTCATCTAACGCAGCTGCCATACGTCGACGTGTAAATCCACAACAACAACAACCAATACAATCCAAGCCAGTTGATAAACCAACACCCCAGTCACCATCTAATAACAAGCAAATGACTATCCAACAAGTGATAACTACAATGGACCAAAGACTAAAACAAGTTGAAACTATGATGCAAAATAATGCCACCAATAACAATACAAATGATTTATCCTTGATTGTTGATGAATTTAATAGTCGTTTTGAATTGATTGTAACTGAAATGAATTCTTTAAAAGATATAGTTATGCAATTACAAACTTATACCATGTCTGTCAATAAAGCATTATACGATGAACGTATAAATATATTATCTGATTTAGGGAATAATGTTATCACTACTGATAATAAAGAATTACAATCTGGTTCTACTCCTTTAGAAAACATTGAAGACGCCAAAATAAACGCATAATAATCGTATTTATATAAAAATTATTGTAGTATATTATTTCATACTACAATAATGAGTGTAAACTTTCAAAAAAAAATTACACAATTACAAAATAACTACTATAAAGACAACACCAAATGTGTATTGTTTAAATCAAATCAAAAAATAGATTGTGCAAATACCATATCTAATGCATTTAATAAAAATGAATTATTTTCTAACACAGTATACATTTTATCTAATACAAACCAGCTCTATTTTGATTATACATTTTTTAAAACATACGCTACCCCTCCCATTTTTGAATCATTGGTTGAATACATATATGACCTGATAAAACAAACTATTAAAAAATATAAGACTTACGATATGCATATTAATTGGAATACATATACTATTTCTGCACATGACCGTTATAAAGAATTATATAGTTTATTTTTGAATAGATATGATAATTGTGACTTTAATTTTCATGACAATTTAAACAATTTATATGTGTATTATACACCCAATGTTATTCAAGTTATATCAAAATTAATGGCACCAATAATACATCCTGTAGTTCTTAGCAAAGTAACCCTATTTAATAAAAGTGAAAGTGAAAAATTATTAAATAACTTATTGAAAAATAAATAAGTACATTAGTAAAGGGTTTAAAATATAAAATTGTATAATAATATATGAATATTACTATAAATAATACTGGAAAAGCTGAGCTATTCGGGCTACTATTTCAACATGTCCGTTTATTCACAGAACATGTAAACGTTACATTTGATAAAGAAAAAATGTTCATGCAATCAATGGATTCTGCACGAGTTTCAGTGTTTGAGTTATCATTACCTGCAACATGGTTTGATTCATATGAACATACTGGAGCTTCAGCAATTACTCTTGGTATACCAGCTACTATGTTATTTAAAATATTAAACACCCGCGATAAATCACAAGATACAGAAATTATATATAATACAGATGACGACAAACTCCTCATTAACTTTTCATCTAATAATGCATCAGTCTTTAATAAACGGTTTGAACTTCCATTAATAGATTTGGACTGTGAATTAATGGCTATTCCTGAAACAGAAAGTGAAGCAGAATTCTCAATAGATTCCGCTATCTTTTCTAATTTAATTAATCAACTTAAAATATTTGGGGATACAATTGAAATACAATGTACCGAGGATAAAATAATACTGCATTCTATTAGCATAGAAGCTGGAAAAATGGTTGTAGATATTAATATTGACGACTTAACTGAATATTCTATTACTGAAGGTGAAGTTATGAAATTATCATTTAGCCTAAGTATGTTGCATAATATTTGTATGTATAATAAGATCGCGAAGGAGATTGAAATTCATCTTATTAATGGGTTCCCAATGAAAATTAAATATTTATTGGGTGATGACGGTGCTTCTTTCACATTCTATCTTGCTCCAAAAATTGGCGATGACGATTAATATTTCTTCGTTCCAATGAATATAAGATAAAAATATGTTATTATATATAGCATATTTTTATGAACGCATTCTTTCACATCTTTTTATTCATACTTATATTATTCATCTACATACACATCACACATCAATATAAAACCAGTGAAGATATGGAAATATATGAAATGGATTATGTTTCCAATGAGCATTTACAAGATGTATGTAACATTAAACAACCTGTATTATTTTTTTACAAATCCATTCATCCTGAGTTTTTTGAAGAATTGGACCATGAACATTTAGATATACTAGACTCATATGATGTAAAGATTAAAGATGTACGTGACTACTATGCAGATGAACCCAATGTTGATTTTACAGTATTACCATTCCGTAGTGCAGAAACACTTATGACTACTGATACTAAGTCTTCTTATTTTACAGAAAATAATCATACTACTATTGACGAAGCTGGTTTATTAAAAACATTTCAAACTAATGATGCATTTTTTAAACCATCGTTTACTGTAAACTCACAATATGATTTATTAGTTGGTTCAAAGAATACCTGTACACCTTTACGGTATCATAAAAATGAGCGTGTACTATTAACGGTTATTACTGGTAAAATTACAATTAAAATGACTCCATGGAAGAGTACTAAATACCTATACCAAAATAAAGATTACGACTTATATGAGTTCTGGTCACCAGTGAATCTGTGGAAACCACAACATAAGTATTTCCATGAAATGGAGAAACTACGATTTTTAGAATTTGATGTTAATGCTGGCTACACTGTAAGTATACCACCATACTGGTGGTACAGTATTAAATACGACAGTAACCCCGAAACATGTGTTACAAGCTGTACATATAATTCTATTATGAATTGTGTTGCCAATTTACCCGATACTTGTTTGTACTTTATGCAACAACAGAATATTAAAAAACGAGTATCTAATACCATTATCGCGTTAGATTCAGAAGATACACCTACACAAGAACCCGATGAATCAATCAAAGAATTTGATGAATAATTATTTATAAGAAGTTCCCACTTTTTATAAATCCCACAATTGGATTGAATTGGAATTTCTTTAAGTCATATTTTCAATTTATATACTTGTCAGAAAAACACAAAATAAAAAAGTGTTTCGTATATCCCAAAATTGGACATTCTGAAAATGTCCATTTTTCAAAAGTGCAACTACTTTTTTTTTCAGAAAAATACGAAAATACGATTTAAAGCATAATGCAGCAAATCCCGAAAATCTATAATTTATTTGACTGCACACTTTTTTTTAATACTTTTATGAAAAAGGATTTAGGCGTTTTTTATGTCATCATATTATAATGACAGATGATGACAACTAAAACGCCAAAAAACGCCAAAGATTATTCCTGTCAAAAATGTGATTTTATATGCAGTAAACCAAGTGATTATAATAGACACATTTTGACTGCAAAACATAAAATGATGACAAATGATGACAATAAAGTTCCAAAAAACGCCAAAGCATATATATGTGATTGTGGAAAAGAATATAAATATCGCCAAGGCTTATCAGTGCATAAAAAGAAATGTACATATGAAGAGGCTGTAAATCAACCTAATGAAGTGAATGAATTTGAGGAAGAACCATACCCGTCAACTGGTATTCATAGTATGATAGGAACATTAGTAAAAGAAAATCAGGATTTTAAAAAATTATTGATTGAACAAAGTTCTCAAATGATGGAATTAGCAAAGAATTCACAGACGATTAACAATAACACTACGAACAATAACACTCAGTTCAATCTCAACTTTTTCTTGAATGACACATGTAAGGATGCAATGAACATAACCGACTTTATTGGTAATATGAATGTGAACATAGACGAAATAGAGTATATAGGACACAATGGCTATGTAAATGGTATGACGAAGATGATCATGGATCGTTTAAAGGATATGGATATTACGAAGCGTCCAATTCATTGTACAGATATCAAACGAGAAACAATGTATATAAAAGACCAGGATGAATGGTGTAAAGATACTGATGAATTAACAAAGTTACGTAAGATATTAACTCGTATAACAATGAATAATTATAGAACTGTACCTCAATGGAAAACAGCTCACCCGAAGTCTGAAGAAATGGATACTCGTGATTATAATTTCTGTTATAAGATGATGCGAGTAATATTGGGAGATGTAGAAGAGGAACAAGTAAGGTTGGATAACAAAATAATCAAAACGATGGCGAAAGGATTATTTTGCAAGTAGAGTGTTACACATATTCATATAGTTACGAATATGTATAAAAAAATTAGGCTGATTCAAGGAAATCTTTCCAACTTTGCTTAGTTCCACCATCATAAGCAAATGCATATTTATTTTCAACCAACCAATCATTGACTAAACAATCATCACAAAGAATGTTAACCAACAATCTACCATATTTATCAAATTCTCCACACTGTAGATAAATAACTTTATTTAAAATTTTTTCGCGTAGTAGGTCACGAACTTTATACCCAAATGCTTTTTCTGGCTTACATCTGGTTCTTAATTCTGGCGTATCAACACCAGCAATACGACAATTCCAACGATATAATTTGTTATGAATAGGAAATACACATTTAATTGTATCACCGTCATATACATCAACCACCTTTGCTCTATGTTCTTGACCTTCTAATGAAAAGAGGCCAACACTATTGTCAACTTTTGTCCAATCAGTTTCCATTGTTGAATAATATAATTAAATTGTATTTATATTATTTACTATTATTGTATTTACTTTTTTCGTGATTTTCGTTTTTTATTTGTTTTTCGTTTCTTGACAGTTTTTCGTTTCTTGACAGTTTTTCGTTTCTTTGTTTTCTTTCCTTTTTTACCACCAATAACCCAATCAGATTCTTCATTCATTTTATCTTGCATATCTTTTAGATAGTTAGATGCTTTTATCTGGTCAGTCTTGTTAGCTGTTATTGAATTTAAAATACCAATAGCATCCATCACTTCTTTATAGACATTATTATCTTCGGTTTTATATTTATCTTTGTTATAGTATCGGGCAAGAAGGTCGGTTTCTTCTCTTATATTTTCAGGTATTGTAGTTCGTTTATATTTATCGTCAATTCTATGCATATCATTTGATACATCAGTAGGTTTACCGGGTTCCATCATAAAATTACGATAAACGTCAATAGGTCCATTTTTTATTATTTTCCAATCACGCTCAATCTGGTTGTTTTTGATTACTGCTTCTTCACCCTTTCCAATTTCTCTTAACCATAGTAATGTAAATCGTTCTAATGGGTCATTATAAAGTCCAGGTTTTCGGTGAGATTTTGCAAGTTCCATTGTATTTTTTTCTTGACTTTTTTCTAAACCATAGTAGGTTTCACATGAAATTTTATATCCTTTAAACCAACATGTACCGTCAACCTCTTTATATAGTATTTTAGGTGGATAAGTGAATTTGTCTGGAATTTCCAAACCTTTATTATGTCTATCAACTAACCAATTATATTGACTTTCAGTAATTGGTCTATTATTGTACCAATGTATATCTTCTAATTCATTATAAAATAAGTTTGGTTGAAATTTTATAGTTTTATTGGTTGATGAATCAGGAACTGTTATAGGAGATGGTGACATGTTAGGCAAATCGGTTGTAAATTTTTTTACAACTTTAGGAACTGTAATGGGTGAAGGAGATAATACCCCGGTAGGAACTGTAATGGGTGAAGGAGATAATACCCCGGTAGGTAATAACATACTGTTGTTTGGTGGGTCAGGTGCAGGAGGATATTTATCAGGGAGTGTTAAGTTTGATGGATAAGGTTGTATATCTGTTGTTGTTCTGTATATGTTTGGCATTATAAGTTATATAATAAATATATAATAATTATAAACAATTACTGCCATCTTCATAGCAAGGAAAGTTTTGTAAAGTCCATTCGCCAGGGATAGCATAGGCACACGATTTTTCAATTCCTAGTTGATTTTCGCCTAAAACAAGACGCATGAAACCCAATTCTCCCCAATAGCTGCCCCACGAATTACGAATAATCCAATATTGTTTGTTAGTTTGATCATCATAGCCCCATCCAACAATTGATATAATATGATTAATCATTTTTAATTTATTAGGAAGGTCAAGAACGCCTCCATTGTAATCCAGAATTTCTTCAGCATTTATACCACATGCAATAGGTCCATTTTTTTGTATTTCAGTCATCATATCAAGGCTACCTCTAACAGCTCCATATTCAGCGATGGTAGCATTAGGATATTGTGTGATAGGATTACACACACCCCCATTAGAAGTGAACGTATTACATGTTCTACAAATATTGTTAGGTGTACAAACAAAATCTGTTTTTGATTGACAAGCGGGTTCTCTTGAATCCGAACTACACGCTTGGTAAATCATACAATCTTCAAATGGAATAGACCCATATTTTGTAATCGCTTTATATGTAGCAAGATGGTCACCACCATTACAACTACCACCCATTTGACAGTTTAATAAGAATTGAATGCTTAAATTAATATCAGGCCATTCAGCTTTACGTGCAATTTTGATTCTGTCGCCGAGAGCACTAATACTACCATGTGCCCAACAACTGCCACAGTATACAGGAATATGTTGATTTAGATTTTTTGTTAAATAGTTAGTTCCATCCACATTGCTCCAAGAGAAAGATTGTGGTAATTGTAAATAATTCAAATTATCATGTGTAATTAAATGGTCTTCAATATTAACTGAAGGGATATATTCACTGATTCTGGCAGCAGAAAGTGCCAACATAGTTGTAGTCATAAATAAGAGAGAAAACATTTGAAACATAATATATAATATAGTATGTGTTTATATATTTTGTTGAAAGATATATAGACATATATAGTATGCATAATACAAATGGGAAACACAGTATCAATGCATAATCAAGTAGACGAATGTATAATATGTTGGGATAGTATAGAAACACAGACTAAAGTAACTTGTACTCGTTGTAACATATCATTACACACATATTGTGAAGAAACATATAGAAATATACGCACACGGCATTATTGTAAATGTCCACATTGTCAAGGGATAGGAACACTTAGTATGTGGAGTTAAAAGACGATAATGGCCACTGTAATAAAGCTTTGCACCATAGAAATAAACTTAGCAATATTGGAAACAGGAAATATATCTCCATATCCCAATAAGCAAGAAGTATTCATAGAAAAATAGGCACGGTCAAACAAACGTTGAAATGGGGGTACATTAATTTTGTCTTCCTTAATTTCAGCATCTGCAACATCTTTTGAAACATCTTTGGTAGCGTCCTCTATGGCAATATCTGTTTTTGCTTTATCTACATGTTTTTGATATTGATTAGAAAATGAATTACTAAAAGCTTCCATGGGGTCACTAACTGTATCTTGTAATTCGTTGTTTATTTTTTTTTTGATAACTTCTTTTTTAATGGTATCTTTTATAAAATTAACACCGCTAAAGTGACTATCGTTTAAAAACATATATAGTATAGAAAAAATGACGAAAGACGCCAAAAGAACAACCAATTTTGGGTGCAGATTTATTTTTTGAAAGATATTCATTGATATATCATATAGAAGGATAATATTATGTGTATTCAATAGAATTAGTAATATTCACCGTTTCTGTATTTGTGTTTTCATGATGGTTATTATTCGTTTTTATTTTTTTAATTATAGGATTTGCATTAAATTTGTTACAAAATTCCATAATTGAAATATTTTTTGTTTGAAATGTACTACCTATGGTTTTATCGTCAACATACATGGGTTGTTCATCTGGATAATACCCCCAAAAGTCGTAAAATTCTTGTAAAGAATCCTCATCATCAAATATAATCGTTTTTTTTTCATGGTTAATTTGTCCATTGTATTTAAAAATGCGGTTTCTCCATATAGGAGTATCTAAACAGTAATAGAGCCAGTGATAATAATAAATATTTTGTAAATCACTTAAATTAGGTACGACTGCACCAAATAATTGATTATATTCTTTATGAACAGCATATTTACATCCACGTTGCAATACAGTATCGGCTCTCCCCGTTGTGATAGTTTTATATTTTTCAATATCTTCATTGGTTAGTGTAATCGCCATCTTTCGTTTAGATTGTTTACTCACTGGTTTTGACTTGCAATTCACATTGAAATACGTTGTAACAAATGAATTAATATCATAATCTCGGTAAATAAGAGTAGTAATAATAGAGCCAATAGTCCAATGCGCGGATTTATCTTTAGACCATGTAATAACCATTTGTTCAATGAATAAAACTAATTTTGGATTTAATAGAGAGTAAGCTTCTCTATATACATTGATAATATAGTCAAATACATCAGTATCAAATCCCGAAAAATATAATTCATATGCCCAAAACATAGCTTCATCCAGATTTCTCTGTAACAACGATATAAACAACGATTGTTTTACTTCTGTTTTATTATACAAATATCTGGTGAATATGATAGGTTCAGTAGATATACATAATGATGTTGACATCTTTGGTATGTAATTATAAATGTTTAAGTAAATTTGTTTAAATCAATTTTATATTCTTAGTTATCTTGATAGTAGCTTTTGTAAAAAATATCTTCTTTTACTAATGTATAATAATGAAAACCCGTAAACATCCAAATAAGAAAATACGTAGAACCGCAAAAGTTGAACCAATTGAGTCAAGAAATAAACGAAATGCATATATTGTGAAAAAATTCTTAGAAATGTTAAATATGGTGAAATTATATCATTGGAAAACTCGTTCTTATTCTCAACATAAAGCAACTGATGAATTATATGAGAGATTAAATAAACATATAGATGAGTTTGTTGAAGTGTTATTGGGTAAAGAAAATAGACGAGTAAAAATGATAGAAAAGAGTTTACGTCTATTAGATAACAACACAACAAAGGAATTTAATCATAATATTTACGAATTTCGTGAATTTTTAATAAATATGGAATATAGTTGTAAAAAAAAAGACAGTGGTCTATTAAGTATTCGTGATGATTTGTTAATAGATATTAATCAATTTCTATATTTAATGACATTAGACAAATAATGTTCATATATCCTTGTGTAAAAATAAAAAATACAATATATACAGTATTTTTTATTTAGATTATTGTTTTTCTTTACATACGTTGTAATTTAATTATCATGGGTAAAATACTAACCGAAACTTTGTTTACACCATTTAAACGCGAATTACTCGGTAACAATACGAGGAACAATATTAATAGTTTGTAACTCTTGTGACATAAGTTTGTATGCATATGGGATGTCAACCTTGGCAAAGTCGGTACGATTATCACATGTTTTACACAAATGAATAGAGAATTCACCGCTTGTATGTAGTTTACTTTTCTTGCCGTCATTATAGGATGCAATCATTCCACATTTTTTACATACATGCACATTGTACTTGTCAGATACATCATACATACGTTCTTTACAGAATCGGGTCATGCCGTGGGCAATCATAACATCTCTTTCCATTTCTCCAATACGGAAACCACCATCACGACTTCTACCCTCAGCAGGTTGTCTGGTAAGATTCACCATAGGACCAATAGAACGGCTATGTTGCTTATCTGATACCATATGTTTGAGTCGTTGGTAAAATACAGGACCAATGAATATATTAGTTTCGAGTTGTTCACCGGTAAGACCATTATACATGAGTTCATTACCATAACTTTCATAACCCAGATTTAATAGTTCTGCGGCAATAGTCTTGACATCTAAGTTACCAAAACTGGTACCATCTCCAAACATTCCCAACTCAAGAAGAACCTTTCCAAGTAAAGTTTCTTTCAGTTGTCCAATGGTCATTCTGGATGGAATAGCATGTGGATTAATAATAATATCAGGACGTAGTCCAGACTTTGTAAATGGCATATCACACTCAGGAATAATGTTACCAGCAGTACCCTTTTGTCCATGACGACTTGAAAACTTATCACCAAATGTAGGTTTACGCAAGACTCTGGTGCGAACCTTGGCAAAATTATAACCATCACCATTACGTCCTGTGAAATTTTTGTCAATATAAGTATCTTCTGTAGTACGAAATGTTTTACTTTGGTCTTCATATTTAATAACCTTTGTAGGGTCATTACGATTTTCTTTGATAGGTACAATTTTTGCAATAATAACATCTCTGTTTTCTACACGTTCATTCACAGGAATAAAACCATCTGCATTGAGTTTGTCATAATTTCCAAATTTAATACCCTTTGTTTTAGCAGGGTCTGGTTTACAACGTATAATTTCATCACGAATAATATTTTTATCTTCATCTTTTTCTGTATGATAAATAGTGGCTAAGAACAAGCCACGGTCAATAGAAGCTTTATTAATCAATACACTATCTTCTTGATTATATCCAGTATGTGTCATAATAGCAACATGGATCTGTGTACCAGATGGAATCTTATTAAGGTGTAGAAAGTTCATAATTCGTGTGTCCACCAATGGACGAGTTGGATAATTAAGTACATAGGCAGTTTTATCCATCCGCTTGTCATAATTGGTAGCATATACACCCATAGCTTGCTTACCCATTGCACATTGATATGTGTTTCTGGGCGCTTGATTATGGTCGGGAAAGGGTACACATGAAGCCAACACTCCAAAAATAGTACTTGGATGAATTTCACAATGAGTATATTTGAAATGTGACGATTTTTGTAGATATGAATTCTTGGCTTTCATTGCAATCATAGCATAATTTTGTTCTTCTGGGTCAATATATTCAATAACCGATTCATCAATATTACAATTAGTTAACAAATCATTCCATGTTAAATTCTTATCAACTAACTTTTTAATTATATCAGCAGTAATAATAGCCTTGTTATTTTTAACACGTAAAACCGGGCGAGTTAATCTACCACCGTCATTACAAATACGGATCTCCAGTAGTTTATAATCAAATACAATGGATGTATAAATATTAATAATACCAGTATGTTTTTTCATTTTCAAATCATCATATAATTCACTTGGTGTATGGGTAATGCCTTGCCATGAACCGTTTACAAATACCTTAACTGAATTATACAATTCCGTTGTATCTTGAATATTTTCAAATGTAATAATGTATGGTTGAATATAGTCATACAATGCAGAACTATTTGTAGAAATGGTTAGGTGTGCCATATAACTAATATTTTTTACAATTCCAATAGATTGCCCTTCTGGTGTTTCTGCTGGACATAAGAATCCCCAAATTGTATTATGTAATTTACGTGGAGCGATGAGTTCACCACTTTTTTCAAGCGGGGTATTTATACGTCGTAAATGACTCAAACTTGATGCATATGTAAGACGACTAAGTACTTGTGCAACACCAACCTTACTACTGTTTGACTGTTTAATACTGAAATCACCGGTAGATAATGCACGATTAATTCCATTTTCAATTGTTGTTGATTTCATGATTTTATAAATGTTTGTCATGTTGACAATATTACCATAATCTTCACTTGAACGCCAAGAACCAGTATTAATTTCACGAATAATTTGTTTTTGCATTTCTTTCACTAATTTATTGAAATAATTACGGAACAAGTTATTTAATAATGTACCAGTTAGTTCAATTCGTTTGTTTAAATACGAATCTCTATCATCTGCATCTCGCCAACCTAAACTTGCACTAAGTAGTTTGGCTGTCATATAGCCCAATAAGAATATTTTTTGTGATTTTGTTTTACAGTGTGGAAATATATCATTTTCAATAATATCTAATGTAAACTCACGCTTTTTTTGGATACCAGTTTCTCTATCCATATTAATGGGAGTATATATAGCATAATTAGTAATATATTGTATAGCATCTTCCTGTGTTAAATACTCATTTGAATCAATAATTGACGCTTGAAGATGTTGTAACATAACTTTCGTTTCATCATTGTTAATGTCTAATAGAATATGTTTACAAATATCCTTATCTGTAGTAATACCAAATGCCCGGAATAAGATAAATAATTCAATCGGTTGCTTAACTCGTGGAATAGTAACAAATATACCGTGTCCAAACCCATTATTTTTGGCTGAAATTGTCATTTGTACTTGCTTTGGTGATATGCACTTGAAATCGGGTACAGACTTTATTTCAGCAGACCATAACCATTTTGTTGAGTTCTTCTTGACATCAAAACAATATATGCGATTTTCTGCAGCACGTTCTTGACCAATTACGGTCTTTTCTGAACCTTTGATAATGAAATAACCACCAGAATCCATAATACATTCTCCAGTTAATTGAGAATTTGTGAAATTGTTATTCTGGTTCAATACACAAATTGATGATTTTAACATGATTGGCATCTTTCCAATATTAATCTTGGGAATTGTTTTCTTGATTACACGGGGAGTGTTCATACATTCGGTATTACGAATCGTATACTCAATATCAATATCAATTGTCATTGTAGATGCATATGTAAAATTTCGCAATTTAGCTTCTTGGGGTAACATAATCTTTGTTGCTCCATTATTTTCATGAATTTGAGGAGGATATAATTTAAAATTATTGAATTGAATAGAACACTCTAACATATACATTTGCTTTTCTTCTATGAAATCATTTTCGGAGTGTATTTTCACTGGATTAAACATATCAATTGTACGCTGGATTTGATAATTTACAAAGTTATTGTATGATTCTATCTGGTGGCGAACTAAACGATCCAAATGTTTACCTTCAAAGTAGGATTCAATGATTTGATATGGCTCTTCCATGTATTCACCCAGATGTTGCAAAATATCTTTCTCAGTACTATCCATTTTATCTTGAATCTCCTTTGTTTGTGTTTCTATCTTCGTTTCAGTATCAATAATGGACTTAATAATACCGGTTTCATGATTTTCACATGGTTTCCTTATTTTTAATTTACGGGGTACCGTTACTGGCACTACATCAGGAGTTGTATCTTGAGATACTGCTTTCATTTCTAATGACATGATTAATGGCAAATTTGAATACAGATTTTGACAATATTTTATTTCAATTTTTTGAAAAGTTATTATTGTGAATGTAATTAAAAAGATGCTTTTATATTTTATAATTATTATGTATAAATCAACAAAATTTCTTACGTATTTGGATAATTATTCCAATAAATTGGATGTATCATCGTGTCATTATAAAAAATTAATCGGTAATATTAATCAATATTATTTGAATAGTAATACAATTGGTTTACACGCAGAAGATATATATAATTACATCGATACGCCAGATACTGACACCGTAGTTTATAATATGGAACCTGATAATATTCCAATTCAAAAAACAAAAAAACTTAACATACAAACAGATGTTAATTGTATAAATGATTTGTTACAAATTATTGATGAAAATCAGTATGACCCCACGGTAGAATACAATATTGATTTGAAGTCTTTGCATGATATAAAAACCGAATTAGATGTTTTAAACAATATGATTGGTATGGAATCAATAAAGACTTCTGTATTAAACCAAATGCTGTATTTTATACAAAATTTGGACGGTGATATTGATGGAGGTGGTGATTTTAAACATACCGTCTTATATGGTCAACCTGGTACAGGTAAAACTGAAATAGCGAAACTAATTGGAAAAATATATTCAAAAGTAGGTATCTTAAAGAATAATGTTTTTAAAAAGGTTACTCGTGGGGATTTAATTGCTGGATATCTTGGACAAACCGCGATAAAAACAACAAAAGTTGTCAATGAATGTATTGGTGGAGTTTTATTCATAGACGAAGCATATTCACTTGCACCACCTGATGGAAATGATATTTTTTCAAAGGAATGCTTGGATACATTATGTGAATTATTGAGTGACCATAAAAATGATTTAATGGTTATTATTGCTGGATATGAAGACGATTTGCAAAACACGTTTTTTAAATCTAATAAAGGATTAGAATCCAGATTTATTTGGAAATTTTCAATGCAGCCATATACTGCACCTGAACTTCTACTTATTTTTAAAAAGAAAGTCAATGAAATTGATTGGAAACTCTCAGTAGAACAAGGTATATTAAGTAAATGGTTTTCTGGAAATTATAAAAAGTTTGTTCACTATGGAAGAGATATGGAACATTTGTTAACATGTGTGAAAATATGTCATGGAAGACGTATCTACGGTAAAGATAAAAATTTACGTAAGTTAATTACCATAGATGACCTTACTACTGGATATGCTGACTTTGTGTCAAGTAATAAATCAAAATCGGTTCCTACTTATTTGCAAAGTATTTATATTTAATTCGTATTATTATACCTTTAGTATTAATGGCAAATTATTTTATGAATATATTGTAATATTATGAAAAATAATACAAAGAAGAATACAAAAAATAATGGTACAAAGAAAATACATAAAAAAAAAGGAGGTACTGCATCTAAAAAGCCAAAGTCACCACCTGTTAAAACCGTTAAAAAAACACCTAAACAAAATAGAGATATGCGACAATATGGGAAGGACCCTGCATTAAAATTATATACAATTAATAGACACCGAAAATTTGATAATAATGCGTTGCCATATGCTGACAATAGTTTATTACGAGCATTATCAAAACATTCAAGTGAGGATGTAGAAAAACTATCTACAGAACAAATAGATTTAATATATCAGGGTTGGCGAGATCTTGAAACTACACGACGTAAGCTGCAGCGTTCAAATAAAAGAAATAACGTAGAAGGTTCAACACGTGGCGCACAAAAAAAAACGGTTCACAATGATGATGCAGATTTAAGAAATTATGCAGCAGCAGCAGTAGAAGAAATAGAAGCAGCAGATGCACTTATAGATATGAATAAATACGGGTCTAATGATTTTTCTGTTCCTGGGTCGCCTAATCCAACAGTTGATGCATATCCTCATGGGTTTACTCCTTACGATAGAAAAAGAAAACCCACAAAAATAGATACCAAACCACAAGATTTATTTAACGAATTCAATCATGAAATAGATTATGATGATTTGTTTCCTGACCTGAACCCGGATGAAAATTTATAAATGAATTTTAAATAATATCATATTATATTATATTGGCCTTCGTTGGTTACGAGTAACTCCAATTGAGGGAGTAAAACGGGGGTTCGATTCCTTCGGTTGGCATAGCAAATTTAATTTAGGAAAATAATAAGTATTTCTTATCATTTTCTTTTCGTAAGATGTAGATATATTATAAATACAATTTGATTTAATGAGTGATAAAAAAATACTTGCTATTGATCCAAATATGTTTTCATTTTCAAATAATAAAACACGCAAGAAGAAACCAAGTAAACCGGATGAACCTAAGATTAAAATGAAACCTCGTACCAAACCTGTAAATAATGCATCAATCAAAAAACGCTCTATTATAAATATGATGAGGCAGCATCAAGCTGATAAATATAAAAAAACGTTTGATACAACTAACCCAGAGCTTCCTACGAAAATGGATGTGACAAATTTTAATAATGATTTCAGTGTTGCAACAGATTATTTTAATAATTTAAAAGAAACTGTTAAAAAAAAAACGAATAATTTGCAGCATACTATCAAGCAAACACCCACATATGTTAATTCAAATATTACGAATAATGTTCCAGCAATATTGAATACAAATAACTTAACAAATATTTCTGATAATATTCGTTCTAAAGCGACAGACCCATTGGTAAATATTAATCAAAATATACAACCTGTACCAAAGTATGGTTGCTTGAAAAATGGGTTATTGCCAACATACCGAACATTAATGAATCAAA
>Ga0228670_1000706_pt1 | contig 17693 bp, 12 predicted proteins | sample 85DmetaG_FD_182785 | JGI IMG/M metagenome (GOLD analysis project Ga0228670, IMG submission 182785) | Seawater microbial communities from Monterey Bay, California, United States - 85D | ecosystem: Environmental > Aquatic > Marine > Coastal | place: USA: California | collected 2016-10-13
TTAAAACATTTTTTTTATGTGTAAAGAGCATCTTTATTACAAAATAGAAAATGATTACAGAAAATAAAAAAAGCACAATTATTGAAAAGGTATCTAAAATTTCATAGTTGTTTTCTAAAAATAAACGATTAGTCTCAGTACTATTTAAAAATACCCAAACCATAACCACCAATACAGAAGGAATAAATATTAAATAATGTTTTTTTAAGAAATGATTAGGCGTGTTCACAAAGTTATATACTGATAAATAAAGAAATGAAGGAATAAGGAATTTGATACTTTCAAGGACAATATCTATACCAAACCATTCTTCAAAAAAATATTCTCCAATTAAAGGAAGTGTAAATAGCAATGATATAAAACCAAAAAGAATGGCTAAATATCTATTCGCACTACTATTAATTTTATTACTTAATGAATAGGTTACAAAAGCAAGCATTAAAGCTAAGCCTATTTGTATAAAATAAAATTCCATATTTTTTTGAATTTATCAGTTCGTAAAACAACTCAACGTAGTGTTTTTTTTAATATTGTTTTTGAATTTTTGTTTAATTGTGGACGGTTTTGTCAAAATGAAGGCTAACTCCTTATATGTGGAATAAATTTCCTGTTTATAGGTCTATGTTTCCGGATAACAGGAGCTTTTGTTCTCGTTTATCATTTTAATTCAAATATAATGAAACTGAAGATAAAGAAACTTTAAACTTTTTCAATCCTTTTTTGGACTGGTCTTATATTCACTGGGAGATCATCTTTTAATCTTTGAGGGTGTTTGACCGAAGTCTTTTAATTAAAAAACGGCTACACCATAAAAGTATAACCGTTTTATCATTATATGTTGCTCCCCCTCTTGGGCTCGAACCAAGGACCCTCTGATTAACAGTCAGATGCTCTAACCAACTGAGCTAAGGAGGAGTTTGCTTAAATAAAAATTTATTTTAGCGTTTGCAAATATATATCTTTTACAAAAAGCACAAAAACTTTTTTATAAAAAATACCCAATTAAACTTTTGTTTTGTGAAACATTAAAAACTATAAATGGTTTATCTTCTTTATGGCTATTTTAACAACATTGGATTAAACCTTATTCAGTAATATTTAAATGCCTAAATAAATAGCTATTTTTTGTAAAAGTTGTATTTTTACAGACAATTATTAGCCTAGATACATAGTAATCTATATTTATGGATAAGTTTTCTTTTTTAAATGCAGCACATACTGGCTATATAGCCGATTTGTATGATAAATATCTTCAAAATCCAGACATTGTAGAGCCAAGCTGGAGAAGTTTTTTTCAAGGGTATGACTTGGCAAATGAAAATTTTTCTCTTACAGATGATTCTGAAACATCAGTTGAAATTCCACAATCTGTTAGAAAAGAATTTCTAGTTGTAGATTTAATTAATGGATACAGAACAAGAGGACACTTATTTACCAAAACCAATCCGGTTAGAGATAGAAGGAAATATACTCCTACCTTAGCTATTGAAAATTTTGGTCTTTCTAAAAGTGATTTAGACAGCACCTTTAATGCAGGGGAGATTGTTGGGATTGGTCCAAAAAAACTTTCTGAAATTATTGGACATTTAGAGAGAACGTACTGTGATTCTATTGGGGTAGAGTATATGTACATGCGAAACCCTGAAAAATTAACATGGTGGAAAGATAGACTCATGGTAAATGACAACCACCCAAATTATACTCAAGACGCAAAAAAGTATATTTTATCAAAATTGAATCAGGCGGTCACCTTTGAGAGTTTTTTACAAACAAAATATGTAGGACAAAAAAGATTTTCATTAGAAGGAGGTGAAGCTTTAATTCCAGGGATTAGTGTTGCCTTAAGAAATGCAGCAGAGGTATATGGGGTTGAGGAATGTGTTTTAGGAATGGCTCACAGAGGTCGTTTAAATACCTTAGTAAATATTTTTAAGAAACCAGTTAGAGACTTGTTTAGTGAATTTGAAGGAAAAGATTTTGAGGATACAAATATTGATGGAGATGTAAAATATCATTTAGGATTAACCTTAAGTAAAACATTTAGAAACGGGAAACAAATAAAAATGAATTTGGTACCCAACCCTTCTCATTTAGAAACTGTAGCAGCTGTAGCCGAAGGAATTGCCAGGGCAAAAATAGATAGAAAGTACAACGGAGACGAAAGTAAAATTCTTCCAATTATAGTTCACGGTGATGCAGCTATCGCTGGCCAAGGAATTGCTTATGAGGTTACTCAAATGGCGAAGCTAAATGGGTATAAAACTGGGGGGACAATTCATATAGTGGTTAACAATCAAATTGGTTTTACTACCAATTATTTAGATGCCCGTTCTAGTACGTATTGTACTGATGTAGCTAAAGTTACTCTATCTCCAGTATTACACGTAAATGCCGATGATACAGAGGCGGTTTGTCATGCCATGGAGATGGCATTAGATTTCAGAATGAAATTTAAAACAGATGTTTTTATAGATTTATTGGGATATAGAAAATACGGGCATAATGAAGGTGATGAACCTCGCTTTACACAGCCTAAATTATACAAAGCCATTTCTAAACATAAAAATGTTAAGGATCTTTATGCAGCTCAGTTATTGGAGGAGAATACCATAAATTCTGAATACCTTCAAAAAGTAACCACAGACTTTAAGGAACTATTAGAAACAGAATTTAACGAATCTAAAAAAGTAAAAACCTCTAAAGTTAAAGAGTTTATGCAATCTACTTGGAAAGGGTTTGAGCGTCAGCAGTTAACTTCGATGTTACAGACAGAAAATACTACCTATCCAGTAGATAAATTAAAACATATTGCAAAAGTAGTTTCTACTGTTCCAGAAAATGTTCAGTTTGTTAGAAAAGCAGAACGTATTTTGCAAGGAAGATCAAAAATGGTTTTTGAAACCAATACTCTAGATTGGGGTATGGCAGAAAATCTAGCCTACGGAAGTTTGTTAGAAGAAGGTTTTAATGTTCGTATTTCTGGGCAAGATGTGGAGAGAGGTACTTTTTCTCATAGGCATGCTATTTTAAGAGATGAAATATCTGAAGAAAGAATTAATCTATTAAACAATAACCCAAATAATTCTGGTAAAATGACGATTTACAATTCGTTATTATCTGAATATGGTGTGTTAGGTTTTGATTATGGATACGCTATGGCAAACCCAAATACATTAACCATTTGGGAAGCACAGTTTGGAGATTTCTCTAATGGAGCTCAAATTATGTTTGATCAGTATATTTCTGCTGCTGAAGACAAATGGAAAATGCAAAATGGTATTGTAGTATTATTACCGCATGGATACGAAGGACAGGGGTCTGAACATTCATCTGCAAGAATAGAGCGTTATTTACAGTTATGTGCAGAAGATAATATGACAGTGGCAAACTGTACTACACCTGCAAATTTTTATCATTTGTTACGAAGACAAATGAAGCGAAACTATAGAAAACCCTTAATTGTTTTTACGCCAAAAAGTTTATTACGCCATCCAAAAGCAGTTAATAGCATAGAGGATCTAGCAACTGGAGAGTTTCATGAAGTTATAGACGATACCCTAAACCCATCTAAAGTTACGAAGCTTGTTTTTTGTATGGGTAAATTCTATTATGATTTATTGGCAGAACGAGAAGTTCTTGAAAGAGAAGATATTGCTTTGGTAAGAATAGAACAGCTGTTTCCGTTACATTTAGAAAAAATACAACAGGTAATTGATAGATACCCTGCAGTAAAAGAATATATATGGGCACAAGAAGAGCCTAGAAATATGGGAGCATGGAGTTTTATGTTAGAAAGACTAGAATTGGTAAAATTAAACGTAAGATCCAGAAAATACTATGCTGTTCCCGCAGCAGGGTCTAGTACACGATTTAAAAAACGACATAAGGCTGTAATAGACAGTGTTTTTTCAAAATAAATTTTCATTTTTTCATTTTTATTATTAATTGCAAAAAACAATTAATTTGTATACATTAGCTATACTTAATGTATAACAGTAAAAATTTATTAGAATGAAAAAATTAACGTTAATTTTAGTCGCACTCATCACATTTTCAATGAGTGCCCAAAAAAAGAAAAATGGTGTTGTTTATGACAAACACCCTGGTATCCTATTAATCGAGGCGTTTAATAAAGCTTTTGTAGAGGCAGATGTTGAAAAATTATCTTCAATTATGCACGATGATTTTAAAGCTTACAATGCTCTTTCTTCAAACAAAGATCAAAAGGGAACTCCAAAAAATAATTTTATTGGTCAATCTAAATGGTGGAATGCAAATATTGATTATTTGAAAATTACACAAGACAAACCTGCATATCCTGACGCTATTGAGTATAAAGGAGATCAAACTTGGGTTCAAACTTGGGAAAGAGTATATGGTGTAAATAAGCAAACTGGTGTAGAACTGGATATGCCTATTCACAGGCTCTATAGACTTAATAAAGATGCTACAAAGATTGTAGCATTAATGGATTACACTAATAGAATGAATTACATGAGAATGTGGGATGCATGGCCAGGTAATGATAGAAAAAATGGAGAGATCTACATCAATCACGAAAACATTAATACGGTAAGGAAATTAATGTATGCATTTTTAAATAATGATGGAGAAAAAGCCTATAGTTATTTTGATGAAAACGCAGTAATAGAGGATATAAACGAAACCGAAATTCTAACATTAGAACAAGGAAAGGAAAGGGATAAAGTAATTTTTTCAGATTGGACACTCGATGCACTTGATGAATCTGGATACCCAGATTATTTGGAATATGATTGGAGAGAATCTAAAGTTGTTCAATCGTGGTGGAACATGAGAATGACCAATAACAAAACCGGGAATAAAATTGTTTTAAAGGTTCTTTTTATGGATGATTTTAATGATGATGGGAAGATTACAAAAAGGTATATGTATTACAATGGTTCATTGTTGAAATAAGATTTCATATTTTATATATAAACCCGCTTAAAGCGGGTTTTTTTATTTTGTAAACTTTTAAACTGAATGAAAAATAGATTTCATAGCATGAAATTAAAAATATCTACAAAAAGGTTGGGTGGGTTTTTATTATAATATTAAATTTGAAGTGTTATTCATTTATAGTATTTTAGTTATCAAATAGTTTATAATATGTTAGACTCGTGGGGTGCAAATAAATGGACTAAATCAATGTTTAAAAAATATTGGTGGCTTGTGTGTTTAATTATTTTTGGGTATGTATTTATTGCAATTACTGCAAATAGTTCTATATAAAAGATAAGATGTTATGATTTTAGAAATGAAAGTTCCTTCACCGGGAGAATCAATTACAGAGGTAGAAATTGCAACCTGGTTAGTTGAAGATGGAGACTATGTAGAAAAAGACCAACCAATTGCTGAAGTAGACTCTGATAAAGCTACTTTAGAGTTACCTGCTGAAGAAAGCGGAATTATTACTTTGCAAGCTGAAGAAGGAGATGCTGTAGCCGTTGGCGCAGTGGTATGTTTAATAGATACTGCTGCAGATAAACCAGAGGGTTCATCTGCCGCCCCAACTTCATCTTCTGTAAAAGAAACACCTAAAGTTATTCCAGTAAAAGAGGAAGTTGCTTCAACCTATGCAACCGGAACAGCTTCTCCAGCAGCTAAGAAAATATTAGCAGAAAAAGCGATAGATACTTCAACAGTAAAAGGTACTGGAAAAGCTGGAAGAATTACCAAAGAAGATGCTGTAAAAGCAGTTCCATCAATGGGTTCTATGCCAGAAGATGGTGCTAGAGGAACAACTCGAAAGAAAATGTCTATGCTGCGAAGAAAAGTAGCAGAACGCTTGGTAGCTGTTAAAAGCGAAACAGCTATGCTTACTACTTTCAATGAAGTAAATATGCAGCCGATCTTTGATTTAAGAGCCCAATATAAAGAAGATTTTAAAGCTAAGCATGGCGTAGGCCTAGGTTTTATGTCTTTCTTTACTTTAGCTGTAGTAAGAGCTTTGAAAATGTATCCAGATGTTAATTCAATGATAGATGGAGATTTTAAAATAGAACATGATTTTCAAGATATTTCTATAGCAGTTTCAGGGCCAAAAGGTCTGATGGTGCCAGTGATTAGAAATGCAGAGAAATTAAGTTTTAGGGGGGTAGAAAGTGAAGTAAAACGTTTAGCAGTTAGAGCAAGAGATGGGCAAATTACTATAGATGAAATGACTGGAGGAACTTTTACCATTACTAATGGTGGTGTTTTTGGATCTATGCTATCTACACCAATTATTAATCCACCACAAAGTGGGATTTTAGGGATGCATAATATAGTAAATAGACCTATGGCTGTAAATGGGGAGGTAGTAATACAACCTATTATGTATGTAGCTTTATCTTATGATCATAGAATTATAGATGGTAGGGAGTCTGTTGGATTTTTAGTAGCGGTAAAAGAAGCATTAGAAAATCCGGTTGAATTATTAATGGATAATAATCCAACAAGTGCTTTAGAAATGTAAGTTACTTAATTATTATATGATAAAACCCAAGTAATTTTACTTGGGTTTTTTTGTAAGATAATAATAAGTAGGTTCAGACTATTAAACTGTATTGAAAAATCATAATAATTGAACTTTTGCCATTACTTTTTGAGCTTTTCGAAATACTAACTTTCGCTTTTAAGGTATAATTTAGCCTTGTATTATTTAATTTAAATACCCACACTTAATTGTAAATACCCCTAGTTATAGGGAGATAAAAATTTCATTATTAGTGGGTATTGTGAGTTACATATTACTTTAAGAAATTTACAAAAAAATCCCTCATACTATGAAATCACTTATATGTAAAGTATTCGGTCACAATTGGAGTAGAACTAGAAGAAAAATCTCAACACGATCAAGAAGAAAAAAGGCTATAGATGTAAAAAATCAATGGCATCAAAAATGTCATAGATGTAACAAAGTAAGGGCTGTAAATGTTCGTCAAAGAAAAGAACCAGTTTTTGTTGCAAATATGGAACAACTTCAACAGCAGGGAGCCTAAACTCCATTTTATTTTTAAATAAATATCAAATTACAATAAACCAAATTTATAGATTATTAATTTTTTGAGGGGGAAATAATAATATTTTTTTGGCACAAAAAGGTAGACAGCATAAATGTTGTCTACCTTTCTTCTTTTAATGAATCGTGTATTTATCTTTCATTTTTATGGTCTTTTTTTATCATACCTATTTTATTAGGTATCTTGCCATAAAAAGCTACCATGCCAAAAAATGCTGAGTTAAAACTAGCTCACCAATTTATTGATAATACGGATAGAAATCTTTTTATAACGGGTAAAGCTGGTACCGGTAAAACTACTTTTTTACGCAGTGTAAAGGAAAATTCACATAAAAGAATGGTGGTAGTAGCCCCAACTGGTGTTGCAGCTATTAACGCTAAAGGAGTTACAATTCACTCTTTTTTTCAGATGCCTTTTGGACCTATTTTACCCAATCAAATTGCCCATACTTCAAACCAACAGCGAAGGTTTTCTAGGGCTAAAATAGACATTATTAAATCACTAGATCTTGTTGTTATTGATGAAATAAGTATGGTGCGTGCAGATGTATTAGACGGGATTGATCAAGTATTAAGAAGATACAAGAATAAACATAAGGTTTTTGGAGGTGTTCAAATTTTAATGATTGGAGATTTACAACAATTGGCTCCTGTTGTTAAACCCAATGAATGGAGTTTACTAAAAGAGCATTACAATACCGTATACTTTTTTAGTTCTAAAGCTTATCAATCTGCCTCAGTTGTTTCGATAGAATTACAGCATATTTATAGACAAAAAAATGAGGATTTTATTAAGATCTTGAATGAAATTAGAAATGATCAGTTATCGGAAACTTCTGCTGCTATTTTAAATAAACGGTATGAACCTATGTTTTCACCTCACAAAGATGAGGGATATATTACGCTTACCACACACAATAACAGAGCGAGTCTAATAAATGACTCTGAGTTAAATACACTTACCACAAAAAATCACATTTTTAATGCGGAGGTGTCTGGTAAATTTAACGAAAATGCATTTCCAAATGATGAGAGATTAGCTCTTAAAGTTGGGGCACAAGTCATGTTCATTAAAAATGATTCTTCACCAGAGAAGAGATATTATAACGGAAAAATTGGAATTATTACAGCCATTTCTAGAGATAATGTAACCGTACAATGTGCCAATGAAATTGATGAAATTATCACTGAAAAGGAACAGTGGGATACTGTTAATTATTCCATAAACGAGGAAACTAAAGAGTTAAAGGAAGATATCGTAGGAACTTTTTCTCAAATTCCTTTACGCTTGGCTTGGGCCATTACCATTCATAAAAGCCAAGGCTTAACTTTTGAAAAGGCCATTATCGATGCTGAAGCCTCTTTTGCTCACGGGCAAACCTATGTAGCTTTAAGTAGATGTACTTCTCTTGAAGGTCTGGTATTAAAAACACCTATTTCACAAAGTGCAATTATTAATGACACTACAGTACAAGTTTTTAGTAAAGAAGTTGAAGAAAACCATCCAGATGAAACTATTTTAACTGCATCTGAAATCCAGTTTCAGTTAAATTTAATTTCAGAGTTATTTGACTACCAGTCATTTCTATACCCTGTTACTAGATTAATAGATATTTATTATAAGAACAGAACCAGTATTAAAGGAGATGTCATAGAGCACTTACAGCTCATAAAAGATAAAGGCATTGTAGCATTGATGAAGGTTTCTGCCGGCTTTAAAAATCAGTTAAACACTATTTCTAAAGAGGGTATTTTACCCGAAAACAGTTCTCAAATTCAAGAACGTTTTAAAAAAGCAGTAGACTATTTCTTGACTGAAAGTATTAAAAATATAGTGCAACCTATAGCGAGTCTCTCTTTTTCTTCTGATAATAAAGCTGTAAAAAAAGATTTCACAACACATTTTGATAAGCTACAAGAACTACTGAGTGAAAAAGTTTTTGCCTTAAAAAAAATGACTGAAGGCTTCAAGGTACAGCTTTATTTAAAGACTAGAGCAGACTCTGTTCTCCAAAAAACAACTTCAGTAAAAAAGAAAAAACTAACTTCAAAAAGAGACCCTATTTTAGCTCTTGGTTTACGTGAGCTTAGAGATGATATTTCTAAAGCAGAAAATATTCCTCATTTTCAAGTGTTTACTCAAGACACTTTGTATGCCATATGCGATAGTTTACCAAGAACAGAAAAAGAATTGTTAAAAGTAAATGGTATGGGGAAAATACGAGTGAAAAAGTATGGAGAAGAAATCCTTGAATTGATAGCCTTGTATTGTAAAGAAAACGGTATTAATAAATTCAATGAACAAAAGAAAGAAGATAAAAAATCTACCAAACAAATTTCCTTCGAGTTGTTTAAAAAAGGCTTGTCAGTTAAGGAAATAGCGAAAGAAAGAAGTTTAACAGCAGGCACTATAGAAAGTCATCTGGCAAGTTATATCCCGTCTGGAGAGATAGATGTTTTAGAATTAATACCTTTAAAAAGGTATCAAAAAATGATTAAAGAAATAGAAGCTGTGGAGTATAAAAATTTAACTCATTTAAAAGAGAATGTAGATAAATCGTATTCTTTTATGGAGTTAAGAATGGTATTACTTTCTTTAAATCAACAAATATAAAAACCCAAGTCTTTGACTTGGGTTTTTATTTATTTAAGAAATATTTAGATTTTATTTTACTTCTTTAGTAGTAATATGAAATTCTTCATAGGTTTGTAACAAGCTCATTAAAGCAGTAATTAAATCTTGAGTTTCTAATAAAATACTAAAGTATAAAGTAGTATTTTTTGGACTAGATTCTTCTTGTCTTATTCTGGTAACTTGTTTTTCAATAGAGTTAGAAACATCTTTTAACAAGGCTTGCTTCTCTATTAATATATCCTCTAAATCATCAAAAGCTCTTAAATCAAATATAGTACTTACTTGTCCTAGCAATTCAGTTAACTGATTGTCTATTCCTTTCAAGTCTTTTAACTGACCTTTCTTCAGGTTTTTATGATTATTGTTTACATGTTTAAAACTAGCTCTAGAAATATAACTAATAGATTGCGCAACATCTTGTAAATATCCAAGAACTAAAATATAGAATCTACTTGCCTGAACCGAAGTATCATCTAAAGATTTTATAAAATAGAATACCCCATCTTTTAAGTTATCTATTTCTTCATTTAATTTACCAACATGTTTATCAGTTTTACGTAATTTATTTAAATCATGATTAGATAAATCATTCACTACATTGGTGTATAATTTATTTACACGGTTAGCAACACCAGATATATGATCTGCACTTTCTTCAATAACTCCATTAATGGTTATTAAATCTGCTCTTTCTATATATTCTTGTTCTTTTACTTCTTTAGATTTCTTTTTGTGAATGATGGTATTTCTCCCTATTAAGAAGGCTACAACAACTAGTAATACAGGTATCATTACCATATCCCAACTAATAAGATATGCCACTAGTGCAGCAGCTAAAAATGCAGTAATGGCGGTTAAAAACCATCCTCCAACAACATTAATAACTCCAGCAACTCTATAGACAGCACTTTCTCTTCCCCATGCTCTGTCTGCTAAAGAAGTACCCATAGCTACCATAAATGTTACATAAGTGGTAGATAATGGGAGTTTTAAAGAGGTAGCAATAGAAATTAAAATACCTGCAACAATTAGATTTACAGACGCTCTTATCATATCAAATGCCGGTAATTCATAGGTTTTATCTTTTGGTAATTCTATTACTGGTTTTTGAAACTTTGAATCCACAAATGCAATTGTTTTAGCCGGTAACACATAGGTTAAGCCTGCATTAATTCCCATAGAGGCTCTAACAACTAATCTTGATAATGGATTGGGCTGAAATTTTTCATGACCTTCACCTTGTCTAGATAAGTCTATTCCTGTTTTGATTACATTTCTTGCTTTACTTGATGTCCACAAGGTTATTACCATGATACCTCCGGCGATTAAAAGCAACCATACATTAGAAGGAACTTTTTTAGCTAATATTTCCATAGAAAAAGCATTTGCTTCTACACCAGAAACACTCCAAGCTTCATAGGAATTCCATGCGGCTATTGGAACACCAATAAAATTTACTAAGTCATTACCAGAAAAGGCCATAGCTAATGAAAAAGTACCAATTCCAATAATTAATTTCAAGACATTTAAATTAAATAACTTGATAAATATTTGAGAAATTATTGTCCACAATAAAAAACTACCAGCGATGATAGACAAGGTATTGTCTTCAATTAAATATTTTACATCCTTATAGTAAGGAGTTCCTTTCATTCCTTTTATGATAATGAAATAGGTAATTGCAGTAATAGCAAATCCTCCAAAGAGTGCATTAATATAACTCGGTCTTTTTTCAAAATTAAAGGAATAGATTAGCCTCGAAATAAATTGAACAATAGCACCTACAGAAAATGCGACGACTACAGATAATAGAATCCCAAAAATAATTAAAGATGCTTTTTCATAATTTATATAATTCCAGATGGCACTAATTGATTCTGCATCGTTTTGTGAAATTTTTATTAATGAAATGGCTACAGCAGCACCTAGTAACTCAAACACAATAGATACTGTCGTAGAGGTTGGCATACCCAATGTATTAAATACATCTAACAACAAAATATCAGTAATCATTACTGCCATAAAAATGAACATGATGTCTTGAAACATGAACATTCCTGGATTAAAAATTCCTTTACGTGCTACTTCCATCATTCCACTTGAGGTGATGGCACCAAAGAATACCCCAATACTTGCAATAATCATGATGTTTCTTATTGCTATTGCTTTAGAACCTATAGCTGAGTTTAAAAAATTCACAGCATCGTTACTAACTCCTACTACTAAGTCTACCGTAGCTAAGATAGCTAAGGCAATTAACATTAAAATATATGGATCTCCCATGTTCTTGTTTTTATTTTTATTACGAATTTACAGTGACTTTCGTTTATGAATGTTACCGTTATGTTATTTTATTAAAAATGAATATCAACCTGAAGTCTATACATGAATTGATTTGTTTTTGTGGCCAAGTCTAAATAGCTTACATCTGTTTGAACTTTTAATTTATGACCAACAATATATTTAGACAAACCAAGAGTGTATTGGTTTTCTGCTCCTTTACCAGTTATGTCACTATCCCAATCTATATTGGTGTACCTTCCAGAAATCTCCAAAGTTTTAGAAAGTAAATAACCTGTTTGTAAGTTTAACGCGTTACCAACCTGTACTAAATCACCTGTTAAAGTTCCATCAGAATTTTTAGCAAAAGCGTCTTCTGCATCTCTGTACGCATATTCAGCCATTACAGAAAAACCTTTGTGCTTATACATAGCATCTAAAAAAACTGTTGAAATATTTGTTGAATAAAATCCAGTATCGTTTGTCATATAAGAACCCTGATTACTTCTATTTTTTACAGCATCATTATTAAAATCATACGTAAAACCTAAAGCCAACTTTGGAGCTGGTTCAAATTTTAAATCACTTCCTCTATAATCTCCTTTGCTGGCAAATTTTCCAAAAGGTAACAATTCAATCCTAGATGTATATTGATGACCTCCCAAATTTCCAGTAGTTACATTTCTACCTTCACCCTGAGAAACTGAAAACATTTCTTTTACAATAAACTTGTCTGTAAGATTAAAGTGATGTCTTAATTGGAATCCCATATCACGGTCTATATTAAATCTACTATTTAATAAAGAACGATCTACTTGCTGTAAATCTCCTGAAGAGATAACACGTTCTCTATTTCCAGGTAATTTTGTTTGGCCAAACCAAAGCACAAAGTTTCCAGAAAAATTCCATTTTACTACAGCATCTAAAATATATTTAGGAGCTTCATTTGTAAACGAGGAAGCTTTTCCAATATCTCTGTTAGAAAGCCCTAGCTCTAGTTTGTACTTTAATTTTGGAGAATAAGCAAACCCACTAAATTTTAAACGAGCTCTTCTAACCAATAGATTAGAAGTTGGATTGGATAAACCATTATTAACATCCCAATTTGATGTTCCCAACATTTGCATTCTAGCACTTACGTTCATGGAGAATGAACTGTCTTTGCCAATTAAATTAAAAAGACCTTTACCAAATTTTGGAGCACTTGTCTCCTGTGAGCTTAGGTTTGAGCTAATCAATAAAGTTGCACAAATTAACAGATAATTAAATTTCATAGTATGTATTAGTTTTTGACAATGCAAATAACCAACACTAATGTTAATTTAATGTTTCGTAATTATTAAAAAACTGCCTTGGCCAAAGGCAGTTCATAAATCAATACTACTAATCGTCAAAAACCAATAATTATGATTCTAATTAATCTTTAAGATTATTCAAATATCAAGAAAGTATTTGAACAAATAGTTTTTAAAAAATAAAGGAATGGTTAAGAAATTTTTGAAGAGTATCTTAACTAACGTAATTTATTAAAAATACATTAAAAATTGAGTAACAATTTAATAACAAATAGTAATATATGTTTTAAATTTTCCTTTTTTCTCGAGTAGCTACAAAGTTTTTCAAATAAAAAGGTTCAAAGTACGCAACGTCTTCAGTAGTCTCATTCTTAAATTTATTGAAGGAAATAGTAGCCATTTCTTTAGCTGAAGGAAACGCATTTTCTATAAAAACAGCATTTTCATGAAGAATAATTTCTTTACATTTTTTTGCACCATCACCTAAAAAATAAACTTTTTGGTTTTGTAATTCATCTAAAAAAGAATGTGAATCAATTATTTCAGCTTTTGTTTCCCTAACAGAGTTGTGGTTTTTGTCATAAATAGCAGCGTAAACTTCCATTCTTCTTGCATCTATCATTGGGACAATAAGACCACTATCTATATTCATGGATTGCGCTAAAATTTCCAAAGAATTGATTGAAATTAAAGGGATGTCGTTAGCAAAACACAATCCTTTTGCCGCAGACACACCAATACGTAAACCAGTGTAAGATCCTGGACCTTTGCCAACAGCAATAGCTTCAATTTCTTTAATGGTTAGCTTGCTCTCTAATAAAGCTTCATTAATTAATGGGTGGAGCATTTCTGCATGAGAATAATCTCCAGTATTAATTTCCTTCAAACTAATTAGCTCACCACAATTTGCAATGCTAACAGAACAATTTTTAGTAGACGTTTCTATGTGTAATAATGTGCTCAAAAACTTTTTGTGTAAAGATAAAGTATAAAAAAACGGCAACCAAAAGTTGCCGTTCTATCTATTACATAGTTGTTTAATCTAGATTTAAATTTCCATAATAAAACTGAAGCACCTTGGTTTTAAATACAAAATCATATTTTGCTCTAATTAAAGCAGATTCTGCACTTACTAATCTATTTCTTACCAAATCAAAGTCAAATAAAGTAGTTGCTCCTAAATTATAACTCTCTTGTGCATTTTTAAAAGCTTCCCTTTGTGATTTCAATGAAATGGTTGCTGCTTCAAAAGTTTTTGAGGCAGCTTTAGCGTCTGCAAATGCTTGCTCAATGGTTTGTTGTAGTTGAAGTTTTTGATTGTCTAGGTTTAGCAAAGACAATTCTCTATTAATATAGGACTTAGCTACATTATTTTTTGTTTGAAGTCTGTTGAAAATCGGAATATTTAAAGACAATGATACTCCGTAGGTAACTCTATCTTTAAGTACTTGTTTGAAAAAATATTCATTTTTTTGACCAGGAAATAGATTATTCATCTGATTAAAATAGGAGGTTCCACCGCTAATACTATAATTTAGACTTGGTAAAAAAGCTCCTTTAGATAACTCTATATTTAAATCTGCATTTTGAATACCTAATTCCGCATTTTTAATTTGAGGTTGAGTAGTTAAAGCTTTCTCATAAACAACGTCTGATGATTCATACAATAAAAGACCAGAGGGTGAATTTACATTCATATCTTCTATATCAAATCCTGCTGAAGATATTTGTAATAATTGAGCTAAATTTAGTAGTGCTAAGGTTAGTGTATTTTCACGAGCAATTACGTTTTGTTGATCATTTGCCGCAGTAGACTGAGTGTTTAAAAGATCTCCTCTAGGTATAATACCAGCCTCAAATCTTTGGCTAGCTGCTTCAACTTGTTTTTTGCTAATTTCAGATTGAACCTTGGCTACAGATAAATTTTCTTTTGCAAAGAGGATATTTAAATATCCATTAACAACAAATAGAGAAACGTCATTTTGTGCTTTTTCTAAATCTAGTTTACTAGATTCTATTCCCAATTGAGCCTGCTTATAGGAATTTAAATTTCTAAATCCATTAAATATAGTACCGTTTACTCCAAGATTAAATCGTCCGTTAAAATTGGTAGTATTCTTTAATACTCCTGTTTGGTCTGGTGATAGACCAGAATTAATTCCTCCACTAGAACTTGCACCAATGGTTGGTAGAAAATTACCTTGTGTAATAGCAACGTCTCTCTCAGAAAGAGAAATACTAAGTGCACTTTGTTTGATTGAAATATTATTTTCTAGAGCATAGTCTACACATTTTTTTAATGACCATTTTTCTTGTGAATAAACACTAGAAATCATAAAAATTGATGCAATTAGTAAAAATTTTATTTTCATTTGAGATGTTTTATATTTTGAATTCCTAAAATATTTTTCTTGTCAATCGATATTTAGACTTAAATAGCTTCACATAAGACGACCAAAATTAGAATATGTTACACGTAACGGCTCTTATTGAAATGTTAATTTTTAACGCTTTTTTTATAACGATAGATAAAGTAAAACAAAACACCAATTAATAGGTATGGAAACACCATTAAATAAGTGATGCCGTTATTAATACCTTCAGCCATTGTAACGTCTCCTGTTTCAACAACAGCTTTACACATTGCGCATTGAGAAAAGGAGTTTGTTGTATTAAAAAATATAAAAATAAGTACAAGAAAATATTTAAAATGATTAAGCATAGTATGGAGATATCATTAAGTAAACAATGACTCCTGTTACTGCTACATATAGCCAAAGTGGAAAGGTAATTTTAGCAATTTTTTTATGCTCTATAAATTTTCCAAATTTTGCTCTCATTAATGTAACTAGTACAAAGGGAATTACTACAATTGACAAAACAATGTGAGTGATTAAAATGAAGTAATAAAAATATTTTATAATTCCTTCTCCACCAAAAGTTGTAGAATCTGAAGTCATATGGTAAGCAACATACATCACAAGAAATAACACAGAACATAGTATGGCTAGTGTATTTAATTTTTCATGAAGATTCCTCTGACCTTTTTTAATAGCTACTACAGCAGAAACAAGCAAAATGGCAGTAATACCATTTATTGTTGCATAAATAGGTGGTAAAAAACTTAGAGGCTCAACATCAAAGCCCAATTCTCTTAAATTTATACCAAATAAAGCAGCTACCGCTACTGGAATAATAATTGAAAGAATTGTAATCCCTCTTTTATATTTTTTTTCTGTTGATTCGTTAGTATTCATCTAGTAGTTTTTTAATGTCTTCTTTTAATTCATTTATTTGATTTGGGAACCCATTATCTTCAATAGCCCTGTAATAAAGTATTGGATTTCCTTGTGAATCTTTTCGAGACCTGATCACTCCTTTTTTATCGACTAAAGCAAATAATCCAGAATGTTCAAATCCTCCATGATCTAAACTCTCATCTAATCCAGCGTATAGTTTAAATCCATTGTTTGATAAATTAAAAACTGCTTCTTCTGATTTTCCAGTTAAAAGATGCCAGTTTTTATGGGTAATACCATTAGTAACGGCATAATTTTTTAAGACCTCTTGGGTGTCAATTTTTGGTGTAATTGATATTGAAGCTATCCCAACATTTGAATTTTCTGCAAACTCCTCTTGAATTAATAACATTTGCTCATTCATTAGAGGGCAAATAGTTGGGCATGTGGTAAAGAAAAACTCTACTACATATACCTTTCCAATATAGCTATTGTTATTAATGGTTTTCCCGTCTTGATTTGTAAATTCAAATGGAGGAACTTTGTTGTAAACAAATAATTGGCTTTCACTTTTTGTATTGTTTTCTTGTGTTTTATTTAGCCTATTGGTATCTATTAAGGTCTCATTTGAGATTCTATCATCTAGGTTTCTAACCACATAAATACCAAATATTAAAATGATAAAAGAGATGCCTATATATGAATTTTTCCTGCTCATATAACTAGTTTTTTCTATCTGCTTTATTTTTATTTTTAAAGGCTGCTCGATATTCATAAAGCAAAACTTTAATATCATCTTCCATTTTATTATTCAGCTCAGCAACAGACTCTATATTATATCCATACATGATTTGACTTTCGTCATCTCCTTCTTGATTTCTTCCTCTTAGGTTAAGTTCTTTGTCTAAAAGGTATACCTGCTTCGAATATAGAGAGGTGTCTAATATTTTTTTAGTTTTTAAGTTTTGGTGCAATTTTTTAATGGTTTCTTTTTCCATGGCAAAGAAGTTCCATTTAGACATATCTGTGAAAGCACTTAAATCAGATTTTAATTTATCAACATCATCTTTGGAAGATTTTGGAAAAACAGCAATGATTTGAAAGGGCCTGTACCCATAAAATTCTTTATAAATTTTTTGATTCAAATTAAAAAAACCTCCTTTTTTTGTGGCTACATCATTTCCTAAAAAGCATAAAACAGTAACGTGGTCTGAAAGAGA
>Ga0228670_1000727_pt1 | contig 17335 bp, 16 predicted proteins | sample 85DmetaG_FD_182785 | JGI IMG/M metagenome (GOLD analysis project Ga0228670, IMG submission 182785) | Seawater microbial communities from Monterey Bay, California, United States - 85D | ecosystem: Environmental > Aquatic > Marine > Coastal | place: USA: California | collected 2016-10-13
TATAACTGAGGAAATTTGGAGTGAATTATATAAGAATGAATTTGTCATCGAAAAAAGTCTCACAAACAGCACTTTCCCTTCTCAAGTAAGAATTTCAAAAGAAAATGATACGGATGTTAGAGTGACTGATGTCAAAGAGATGATTAAAAAAGTTAGAAAAACTCGTACAGAGCTAGGTATACATCCTAAAACTAAATTCAAAGTTGAAGTACTCATAAGCAATCAACTTTTGTCAGAAGATATTCTTGATAATATAATACTTATAAATAATCTTTCAGGTATAGACTTATCAATCATTAATGAAAAAGAAGCACGCTCTAATGATTTTATTGAAATAATTGATAGTAAATATACTTTATACCTTTACATAAAAAATATGATTAGTATTAGTGATGAAATAATAAAAATAGAAAAAAATATTCTGCAGCTACAATCTGTTCTTAAGAAAATAGATGCTAAGCTTAATAACAAAAGTTTCATCGAAAAAGCCCCGAGTGAAATCATTAACCAAAATGTTTTTAATCGTAAGAAGATTACTAATGAAATCTTATCTTTAGAAAACCTAAAATTAAACCTATCTAATTAAGCTGTATAATCTTTCTAGAGTAAGTCTAAAACTAGTAAGATCGGCTGAAATATTTATATTGAAATCATTAGATAACTGTTTATATTCGCCGCACTGAGAGCCTATTAAGATAATATCCTCTGTCTTCTTTGCATGCTTTCTTATGTGTTTTATCTCATATATTTTTCTCGCGATATCTCTTGGATTATTAATTGCGAGGACAACTAATTGAGCATTAACAGATGATGCTGTATAGGTGATTTCATCATGAGGTACTCCATTTCCGATATATGTTAAATCCCAACCAACATTTTGTGCGACAATCATGTGCATTATCGTATCAAGATGTTCATGTTCCGATAATAATGAAGCAATTACTAATCTTGGACAATCTTCCTTTGAAGACCTAAGTTTCAAGTAAAGGTTATTTAGGCATGTCCTGATGCATAATTTAGACATTTTTTCTTGAGAGTATCTTATAGTACCTCTAGAGCATTCATCTTGTATGTAGTTACTAAGAGGTTTAATAAATTCAATTAAAAGGTCGTTTGTACTCAATAAAGCTACTGCGTTGGATAGGACGTTATCGAGCTTCCAACTATTCATTTCTTTTATGCAAGATACAGATTCATCAAATAGTTCCATGATAGTACCAGTGCTCGGTCTTTTATACCCTATCGATGCACTAGACTCATCGCCCATTACAAGCTCAAAAAGATCATCGTATGACAATGCAGCTATGTCTCCAATACGTCTTCCGGCAGCTATTGCTCTCTTAAGCAATGTAAGTTTGTCTATATCTTTATCTGAATATAATCTTCGATTCGTATCATTTCTGTGAGAAATCACAGCTTGATAACGTTTTTCCCAAACTCGAATTACATCTGAACTCAGACCAGTCCGTCTATTCACAACTTGTATCAGATGGCGTGGTTTTGCAGATAAATCTTCTTTCATCTTACTGTCAATATGTGACTGATCATTGCCATTGTTACTAATTATTATATTTTCCATATGATTTGTCAAAGTAATGTCTAATTTTTTACAGACAATATCATTATTTATCTTATTTGTATAGTTTTTGTTCATATTTAATGTTGACATGTCTATATTATTAAGATATTGTCTTAGACAGGATGTAGACAACATGTCATATCCCCACCCCTTTAATGAAAGGCCGAATCTACCCCCTTCGGCCTTTTTTTATACTGATTTTCTATATCCGCTAGGTCTCCATGCAGGAGCTATTACATCTGGGCTATCTTTATCATCACTTATTAAACGAGCAGGTTTAATAGTATCAGAACCAAACCTGTCATTTATATTGTCCAATGTACGCGTTAAAACTATACTCTTATTATTTTCCTGACTAAAAATATCAATTTGTATATTTTTCTTTTTAGGATTTAGAGCTGTAATTTGAACTTGAAAAATTCCAATATTTTTGTCAAATAAATTTAAGTAAAATAAGCAAATATTAAATATATCGCTTTGATTCCATGTGGGTTTCTCTAATTTTATTTTTTTTTGTACCCAACCTGCTTTTATTTTTATGCCAATCAGAAAAATATTTGATTCATAATTAGATTTACGTAAACGTAATGATAGTTTATTAGACATTCTCAAGAATATTTTTTTTATTAAGTAATGACTTTTTGTATTAGGCATCAGTACTTTTCCATGTCCAAGACTCTTTGGATCTAAAGGGTCTGGGGTAAGACCTTCGAAATCATTTCCATTTGCCATGAGCCATATTTTTCTACCTATATTACCGAATCGGTTAGCAAGTATACTTATAGGAAGGCTTTTCATATCAGAGCATTTGTAGACATTATGTTCATTTAAGAAATTTTTAATTCCTTTTGATACGCCACATAAAGTATCTACTGGAGAATTATCTAAGTACTTATGATAATTTTTCCTAGTAATGTAGGTTATTCCATCTGGTTTATTAATTTTTGAAGCGTACTTTGCTAACGACTTGCTAAATGATACGCCAATTGAACATTTAAGATTTACGTTCTGATATATAAGATCTTTAATTTTATACACAACATGGCTAATTTCTTTATAAATTTTCATGCAATGTGTTAATTCTAAAAATGCTTCATCAACAGAGTATATTTGAATATCAGGAGTTATATTCTGTAATATATTCATTATTTTTACTGACGTATCTGCATATATTTTTGGGCGTGATGATCGTTGAACTAAATGTGGACAAATCTTTCTTCCATCACGAATTTTCATGCCTGTCTTGATTCCAAATGCTCTAGCTTCATATGATGAGGTAATGATGCATGATCCATGTTTGCCATTAGTCACAGCTACAGGTTTTCCTATCAAATTGGGATAATCCCTTTGCTCTATTGAAGCAAAAAACGCATTCATATCAACATGAATAAAAATTTTTTTATTCATTAATATATTCTTACTTGTCCAACTACATATCCTTGAATAGAAATTCTTTCAACAGGATAAATTTTTTCTTTATATACTTTATTGGCAGGAATTAACTTTATTTCTTCTGAGTTTATTTTTTCTATATATTTCAAGGTGACATCCTGATTGTCGATTAAAATTACATGAACTTTTGATTTATAGAATTTTTTGCTCTCCTCAATTATTACCCAGTCACCATCATTTATACCTGCATCTACCATTGATTCTCCTTTTACCTTGAGTGCATATGATTTTTTATTAGTAAATAAGTATTCAAGTTCAATTCTTTGTTGGTCGCTTATCGCTTCAATAGGTCCTCCGGCTGCAATCTTTCCTAAAGATTTTAAAAAAAGAGGTTTTTTGTCTATTATAGAAATGCCGCGGTGTTTATTTGAAAATCTTAGTATTTTACCTGCTTTTTCTAATGATTTAACGTATCTATGCGCTACACCTTTTGATGTAATTCCTATACCCTTTGCAATTTCTGTTAATAAGGGATATTTTCCATACTTTTTTGAATATCTAACAATAAAATCATAAGTCTTTTGTTCCTTGGCAGTTAAAGTAGAATATTCTCTCATAAGTTCTCATTAAGTTCTCATATAATACATGAACTATTCAAATGGAACAAGATTAAATTTTTATATAATTCTTAGAATATCTTCAGGAGGACGCCCAATAATTGCTTGATTATTATAAACAAGCACTGGGCGTTGAAGTAATTTAGGATGTTTGATTATAAGCTCCAGAATCTCATCTTGACTAAGATTAAGATTATCTAAATTATTATCTTTATACTCCTTTTCGTTACTTCTAATAATATCTCTAACCGATAGCCCAGACAAATCAAGTATTTGTTTAAGCATACTTTTGGTAAGTTTATCTTTGAGATAAAGTATTACTTTAGTATTAATATTTTGGTTTTCAATTATTTCAAGAGCTTTTCTTGATTTACTACATTTAGGATTATGATAAAGAATTGCTTCTGACATTCAATAAGAATAATATTTTCTAAGTAAATCTGCAAAAGTTATTGCTAATAGAATACCAATGCAGTTGGCGATAACATCAAATAATTCAAAATAACGATCAAAATACGGCTGTATCAATTCAATTGCAAGTCCGAAGATAGTAAAATAACTAAATATCAAAATATAATTAACTGGTTTTCTAAGTGAAGCAGAAAAACTTAAAAATAGATATGCAACTGTATGAAAATATTTATCATTAGCCTGTATTGGCGAAGGTGGATTAACAGAAAAGAATGAGAAAAATATAATGGCAAGTGATAATACAATAGTAATTGCTAACCAATTATCATAAATAAAGCCAAGATTATATCTCATGTAATCGAAAATAATTTTAATGTATATAGCAGTTTAGCATTGATGCAACTTGCAATGTTTACAAACTTAACGCTTTCTTCATCAGATTATACTATTCCCACTCTATTGTTCCGGGTGGCTTTGATGTAATATCATAAACTACTCTTGCTACACCATCGACTTCGTTTATTATCCTTGTAGAAATTTCGTTTAATATTTTGTGACTTATATGAGATGCTGTTGCAGTCATAAAATCAGTAGTGTTTACTGCTCTTAATGCAACAACATAACCGTACTGTCTTTTATCTCCCATGACACCAACAGATTTTGAAGGTATTAAGACTGACAAGGCTTGATCAATTTTATTATATAGATTACGGCTACATAGTTCCTCAATAAATATATAGTCCACATCTTGAAGAATTCTTATTTTCTCATGATTTATCTCACCTAATATTCGTACCGCTAAGCCTGGCCCTGGGAACGGGTGTCTATTAATAAGACTTTTAGGAAGACCTAATTCAAGACCTACTTTTCTGACTTCATCTTTAAATAAATCTCTTATTGGCTCTACAAGCTTCAGCTTCATTTTTTTAGGTAGACCCCCGACGTTATGATGTGATTTAATAACATCTGATTTGGAGTTTTTAGAAGATGATTCAATTACATCTGGGTAAATTGTACCTTGTCCGAGATATTTCACATTTTTAATTTTTTTTGCTTCAGAGTTAAAGGTGTCTATAAAGCACTTTCCAATAATTTTTCGCTTTTTCTCTGGATCACTAACACCTCGAAGTGCTAACAAAAATTTTCTGGAAGCATCTATAGTTGTTAGATTAATTTTTAATGATGATGTAATTTTCTTTACTTCTAACGCTTCATTTTTTCTTAAAAGTCCGGTATCTATAAATATGCATGATAGCTGTTTTCCAATGGCTTGATTAAGGATTGCTGCCACAACTGAAGAGTCCACGCCTCCAGAAAGAGCTAGAATTACTTTTTCATTTTTGAGATCCGATTTGATTTTATTAATCGTCTCATTACTAATTTTCTTCGCAGTCCAGGATTTCTTACACTCACAGATATCAATAAAGTTTTTAAGAATTCTCTTTCCTGATAATGTGTGTGTAACCTCAGGATGGAATTGAATACCAAATATTTTTTTATTTTGATTTTCAAATGCTGCTATTTTAGAGTTTGTGCTCTCTCCAATTCTGACAAAGTTTTTAGGTAAGTTATTAACTTTATCAGCATGACTCATCCAAACTTTATGTTCTATTTTTGTTTTAACTCCCTCAAATAATTTAGATTTTTTTTTAATTATAAATTTCGCATCACCAAATTCCTTTTTGTTTGACTTAATTACTTTTCCTCCAAACTCTTTTGCTAATAATTGCATGCCGTAGCATATGCCTAATATTGGTATATGTAATGAAAATATCTCTTTGCTTGGTTTAAGTGTTTGTTTAAAGTTCACAGAATTCGGTCCACCGCTTATAATAATGCCTCTGGGTTTTAGTTTCTGTATGTCTTTAATATCAGTATCATATGCCTTCACAAGGCTATAAATTCCTAGTTCACGTATTCTCCTGGCAATTAGCTGAGTATATTGAGAACCAAAATCTAAAATTAGAATTAAATCTTTTTCTAATGCCATTACTTTGGTTGATAATTAGGAGGTTCTTTCACAATCGTAACATCATGAGTATGGCTTTCTATCTTTGATGAATTAGATATTTTTATAAAATTAGTTTTACTCTTCATAAGTTTAATGTTTTTACATCCCACATAACCCATACTAGATCTTAGACCTCCAGTTAATTGATGAAGAATTGCTTTAATTGAACCTTTGTAAGGCACTCTACCCTCTATGCCCTCAGGAATAAGTTTTTTGCTATCGCTATGATGATCCTGGAAGTATCTATCTTTAGAGCCGTTCTGCATGGCGCCAATCGAACCCATTCCTCTGTATGACTTATAAGTTCTTCCTTCAAATATCTCAATATCACCAGGTGATTCATCTGTTCCAGCTAAAAGACCGCCTAACATAACTGAATCTGCACCAGCAGCAATCGCCTTAGCAATATCTCCCGAATATCTAATCCCTCCATCAGCAATAAGAGGTATTTTATATTTTTTAGCAATTTTGGCTGTATGATATATTGCAGAAAGCTGTGGCACCCCTATTCCTGCAACTATTCGAGTTGTGCATATTGAACCTGGGCCAATACCGACTTTGATAGCATCAGCACCAGCCTTTATAAGAGCTTCAGCTGCTTCTGGTGTAGCAATGTTGCCAGCTATAACTTGTTGACTTGGATAACGTTCTTTGATGTATTTTAGTGTATCTATTACAGACTTGGAGTGTCCATGTGCTGTATCAATTGTAATAACATCAGCTTTCTCATACACAAGAGCATCTATTCTATCAATAGAGTCCTTACCAGTACTTACGGCAGCACCAACCAAGAGACTTCCATAATCATCTTTAGATGCATTAGGAAAAGTTGACGCTTTTTGTATATCTTTAAAAGTGATCATGCCTTTTAATTGATATTTTTTATTTACAATAAGAACTTTCTCAATTCTATTTTTTTTCAAAAGATCTATAACTTTCTTTTTAGAATATTTCTCCCCAACTGTGATTAATCTATCTTTAGGAGTCATTATTTCCTTTACTTTAGTATTAGATTTTTCTACAAATCTCAAATCTCTATTTGTAACTATCCCGATTAAATTTTTATTATCAGTAATAGGTACACCTGATATTCCAAATTTCTCAGTAATTAAATTTATTTCATGAACTGTTGAATTAGGTGAGGCTGTAATGGGATCATTTATAACACCATTTTCATATTTCTTCACAAATCTTACTTGTTTACTCTGTTCTTCTACCGATAAGTTTTTATGTATAATTCCTATTCCGCCCTCACTAGCGAGAGTTATAGCCATTTTTGATTCCGTAACAGTATCCATTGCTGCTGATAATATCGGAGTTTGCAGTACTACGGATTGAGTCAGATAAGATGACAGATTTACATTCACAGGCAATATGTCAGAATAAGCAGGAACCAATAATACATCATCAAAAGCAAGGGCTTCTTCTGAAAATACTTTAGATCGGGATTGATGTGTAGCTGCTACCATTCTATATTATACATAGAATTACTAATTACGAAAAGTCTAAAAATGAAAATTTATACCGTATCAGAGATTAATTCTGAAGCTAGACAAGCAATGTTACTGGCTTTTGAGTATCCCATAAATGTCAAAGGTGAGATATCTGATTACAGACAATCTAGAGGGCATCAATATTTTAAGTTAAGAGATACTGCCGGTAACTATACTGTCAGCTGTGTAATGTGGAAAGGTTCCCGCGTAAACATTGACGTGTCAGAGTATTTAGATATGGAAGTTATTATAACTGCAAAGGTTGATTTTTATGCAGGTTTTGGACAATTTCAGTTGAATATAATTGATTTATCAGAATTTGGAGATGGTTTCTTGAAAAATAAAATAGAAAAGACCAAAAAAAAGTTATCTGATGAGGGTGTATTTAACAACAAAAGGAGCTTGCCTAAATTCCCTAAAAATATAGCAGTCTTGACAGCTAAAGATAGCCATGCATTAAAGGATGTGTGCTCAAAATTAGATGAAAAGTATCGTATGGCGCAAATTCTTATATATCCATCAATAGTACAAGGATTACAGGCACCTAAAAATTTAATAAAACAATTAAAAAAAATTAATAAGGACGCTTTAGCGGATATCATTCTAATTGTGCGAGGTGGAGGTTCTCTGCAAGACTTGATGGCGTTTAATGACGAGTCATTAGTCAGAGAAATATCGCAGTCAAGTATTCCAACAATAACAGGCATTGGTCATGAACCAGATGTCACTCTTGCAGATTACGCATCGGATTCTGCACAAGAAACTCCGACTGCAGCTGCTGTGCATGCAGTACCAGATAGTGAAATGCTTAAACAAGATATAATACACTACGAAAATTCAATCATAAAATTGATAAATAATATGGTTACAAGAATAGAAAACAAAATCAAAGGGAATCTTCTAATTATCAAAATGGCAAACCCATTTAAAACTATAAGATCATTATCAAATGATTTTATTGAAAGAAAAAAAATATTAAAAAGAATTATGCATGATAAATTTATTAGCAAACATAATTATCTAAAAAATGAAAACGCAAGACGTCTATTGATTCTTAAGAGGATTATAATACTACTCATAGAATATATTAAAACTGTTGACAAGGTCTATAAGGAGATTACAAAAGTAATAAAAGTAAAGATTGATTTCTATATTGATATACTTAATTCAAAAAAACAACAAGTTAAGCAGATGAACCCTTCCCTACAGTTAAAAAAGGGTTATGCTATTGTACGTAATAGCAATAAAGATATCATTAATAGTATCAAAGATATTCCAAATAAATCTGAACTAAGTATTCAAGTAAATGACGGTATTGTGAAAGTTAATAGAAAAGAGTAAAAAAACACTTGATATGAGCCTAAGTAAATAGCAAAATAATCTATCGGCTATGGCTACATCAAACCTAGAAAAATATTTAAATTTCAAACCGTATAAACCTAAAAAAGGCGAGGAGTATATGTCGGCTGATCAGGTTAATCATTTTAAAAATATTCTTATCTCGTGGAAGAAACTTCTTATGACAGAAGCTGAAAAAACTATGGATCATATGAAACAAGATTCATCAAAATTATCTGATCCTAATGATGCTGCAACACAAGAAGAGGAATTCAGGCTTGAATTAAGAACTCGAGATAGAGAGAGAAAATTAATCTCTAAAATAGATCAAGCGTTACATAGAATTGAGGATGGATCCTATGGTTACTGCGAAGATACTGGTGAGCCCATAGGTATTAAAAGATTAGAGGCAAGACCAATTGCGACATTATCAATAGAAGCACAAGAGAGACATGAAAAGATGGAGAAAACTCAAGTAGATTAGACAAAGTTATTAGTTTTGGTCTATTCCTTTCATTGTAAGCTTAACTCTACCTTGTTTGTCGACTTCGAGCACTTTGACTTTTACCATATCACCCTCAGATAGAACATCTTTGACATCTTTTACTCTATCTTCACTTATCTGTGATATGTGCACTAATCCATCTTTATTTGGAGTAATAGCTACAAAAGCACCAAAGTCCATTATTTTAGCTACTTTACCCTCATAGATTTTATCAACTTGTGGGCCAGCTGTAATTTCTTCAATAATAGATTTTGCATGATCGCTTTTAGACTGGTCAGACGCTGCTATTTTAATCACACCATCATCATTAATATCAATAACAGCGCCTGTTTGTTCTACTATTGATTTAATCACTGCACCTCCCTTACCTATAACTTCTGCAATCTTTGATTGATCAACTTTCATATGAGTGTATCTCGGTGCAAATTGAGATACATCTTCTCTTGGCTTATTAAGTTCTTTATTCATCTGTTCTAGTATATGAAGCCTAGCATCTTTTGCTTGAGACAAAGCTGTTTCCATTATATCAGATGTGATTCCATCTATCTTAATATCCATTTGCAATGCATTTATACCTGATTCTGTCCCTGCAACTTTAAAATCCATATCACCCAAATGATCCTCATCACCAAGAATATCAGTAAGCACTACATGTCTATCACCTTCTTTTACTAGCCCCATAGCGATACCTGCCACAGGTCCTTTAATAGGAATACCTGCGTCCATCATCGCTAGGCTTGACCCACAAACTGAAGCCATTGAGCTGGAGCCGTTTGATTCGGTAATTTCTGAGACTACTCTAATTGTGTAAGGAAAATCTTCTATAGATGGCATTACTGCTTGCACGCCTCTTCTAGCAAGCTTTCCATGGCCAATCTCTCTTCTTTTTGGTGAACCAATCATTCCAATTTCTCCAACAGAATATGGAGGGAAGTTATAATGAAAGATGAATGGATCATCAACTCTTCCGTTTAATGAATCAATTATCTGAGCATCTTTATTTGTACCTAATGTAGCTACTACTAATGCTTGAGTTTCACCTCTAGTGAATAATGCTGATCCGTGAGTTCTTGGCAAAACTCCTGTTTGAACAGATATAGGTCTAACAGTTGAACTATCTCTGCCATCAATTCTTTTTTCGCCACTTAGAATTCTTTCTCTAACAATATCTTTTTTTAAATCATTAAAAACTGTAGATAGTTTATCTAAATTATCGTCTTCGTCAGTAACCTCTTTTGATATCATATCTTCTTTTAGTTCAGACAGTTTTTCATAACGATCCTGTTTAATAGTTATTTGATATGCTTCAGATATTTGATCACCGTACTTTGTTTTTATAGAATTATATAATTCTGAATTATCTTCTGCTGGTTTTGCTTCAATAGCATTGACACCTACTTCAGCAACTAACTCATCAATTGCCTTTATAATATCTTGCATTTTGTCATGTCCAAAATTTACGGCATCTAACATTTGTTTTTCAGTAAGTTCTTTTGCCTCTGACTCAACCATTAATACAGCATTATTCGTGCCTGCTACAGTTAAATCTAATAAAGATGATTCGAGCTGTGATGCTGTGGGGTTTAGAATGTATTCGTTATTCTGATAACCAACTTTAACAGCTCCTAGCGTTCCATTAAAAGGTAAGCCGGCTAGTTTTACGCATGTTGATGCAGCTATCAATGCCGGAACTTCAGGATCAATTTCTGGGTTATATGATACAAGTGTCAAAATTATCTGAACTTCTTGATTATAAGTAGAAGCAAATAATGGTCTCAAAGGTCTGTCGATTAGGCGGCTAATTAGTGTTTCTTTTTCACTAGGTCTTCCTTCGCGTTTGAAAAAACTTCCTGGTATTTTACCTGCAGCATATGACTTCTCATTATAGTTTACTGTTAGAGGAAAAAAGTCTCGCGTATTTGGTTCTGTCGACGCGACCAGAGTACCTAAAATTACTGTTCCGTCAATCTCTACTGTTACAGAAGCATTTGCTTGCTTAGCAATGAGTCCTGTTTCTATTTTTACTGTTTGTCCACTTAATTCAAATTGTTTTCTATGCATTATTTCCTCAATCCTAGTTCTTTGATTACCTTCTCGTATGATTTAATATCTTTTCTTTTTAAGTATTTCATGAGTGATCTTCTTTTCATGATCATCTTTAAAAGCCCCTGTCTTGAATGATTATCTTTCTTGTTTTTATTAAAGTGGTCAGAAAGCTTATTGATATTTTCTGTAAGAAGAGCAATTTGGACCGAACTAGAACCACAGTCGCTATCAGACTGTTTAAATTTCTTTATAATTTCAGCTTTTGAATCATTATTTAATGCCATTATATCTTTTCTATTTCTTTAACGAGTGGATTTTATCATGTCCATGGGCTTTTACAAACTAATTATCATCTTTTCATCAATCTTTTAGGATAAAGATAGTTTTTTTTATATATTCCAACACCATGACATATATTTTTCATATCCATAATCAAACATAGCGTTTCATCAATATTAGAAATATATTGTTTAATAGGAAGGCCGCAATACAATTTGTCAATTTCTTCTGCATTGCATATTTTTTCTGATAACTTATTCAGCATTGCTGGTATTGAAATAACATTTTTTTGATAGTTGTCAGTTGTTAATTTATCTATTGGTATTGTTTCAAAATTACTGAAGGGTTCAACTTGAGATCGATGTAACTCATATAAACATGAATGAAGTTGCCATTTTTCAGATATATCTTGAATGAGAGTTCTAATGTATGTCCCTGAAGAACATATAACGGAAATATCCAAAATATCATTTTTGAAAGACCTTAACTGTAAATCATAAATAGTTCTTCTTTTTGGTTTGCGTTCAATATTAATATTTTTACGTGCATAACTATACAAAGGCTTACCATTGTGCTTTGTGCTACTAAACATAGGTGGAATTTGCATATATTCTCCAATAAATGTTTCAAGTGTATTCTTAATATTTTCATCATCTAATTTAGAGATAATCTTTTTTTCATTTTCGTATATAATTGGGTCAGATTCATAATCTCCACATTCACTAAATACTCCTAGCTTAGACTTTATTTCATATTTTTTTTTGTCATTTTGAATGTATGGAATAAATTTAGTAGCTTCGCCAAAAACAATTGGCAGAACGCCAGTTGCTAATGGGTCAAGTATACCCATTAACCCTGCTTTTTTAATACATAGTTTTCTTTTAAAAAGAGAGAGTATTTCATTAGATGTAGCAAACTTATGTTTTTCGATTAAAATTACACCTTTAGACGTTTTCAATTATTTTAACGAATCTAGAAGTTTATTAATACGTTGTCCTTTTAGGACAGTATCATCATGCATAAATTTCAAATCAGGTATTCTTTTCAAATGAACACTTTTTGAAAGATAGAATTTTATAGTTGACTTGAGTGCATTAATAACTTTTTCAATTTTTTTATGTTTATTTTGAAGTGTAGAGAAATAGACAATTGCACTTCTAATATCTTTGCTGACTTTTATATCTGTGATAGTAACATTATTTTTAATATCTTGGTTATCAATACGGGTAACTAAAATATTTGCTATCTCTTTGTGAAGAAGGTCTTCAATTTTATTCATTCTGCTCATACTATATAGAGCGTTTTATTTCTGTTCTCTTATAAACTTCAATTTGATCACCTGATTTAATATCGTTGTAATCTTTAACTCCAATTCCACATTCAGTTCCACTTTTTACTTCTTTAACATCTTCCTTAAATCTTCTCAAAGATTCTAATTCTCCTTCATAGATTACTGTATTATCACGCAATACTCTTATCGGTTGATCCTTCTGGATAGTTCCCTCGGCTACAATTGAGCCAGCTATAGCTCCCAGTTTAGATGAACGGAATACATCTTTAACAGTTGCTATACCAATAATTTCCTCTTTTACTTCAGGTTCAAGCTCTCCTGATAAGTCATATTTAACATTATCTATCAAATCATAAATAATACTAAAATACTTTAAAGATATGTCGTTCATATCAATTAGTTTTTTTGCCTTGCTGTCAGCTCTAACATTGAAACCTATAACATAGGCTTGCGCGCTTATTGCAAGATTTATATCTGATTCAGTAATTCCGCCTACTCCACTATATACAATTTCTAATCCTACATCTGGATTTTCAATTGATTTTAAGCTATTTGTAATAGCTTCACAGCTACCTTGAACGTCGGTTTTAATTAGGTAATTTATAATCTTTTTATTATTTGCTGCATTTCCAAATGATTCAATTGAAAAATTCTTCTGTTTGGATTGCATATCGATTTCTTTTTGTTTCTTTTCTCTTGAAGAAGCTATATCTTTTACTTTTTTCTCATCATCCGTAGATATTAATTGATCACCCACATTAGGTGTAGCCGACAGACCAGTCAGTACTACAGGAGTACTTGGACCAGCATTATTAACAGGTTTACCAAATTCATCAAATAGCGCTCGTACCCTTCCAAATGTTTGACCAACCAGTACAAAATCTTTTTTATTTAAGAGCCCATTTTGAATGAGGACTGTAGCTACTGGACCTTTACCTTTATCTAATGATGACTCAATTACAACTCCAGTTGCAGGACCTTTATCAAGAGCCTTAAGCTCGAGTATTTCTGCTTGTAATACTACTGAATCTAAAAGCGCATCCACTCCTTCACCAGTGAGTGCTGAAATTGGAATAAATATAGTATCGCCACCCCACTCCTCAGGAATTACGTTTTTAGCAGCAAGATCATTTTTTACTTTTTCTTGATCAGCATTTTCTTTGTCTATTTTATTGATTGCTATTATTAATGGTACATTAGCAGCCCGAGCATGCTCTATAGCTTCTTCTGTTTGCGGCATTACTCCATCGTCTGCAGAAACAACAAGTATCACTATGTCTGTTACCTGAGCACCTCTAGCTCTCATGCTTGTAAATGCAGCATGTCCAGGTGTATCAAGGAATGCAATTTCACCATTATTTGTTTTTACTCTATATGCACCGATGTGTTGAGTTATTCCGCCAGATTCAGAATCAGTAATTTTAGATTTCCTAATGTAATCTAAAAGTGAAGTTTTTCCATGGTCAACATGTCCCATTATTGTAACGATTGGCGCTCTTGGTTGCCCTTCAGTTATTTTAATTTTAGTAGGAGCAGTAATTTCATCCTCTTTATCTTTAACAATTACAGGATTATGCCCAATCTCTTCTGTTATTAAAATTGCAGTATCTTGGTCAAGAGACTGATTGACTGTTGCCATTACACCAAGTCCCATCATTTTAGCTATTAAATCTGTATTCTTTAATGCCATTTGATTAGCGAGTTCTGCGACAGTCATTGACTGACTTATTTTCACGTCTCTTCGAATAGGCTCTGTTGGCTTTTCAAATTTATGAGTTTGTGCAATATCATTGATATTATTTTGGCTTTTCTTGTTTTTATCTTTTTTCTGCTTAGGTGACTTAAGATGAAGCTCCTTATTTTCCATTTTTTCTATCTTTTCATCTTTATCTATTTTTTGCTTTTTAGTAAATTTATTATCATGAGATTGCGGCTCGGAAGTTTTCGATAGCTTACTATCTAAAGATTCCTTGGATATCAGTTTATCTTTTGAATCTAATATTTCTTTGCTTTCTACTGAAGTAGTATCATCTGTTTTTTTATTATTGATAACAGGTTTAGCAATTATTTTTCTTTTTCTTTTGACGTGTACACCAGCTGATGGACTACTTTTCCGTGATGATAAAGTATCAGTTTTAAGCTTTATATTATCTTTTTCTGACATTATTCCTCTTCTGACCAACTTTCACGAGCTTGCATAATTACTTTTCCAGCAGATTCATTCGATATCTCGATATAATCAAGCAATTCATCTATTGATAAATCTGCAATATCACTAATAGTTAATATATCATTGTTTTTGAGTAATGTTATGTGATCATCCGTTAATTCATTTAGATTTGCGAGAGAATTATTATCATCAATTTCTTTTTGCTTCTTCTCATATTCATCGATAGCTCTTTTTCTAAGTTCCTGAACAAGGTCTGAATCAAAACCATTTATTTCTTCAAGTTCTTGAATTTCACATAATGCTATTTCATCTATAGAACTAAAACCTTCTTCTGCAAGAATCTTAGCTACATCATTATCAACATTAAGTTCATTTTGAAATTTTATCGCTGTTACTTCCTCTTCTTTAGTATTTTTATCATCAGCATCATCTTTGCTCATAACATTAAGATTCCATCCTGTTAACTCGCTTGCTAATCTTACGTTCTGGCCACCTCTTCCTATGGCTTGAGAAAGTTGTTCCTCTGCAACAGCTATATCCATTGTTTTACTTGTTTCATCAACTACAATCGATAATACATCAGCAGGTGACATAGCATTGATTACAAACTTTGCCGGATCCTCATCCCAAGGTATTATGTCAATTCTTTCTCCCGCAAGCTCATTTGAAACAGACTGTACTCTTGAACCTCTCATCCCAACACATGCTCCTATAGCATCTAATTTTGGATCATTCGATTTCACTGCAATTTTAGCTCTTAAACCTGGATCTCTAGAAGCTCCAAGAATTTCGATAATTCCTTGCCCAACTTCAGGTACTTCAAGTCTAAATAATTCAATTAAAAACTCAGGGCATTTCCTAGAAATATATAACTGAGGGCCTCTTTGCTCAGACTGAACATCCATTAAGAAACCTCTGATTCTATCGCCAGGCTTAATATTTTCTCTAGGAATTAGGTTTTCCTTTAGTATCATTGCTTCATCAGACATGCTGCCGCCCTCATTAGAATTTAGATCGAGAAACACATTATTCTTATCAACTCTTCTTACAATACCAAATAATAGTTCACCAATTCTTGGAGCATAGATATCAACTATACGATTCCTTTCAGCAGCTTTCAAACTTGCAACAATATTCTGCTTTGCTGTTTGTGCTACAATTCTTCCAAATTCAATAGATTCTATTTCCTCAGTAATAAATTCACCAACATTTATATTTGGATTTTTTTCTTTTGCAAATTCAATTAACATTTTCTTTTCATATTCGTCGTCTATAAGGATCTCATCTACCACTTCCCATTTTCTGGTTGTTTTGTATGTACCATCTTCTTGATTTATAAAAACGTCTACATCTATTTCATCTTGAGTTTTGTTATCTAGCTTATATTTTTTCTTAACAGCTGATGCAAGCGCAGACTCCATAGCATCGATGATAATTTCTCTATCGACATTCTTTTCATTAGAGACTGTATCGATTATCAAAAGTATCTCTTTGTTCATATTTTTATCTCCTTGACTAGGTTTGCTTTTTTAATATCATTAATTGATATTTCAATAGTTTCTTTTTTATTTTTTATAGATATGACTCCGTCTAAAACCTGATGATAACCTTTAAATCTTCTCTGATTATTTATATTTCTTTTTAATTCTATAAATACTTTTTCACCTTGATATTTAATAAAATCGTCCAAATTGAATAAAGGTCTATTTATTCCGGGTGATGAAACTTCTATATTGTAGTTGTCATCAATAAATCTATGCATAGTTATGATATTCTCAGTTAATCTTGATGTGCTGACACAATCATCAACTGTTATACCTTTTTCTGACTCAATCATAATTTGAATATTTTTATTGCCGCCATTGGAATATATACCAACATGTATTGCTGACAATTCATTCGTTAGCAGTTCATTAATTTTATTCATAATATTTTCTTCAAGTTCGTTCATAATACATGCATTAAAATGGCCCCAATAGGAGCCGTGATTGTATTGTATATCAAAATAACAAAATTGCGATAGTGAATTTTATAAATTTATGGTCGCGGGGGCAGGATTCGAACCTACGACCTTTGGGTTATGAGCCCAACGAGCTACCAGACTGCTCCACCCCGCACTGGTATGAAGTCTATAATTTATAGATTTTATTTTCAAGTTAAATAGAGATGGTAAAAAGTATGCCCATTAAGTAGCTCGTAAGAT
>Ga0228670_1000731_pt1 | contig 17294 bp, 22 predicted proteins | sample 85DmetaG_FD_182785 | JGI IMG/M metagenome (GOLD analysis project Ga0228670, IMG submission 182785) | Seawater microbial communities from Monterey Bay, California, United States - 85D | ecosystem: Environmental > Aquatic > Marine > Coastal | place: USA: California | collected 2016-10-13
CAATCAGCTAAAAAGTTTTCAAGTGCTACTAGGATAATAATGTTTTGTGTGTGTGTTAATTTTTGCATTGTATTTGTTTTAATGTTCATTTATATTATCCAATTTGCATCGTATTAAGCTTGTAGTCTAGTGTAAGAATAATATACTTTTGTTGTGTCTATATTGTCCCAGAGTGCTTTCCTTGCAAATGTTACTCTTGTCACTCTTTTAACTGGTCTAATGTAATTTGCCATAAGGTCTTGTGTACGTTTGTTTTGTCTTGCTATTTTCTTCTTGGTTTTGTTGTATGCTTCAGTAGTCATAGAGTGTGTGTTTTATTTGTTAATATTTTTAATGGTACTGTTGTAGTCCAGTATGTGAATGTGTGTGTTTCACTTATTTTAGTTAATATTCTTAAGTAATTCATCAATTTTAGTTACAATTTCGAATGCTTTGTGTTGACTTGATTCAGTATGTTGATCGTTGTTTGCAAAGTCTTCCATTGCATATCTGATGAGGTGTAATTCTAAGGGTTTGAAATTAGTTTCCATGTTGTATGCTTTATGTTCTTATATATTATCCAGTTGAGGCCGTGTTAACTTTGTAATTCTACAACTTCTTTTATATTATCTAATCCCCATTTTTGAGCACTGTACTTTGTTGCCTCTTCAATACTATTTGATCTTACAAAACTATAAAAGTTTCTTACTTTACCTTTTGAGTCTGTCCAATTTGCTTCTTTAATTACTTTGTACATTGTGTGTTTGTTTTATTTGTTACATATATATTATCCAAATTGGTTCGTGTTTAACTTGTAATTTGCTATACACGAAAACGTGTATCGATACGATCAACGCCTAACTACATTATCCAAATAGTAACGTACTAAGTCTGTAATTTGTAAAAACCTAAAAACTTTTCATAAAGTGCTGATAATGAGGGCCCCGTGGGGGTTTGATAATGAGTTTGTTATAAAGGGCTGGTTGTCAATATGTTATGTGTAACCCATTACTTCCCTATATCTTATCCTAAAATTTCCCTGCAGGGTGACATTAGGGTGTTAATATATATAATGTAGGGGGCTAACGTCGCACTTTTAATATATGGGGACTCCGTGTAATTATATACATGTTAACTTATATATAGACATGGCCAAACAGAAACTATCTAAGAAAGCTGCTCTTAAAAAAAGGCAAAGAGATTTAGCTTATGCAATGACACCTCGTCGTCGTAAGATGAAAGCAGAGAATCAGCGTAAGCGTCGTGCCGCTAAAAAGAACGGTAAGAATATAGATAACATGGACTATGATCATACTAAGAAAAAATTTGTATCTGTTAAAGCTAATCGATCAGGTCACGGAAAAGGAACTAAAAAAAATAATACTAAATAATGTCAAACACAAAAATTAAAGCAGCACAATTCCACGGCGTAGTAGGTCACGGAACAGATGGTTATTTCTTAATGACTAATGCCGATGGCAGTATGTCTTGGGCACAAGCATCTACTGGACCGTCAGTTACATCAGTAACTTATCCAGGTGATGACTTAGGTGCAGACCCTGCTGGTGGACAGTCAGTCATATTAACTGGAACTAACTTTGGAAGTAGTATGTCAGTTAGTATCGGTGGTACAGCAGCAACTGCGGTTGCACATGATTCTAGTACACAGCTTACAATTACAACTCCTGCTAAAGCTGCAGGTGATTATGACATTGTTGTAACCAATACAGTTACTGGTGCATCGGGTACATTTGTTAATGGTATATCGTATAATGGTGTTCCAACATGGACAACCGCTACAGGTAGCTTAGGTACGTTTGAATCTGAAACAACCATATCTACAATAACATTAGCAGCTACAGAACCAGATGGTGGAACTATTACGTTTAATATAACCAATGGAGCGTTACCATCGGGATTGTCATTAACTGGTGCAAACATTGACGGTACTACAACAGCTGAATCATCTACAACATTGTACAGCTTTACTATTGAAGCAATAGATGATGAAAACCAAGCTACTCCAAGAAACTTTTCTATAACAGTTAATTCTGCCGAATTAGTTCCATCTCAAAACTTTACAATCAACACTTACACTGGAAACGGATCTACCCAAATCATTGAAGGTAAGATTGGTACTGCTGCTGAGTTTAATGGGAGTAGTAGTTATATACAAGTAGGTAATCCTATTCCTAATACAGATACAGATGTAACAATTTCTGCTTGGGTAAATTTAAGTAGTGGAGTAAGTTCTAATATGCACATTACAGGAACAGGAATAACAACCTCAGGTTCAGAAGGACCTTTTAGAATAACACTTCAATATCAATCTGCAAACACATTTAGAATTTTTGCTTTAAGACAAGCAGCAGGAACATATTATTTAAGCCCTAGCTCAAGTTTAACAAATGTTACAATTAATCCTAATACTTGGTATCACATTGTTTGGTCTTATACTGCATCTGGTAGATTATTAAATACTTTTTTAAATGGAACACAGATTGATACCAATGTAGCTATGACTACAACAGGAGCTTCTGTTAATGATGATAGTATGATTATAGGTTCTTTTAGAACTAATGCAGCTTTTTTCAATGGCAAACTTGACCAAATAAGAATTTTTAACAGAGCATTAGACGAAACTAATGACGGAGAAGTAACTACACTATACAACGAACCAAGTAATCTAAGCACCGCATCTACAACAGACATTTTTGATGATGGATCCGGGGTGGCTTTATATGAATTTGAAGAGGGTGCTAAGGATACTGGTGGTGTATTAGGATATATTGGAGCAGGAGGTATATTTAATGGGAGTAGTAGTGAAATTAATTTACCACAAATATTGCCACCAAATAGCACAAGTTCATCCTCTTTTTCTTGTTGGTTTAATACTTCGGATAATTCAGGAACAAGACAAACGATAGTAAATGCTTATAATTTAGGGGGTACGTCTCAAGCAGGATGGACATTATTTAAAGATGCAGGAAATGTTTTGTATTTAAGGTCATATTATTTAGATGGTTCTAATATTACAAGCACATACGGAACTATTAATGTTTCGGATGGAAATTGGCATCACGTTGCTGTTATTTTTGATATAAGTGCCAATACTTTAAATGTTTATTTAGATAATAACTCTACTCCTGAAATAAGCATAACAGGATTAACTGTATCTTCTGTTTATATATTTGAATCAAATGGTAGCATTGGTTATCAAACTAATAGCGCAAGGCACTTTAACGGCAAAATAGACCAAGTTAGAATCTTTAGCAAAGCATTATCATCAAGTGAAGTAACAACCTTATCTGACGAAACAGCAGCATCGGCTACAAAATCAACTACTGATATATTTGATGATAGTAGTGGTGTAGCTCTTTATGAGCTTGAGGGTAACGCTAAGGATACAGGTTTATACGGAAGTGGAGCAATAGATGCAGGGCAGAGTGCGGTATTTAACGGGAGTAGTAGTTATATAGATACAAATATATCAACTATTACATCAAATTCAGGGAGTGTTTCTTTATGGGTTAAAACAACTACAGGGACTCAATCAAATTTTTTTGGCGGTCAAAGTCCAAGTCAAAACAGATTTTATTTTGGAGTAAGAAATAATAACTTTTGGATGGGCGCAGGAGATTCACAAAATAGTTATAACATTTCAGCATCAAGTCTTTTAGATGGCAATTGGCATCACGTTGTACTTACTTTAGATGGAAGCACTGCAAAATATTATCTTGATGGTAATTCAACGCCTGTTGATACTCTCTCGTATACTTCAGCAGGTACAATTGGAGTTACACCTTTAATTGGTGCTCTTGATGCAACAGGTTCAATACTTGCTTATACAAATGGCTCAATAGACCAAGTAAGAATATACTCTTCAGCTTTAAGTAGTTCAGATGTAGAAGCATTAGCATCTGAAACAAATGTGCCCACTGCAAATCTTGTTGCTCATTATAAATTAGATGGTGATGCAACAGATGAAATAGCAAGCAATAATGGAACTTGGAGTGGTACGCAGGCTTATTCAGACCCTGCTGAATTTCCTGCTTATGACGGCACAGCAACAAATGTAACCTACGGTTATAACGGAACACCTACTAATGTAAGTTTCGTAGGAACTTCATTCCAACCTGATTTGGTGTGGATAAAAGGAAGAGATACTTATACACTTGACCACGTTTTAACCGATTCCGTAAGAGGTGTTAATAAAAAACTCGCTTCAAATACTACTGCTTCGGAGGTTTCCCCATCTGTACACGGTGCAGTAGGTTCTTTTGATTCAAACGGATTTACAACAATAGCAGGTAGTAGTACGTCTTTAGAGGTTAATCATAGTGGTGTTGGTTACGTTGCTTGGTGTTGGAAAGCAGGGGGAAATTCTAATACTTATAATGTTGACGATACAGGATATTCTACCGCAAGTGATGCAGGTTTAAGTTCAGCAAATGGAACAACATTAAACGGTGCATCTGTAAATACTGAAGCAGGTTTTAGTATAATAAATTACGAAACAAATATAAACGGAGACAACAGACCTGCTCACGGATTAACTCAAGAACCTGAATTAATTATTTTTAAGCCTTACGACACTTCGTCCCTTGGTTGGTATGTAATGACAAAGAAGATAGATGGTAGTCTTGACTTTTTGTTTTTAAATACAAGAGATGCTAAAATTGATACAGCAAATAATGAATTTATTAATTCAACACATTTTAGAACATCGCTTGGAACAAGTTGGGGTTCTGTTATTGCATATTGTTTCCATTCAGTAGATGGGTATCAGAAGATAGGGAGTTATACTTCAAATGCTTCAGTTAAAATTACAACTGGATTCGAACCAAGATGGATAATGATAAAATATACTGGTGGTACAAATGATTGGTGGATAATGGACACATCAAGATATGACGGTTCAACTGGTTCGCACGGGGGAAAATTAGTAAAACCATATTTAGAAGCAAATGAAAATTTTTCAGAACAGTCTGTTGCTAATGGTTCAGTTGAATTTGTTTCAGACGGGTTTTATCCAACTAATTTTTATAATTCAAATGGAGTTCTCTATTTAGCAATAGCATAAAATAATGGAAGATTTGAAGATTGCCTAAAAAGTAAATAAAATATGCAATATAATATATAACCAATTAATAATTTATAAACCTTTAAAAACCAAACAAATGACTTATTTTTATTATAAAACTAATTCATGGTCCAATTCAGAACCAAAAGTATCCGAAGAGACCAAAAAACAATGGACGAATCTAGCAACTAAAAAAAACTGGAGGATTACTCAATTACCAAATGGTTATTATCAAACTGAGTTTACATTAGATAATAATCAGTGGACAAGTGTTACAAGACGGGAAACAGTAGAAGGTGCTGAACAAGCAATTGATTCTTCTATTGAACATTATGAAAAAAGACTAAAAGCCTTAGAGGGGCCAACCGTAATTAAGACTTTCAAATAAGTATTAAAAAATTTAATTTAATTTAATGGAATATAATAATCCAAGTGAGATTGTAAAAAATCTTGACTTTGGCAGCAATGCTAAGTCTAAAATTGTAAACGGAATTGAAAAACTTTCCGAAGCAGTAAGTTCAACGTTAGGGGCATCCGGAAAATGCGTTATATATGAGGATGCAATGGGAAAACCTGTTGTAACTAAAGATGGTGTTACGGTAGCAAATAGTGTCGTACTTTTTGATCCTGTAGAAAACATTGGGGCAACTCTTATAAAAGAAGCTGCACAGAAAACAGTTAAAGAAGCAGGTGACGGAACAACAACCTCTACTGTACTTGCTCATGCTATTCTTAAAGAATGTTTAGCGGTTGAAAACGCAAATGTTAGAGATATTAAGAGTGGTGTTGAAAAAGCTAAAGAAAAAGTGTTAAAAAACCTAAATAGCTCTAAAACCAAAGTAACAAATAAAATGCTAGAGTCGGTAGCTACAATATCAGTTAACAATGATGCTGAATTAGGTAGCATTATAGCACAAGCATATAAAAAAGTAGGTAAAGATGGCATAGTGCTGATGGAAGAATCAGATACGGATGAAACACACGTTGAAATTATTGATGGTGTTGAATTTGATTCAGGTTTAAAATCACAACACTTAGTAACCGATAAAGAAAAGAATAAAGCTGAATTAGAAAATGCAGCAATACTTATTTTATCTAGTCCAGTACCTAATGTGCGTAAAATACAAAATGTATTGGAGCATGTTATTAAAAGTCAACAAAGTTTACTTATTGTAGCTGAATTAGAGCAACAGCCTATGTCTGCTTTAGTAATGAACAAGGTAAAAGGTAATATCAAAGTAAATATTGTTGATTTACCTGGGTTTGGCGCTACAAAACAGGATACGCTTGAAGACTTAGCTACAATAACAGGAGCTACTGTCATAAATGAAGAATTAGGAGATGATTTAGATTTAATTGATCCTAGTTGTTTAGGTTTTGCAACAAAAGCTGTAACAAATCAAAATAGCACTATAATTACAGTAGACTCTATGCCTGAAGAGGTAAAAGAAAGAATAACTACTGTAAGGAATAAAATTAAAAACGAAAAGAACGGTTTTCTAAAAACAAAGCTAGAACAAAGGCTCGCTATGTTATCAGGGGCCGTTGGTGTTATAAAAGTAGGTGCAAATAGTAAAGTAGAGCTTAAAGAGAAAAAAGATAGAGTAGAGGACGCAATACACGCTGTTAAAGCTGCCTTAAAAGAAGGCATTGTGCCAGGAGCAGGCGTTGCATTACATAATGCAGCTGATGAACTTGCCGAAGGAACATCTACAGAGAATATACTATATAGAGCTATAAGAGCACCTTATAAAAAAATACTGGAAAACGCTGGAATTAAATACGGACCGTATATTGATAAAGGGCAGGGTATAAATGTTATTACCGGGGATATGTGTAATCTTGTAAAAGAAGGGATCATAGATCCTGTACTGGTCACTAAAACAGCCCTTATTAATGCGGTTTCTGTTGCATTAACTATAATTTCAGCTGATTGTATAATTTCAAATGTTAGGTTAAATGAAAGCAGTAAATAATTATATAATCATAACTAAGATTAAAGAAGAGATTAAAACCGATTATGGTTTTATCATGCAAGATAATAAAAGCGAAAACCGGTATTTAAAAGGAAAAGTTGTTAACTGCGGTGAAAAAACCGAGTGCATAAACCCTGAAGATATTATATACTACGATAGGCACGCTGGGCACGATCTAGTTTTTGAGGGTAAAAGTTACACAGTAATTAAACAACAGGATGTTATAATTGTTGAATGAGATTAGATGCATCTGATTTAAGAGAAATACAACTTTTCCGTTATTATAGGTTGACCCGTAAGTGGGCTTGTAAAACATATGGGCTCACTGACGGCGACCTTGAACTATTAATTTATTTGGATTGCGTTGGAAGATTTACGCGTAATGATTATAAAAACGGCACTTACCTAATGAGTTGGGATAAACACCGTTGGGAAAAATTGCGTAAAGAAGATTGGATAGTTGTTTGGCGTAAAAGAAACCATACAACACAAAAATATCATATATACCAAACTTCTAACCGGTGCAAAAGATTAATAACAAGAATATACAATATATTATTAGGCAAAGAAGATATACCTTTTAAAAAAACAAGTGTATTCTACAATAATAAAACATATACTGATAAAGTCTTTAATAAGGCTATAGATGATATGATAAAAGATAATGAACGCTAAAAACTAATATTATGCCAGGAACAAGTAAAAAAGGTGGGGGACTAAAAGTTAAAAAAAGCTATAAATCAAAATATAGTAAAAAAGCTAAAAAGAAAAAGTAATGCCTAGCAAAAATGCCCCCTCAAAGAAAAAGTCTTTAGGATATTATGCTAAAGTAAAAAAAGGCAAAGGTACTGGTAAAAAAGCTGGTGGCGGAATGACCGCTAAAGGTGTTGCTAAGTACAGAAAAGATAATCCTGGAAGTAAATTAAAAACAGCTGTAACTACACCTCCTTCTAAATTAAAGAAAGGAAGTAAAGCTTGGAAAAGAAGAAAAGCATTTTGTGCTAGATCTAAAAGTTGGACATCAGAAAGAGGAAAAGCCGCAAGACGTAAATGGAACTGTTAATATTATGAAAAAACTATCACCAAAACAAAAGCGTATTGCCTCAATGGCAAAACCATTTAATAAAATCACAGGAGCTGATTTTAAATTGTTAAAAAAGAAAAAAAGAAAATAATGGCTAAAGATGCATGCTATCATAAGGTAAAAAGAAAATATAAAGTATTTCCATCAGCTTATGCGAGTGGTGCAATAGCTAAGTGCCGTAAAGTTGGTGCAAAAAATTGGGGTAATGGCAGTAAGAAAAAGTAAAAAAGGTGCTAGCCTAAAAAGATGGTTTAAAGAACAGTGGATTGACGTCCGTACTGGCAAGCCATGTGGTAGAACAAAAGGCGAAAAAAGAGGCGTACCATATTGCCGCCCTAAAAAAAGAGTTTCTTCTAAAACACCAAAAACAGCTTCAGAAATGTCTTCAGCTGAAAAAAGAAAAAAAATAGCAGAAAAGAAACGATTAGGCCAACCGGCTGGTAAACCTAGAAGAGTTAAATCTTTAAAAAGAAAAAAATGAAATCAAAAGGTCTTGGAGATTCAATAGAGAAAATAACAAAAGCAACTGGTATAAAAACAATGACAGAAAAAGTTTCTAAAGGTTTAAATATACCTTGCGGATGTGAAGGTCGAAAAGATGCGTTAAATAAAATATTTCCATATAAAAAGTAAAATTATGATTACAATTAGTTTAATATTAAATTTAGTACTATCATTAGCCTTAGCATACGTTATTATGTTGCATAAAGGCGTAATAAAAGATAAAGACAAAGACTTCAAGGCAGATTCACTTGAAGCTAAAGCCGAAGAAATTAAAGAAAAAGCTGGTATTATTAAAACTAGACTAGCCGAAGAAATTGCAGATATAAAAGAAGCTATTAAAGAAGTAGGAAATCAAATTGATGATATTCCTGACGCTTTTAAAACAAAAAGAAAAGGTAGAAAAAAATAATGTCCACCCCTAAAAAAAAGTTTAAAGAAACAGGGGTTGGTAAATTTTTATTAGAAAAAATACCTAGTGTTGTGGGCGCTATCGCCGGAGACACACCCGTTGGTTCTGTTATTGAAGCTATTATTGGCGGCTCAGGAATGAGCGAAGATGATAAGGAAATTGCTCTTGAAAAACTAAAAGCAGAACGTGCCGAAATAGATGGCACAACCAGAAGATGGGTTGCTGACGCAAGAAGTGGCTCTTGGCTGGCTTCTAACGTAAGGCCATTAGTTTTGGTTTTTTTAACAATAAGTTATGTTGCCGGTTGGTATATGGGGTATCCTTTAGATTCTATTACAGGCTTATTATCGATAGTGATTGGAGGATATTTCGGATCGCGAGGAGTGGAAAAAGTTTTTGGCAATAACAAACACAAATAAATAATGGCTAAAATAAGTACGTATTTAATAGACCCAACTATTCAGGATGGAGACAAATGGATTGGTACTGATAGCCAAACTAATAAAACTAGAAACTTTACAGCTCAAGGACTTGCTAATAATTTTAATCAATCTGGTAAAATTGGTGTTGGTGGTCAAATACCTTTTTTATTTTATGCTGGCAATCCAGTGGGCAGAAGAATTGGTTCAATTTCTTTTGCAGCTGGCTACGGAGAAAATACAGCATTTTCAGCAGTATCTAATATTGTAATTAGTAAATCAAATTCAGCAGAAATAAATGTTGAAGATTTTTTAGAATATTTATCTAGTAAAACAATATTTATATATAATTTATCAGATATAAATCAATTTGCTAAATACAATTTAACAACTTTAGTAGAAAGAACAGGGGAGCCTACATTTTTTGATGCTACTTTAAGTTTTCAAGAAGGCAACGGAATACTAGAAAAAAATAAATATTATGGTATTGTAGAAGGCTCAGCTCCAGGAGATAAAGAATTTACTTTCTTACAGCAATCATCTTCTTCTACATGGGTTATAAATCATAACTTAGGAAAAATACCATCGGTTACTGTAGTTGATACACTAGGTAATATAATAGTAGGAGATATAACATACAACAGCACAAATCAATTAACGCTTACTTTTTCAGCAAACATTACTGGAAACGCATATTTAAACTAAAAAGAAATGGCAATAAATTATTTAAGTAGTATAAATTTAAACAAGAATGAACTTCAGAATGGAGTCATTCACGTTTTAGCTTCCAACCCTAGCAATCCTGTAGAGGGACAGATATACTACAATTCTACCGACCAAAAACTTTTATTCTATGACGGAACAAATTGGATAGATGCATCTGGAGACATCAAAAGTGTAAATACCAATACAACGTCAACTATTAGTGTTACAGATCCTAATGGTCCAAACCCAAGACTAGATACTATAACCGCAGCCGTAGCTAACGGGGGGACAGCTCTTGCTACAGGTGATCAAATATTTGACCATGTTGCAACCTCAATAGACGGAATAAGCATAACATTTGATGGAACTGCCAATGAAATTGAAGTTACAACGGATGGCACAGGACAGACTGTTGGAGATTCTGGAACAGTAACTATTGGTTTACCAAACGATGTTACTATCGGAAATGACCTAACTGTTACTAATGACTTAGATGTTGATGGCAGCGTTACTTTAGGTACCACAGCTAGTGATTCTGTTCAAATTGCAGGTGATACTATTATTCAAGGTGATCTAACTGTAAATGGTACAACTACAACTGTTAATTCAAATACAGTAGAAATTGGCGACAATATAATTGTATTAAATGCGGACGAAACAGGATCTCCAACTCAAGATGCTGGTATTGAAGTAGAAAGAGGCACATCAGATAACAGAAGTCTCATTTGGGATGAAAGCACACTTTCTTGGAAAATACAACAAAACTCTGGTGCTTACGAAAGGCTCGCAACATACGCGGACTCAGTAGAAGATGTTATCGTGCAAGAAACTGGAGCTAGCGGCGTTACAGTTACAGAAACACTTTCAGGCACAGATAACAGAATTAAAACATATGATATTGCAGTAAATCTGAGTGATTTTACTTTTAAAACCTCTATAGGGGATGGTGTTACGTTGGCTTACGGAGTAACGCACAGTTTAGGCACGAAAGATGTTATTGTTCAATTATATGATGTTTCTTCTAATGATACTGTTTATGCAGATGTTGTAAGAAACACAATAAATCAAGTAACTGTAACATTTGCTAGTGCTCCCGCATCAAATGATATAAGAGTACTTATTCAAAAATTATAATTTAAATTATGGCGAATCGTTTCCTGAATAACATAACGATAAATGATGAGTATACGTTACCATCAGTAGACGGTACGACTGGGCAAGCGATTGTTACAGATGGTGCAGGTAATCTTTCATTTGGAACTGTAGCCACTGGAACAGCTGATGCTGCCCTTAAAATAACATTAACTGTTAAAAACGTATCTGGGGGAACTTTAAATGCAGGTACTCTTGTTAGAGTTGCACCTACGGCAAATCCGCCATCAGGAAACGTATTAGAAGTAGATGTTGCAGATAATAGTGCTGCTTCTACAATGCCAGCAGTTGGGATTCTTATTGAACAAATCGCAGATGGAGCTGAAGGGGATGCAGTAGCTTTTGGTAGAGCATCAGGGTTTTCTACAAGTGGTTACACAGAGGGAGATCCAATATGGGTTGGATCAAATGGAGCTTTTGTAGGGACAAAACCAACAGGATCTGATTTAATTCAAAAGATTGGACAGATAATTAAGGTGCACAATTCTAACGGAAGCATTGAAGTATTTGGTGCTGGAAGAACAAACGATGTTCCTAACTTATCTGTAGGGAAGATATGGGTTGGTACTACAACTAATACAGCAGAATCTACTCTTGTAGAGATAGATGAAACAAATAATATTTTAACTGTAGGTGGGGCAATATATTATTCAAATGTATTTGCTCAAGAATCTGATTTACCATCCGCAACAACTTATCACGGTATGTTTGCCCATGTTCATGGAACTGGATATGCATACTATGCTCATGCAGGAGCTTGGGTTAAGTTAGCTAAGCACAGCGAGCTAGTTGATGCGGCAAATGATTCTACTATTACAATAACAGCTGGTACAGGATTATCGGGTGGTGGTACTTTTACTACAGACCAAGCAACAGATAGTTCAGTTACAGTTAACTTAGACAATACAGCAGTATCACCTGGATCATATGGAGATTCTTCTAATATACCAACCATAACGGTTGATCAACAAGGTAGAATTACAAGTGCAACACAAAGCGCTGTAAATATTCCTGCGGGGACTACTGTAGGTACTGCTGGAAATGAAGTTAGCGGTACTGTTACACTAGCAGGTGGTGGGGATACAACTGTAACACAAGCTGGTAACTTAATCACAATATCATCTACAAGTAGCGGAGGCGGTGGAGGTGCAACATTATCTATTGAAAGAGACGTATTCACAGCTACTACAAATCAAACCGCATTTACGATAACATCACCAATAACATCGAGTTCTAATACTCAGGTTTATATTGACGGTGTTTATCAAGCTAAATCTAACTACACAGCAAGTGGATCTACAATAACATTTTCTACAGGGGTTCCATTAGGAGCTGAAGTAGAAGTTGTGCATTTTATATCTGTATATTCTAAAATATACACAGACTCTTTTACAGGGAATGGCACTACAGTCAATTACACGGCTTCTAAGGACGTTACAGACGAAAACGTTACACAAGTATACATAGACGGAGTTTATCAGTCTAAAGACAATTATACGACTTCTGGCACAACCATTACGTTCTCCACCTCACCACCTAGTGGAAGTGCTATTGAGGTCGTTCATTTCACAGCGATAGATTATTCTTCTATTGCTTCTAATCAGTTTACAGGAACTGGATCGCAAACGGACTTTACATTAACTCAAGGAGTTACCGTAGATAATTCGTTTGTTTTTATTCAAGGGGTATACCAAGAGAAAAGCACGTATAGCATTACAGGTACTACACTTAGTTTCACTACTGCCCCACTTAGTGGTTATACCATTGAAGTTATAACCGTAGGTGCAGTAAGCATTGCAGGAAATATTGATGCAAGGTATAATGTAAGTGTAGTATCAGCGAATACTAATGCAGTCGCAAATACATTGTATGTATTAACTGCGAACCTAACGTTAACGCTGCCTGCATCCCCGAGCAATGGAGATAGCATTAAGGTTTCAAATAGGTCAGGTGTAGCGACTTGTGTTATTGCTCGCAATGGAGAGAACATAATGGGAGCAGCTTCAGATTTAACAATAGACAAATTAAACTCTGGATTTGAGCTTATATACGCTGGCTCTACACAAGGCTGGATATTAATAGGCGTTGAAGGAACATAAAATAAATAAATTATGAGTAATTTTACAGATTTTTTTCCAGCAGCAGGTGGCGGTGGTGGAACCCCTAAATTTCAAGAATTTATATCTTCAGGAACATTTACACCTACTCAAGCATTAATTGATGCTGGAGGTTATGTAGATATATTTATCGTAGGTGGAGGGGGCGGGTCAGCTGTGAGCACCTACGGTAGCTGTGGAGGTGAAACAATTTTTTCAAGAATGTATTTAACATCAACAACAGCTTGCACAGTAACAATCGGAGCAGGAGGCGGGTATGGTGGAAGTGGAGGCAACAGCTCTGTTGCTTTTTCAAGTGCTGGCGGTTCAGATGTAACGGCACTTGGCGGGTCAGCAGACCAAAAACAATCCCTCAAAATGGGTGCGGGATTTGGCGCAAGAGATGATAAAGGTGCAGGGAGTGGCGTTTTAGGCTATGGTGCAGGTGGTGGACGACTTAGTACAGGAGAAGGAGGTGTCAATGCTGGAAAAGCAAATTCAGGTCAAGGCGCTGTAGCGAATCTAGGTGCTGGTTCAGGATATTGTTTAATTAAGTGGCAAGAATAAAATATAATTATGGAAAATAAAATAGCAATAATAAAAAACGGTATTGTAGATAATATAATTATAGCAACAACAGAATTTGGAGATACACTAGCTGACACAACGGTTGATGTTACATCTATTGATTGCGGAATAGGTTGGTCATATGATGGCACAAATTTTGCTGCACCAGTAAAAAGCCAAGAAGAAATAGAAACTGATGCAAAAGCTTGGAGAAATTATGAAATACAAAGCACAGACTTTATAGTTCCATTAATTGATTTTCCAAACTATGCAGCATGGATGACCTATAGACAAGAATTAAGAGATTGGACAATAACATCTGATTTTCCAGATACAAAACCAACTGCACCAGCAGAATTAAAGTAATATAAAAAATAAAACATGGCATTAACGAAAATTACATCAAACGTATTAGCAGATGAATTTACCACTTCAGCAACTATATCTGCAAGTGATGTAGATTTTACTTCTGCTCAGGTGTTTACTAAAACACTAACAGCAGACACAACATTAACGTTTTCAAACATATCTACCGGGATGGTTAAAGACCTCGTAATTTCAGGAGAATTTACCTTAACACTTCCAGCATCAGTTAAAGTTATATCTGGAACGTATGACGGGACAGTATCAAACCTTATTCAAATAGTATCAACCAACGGTGCAACTGAACAGTGGGCATCTATAAGTCAACAAGCAGTATGATAGCAATACAACACGAAGGAGCGATTAAAAAGTTCACTGCCTTACCAAAAGTATGGACAGATGAAAATGGAACGCATTTAAACATCACAGATGGATCTTCTTTTGGATTCTATCCTGTAATAACCCCTGGATATAATAATACAACACAAAGCTTAGGAGACATTGAATGGGATGCTGATGCTTCTGTATTCACATACCCTGTTATTGATAAGGTATGGACTCAGACTATTGAAGAAATGAAAGAAGCTAAAATAGCTAATTTAAAATCTATATATAATACTGAGCTTTCTAAAACAGATTGGTATTATATAAGACTTACAGCATTAGAAACAGCAGTCCCGCAAAACGTTATAGATAAAAGAGCACAGCTCAATATAGACTGTAATACACACGAAGCAGCAATTAATGCATTAACAACACAAGCAGAGGTTGCGGAATATCAACTACCAAGCTTTATATAATGGTTGGAAAAAGATTAGTTAATACAGGAGCTGCAGCAGCAGCATTTGACCCTTTACAAAACTTTGAAACTGTAACTTATACAGGAAACGGAGGTACTCAAAAGATAACAGGGTATATTAGAAAGGGCGCTGCTTTTAATGGGAGTAGTAGTGTTATAAGCACTGATTTAAATTTTGCTAATAATGCTAAAAGCATCTCTTTATGGTTTAAAATATCTGACACTAATGTCTATGGGTCTGTAGTATCTTCTAATAACAATGGTACAGGAGACCCTTTATTGGCTTCTTTGAATTGGCATTGTTTACAATTCAACAGCACAGGAAATGTTTTAACATTTTCTATTTTAACAGGGAATTGGGAAAGAGTTTCTACAACAACTAATAATTTTAATGTTAATACTTGGTATAATGTTACTGTAACTAATGATGCAAGTAGTATAAAAATATATATTAACGGAAATTTAGAAAATACGACCACTTTAACAGGGACTATTCTTTCACAAGATATTATTGAAATAGGAGGAAATACAAATACAGGAGGTACTACACCTGTATATTTTAATGGCTTAATAGACCAAGTAAGAATCTTTAGCAAAGCATTAGATAGTGGAGAAGTAGGACAATTAGCATTAGAAACCTACGCAGACCCTAAAAAATCAACTACAGATTACTTTGGAGATGGTTCCGCTATTGCTTTATATGAGTTAGATGAGGATGCTTTAACTCCTTTTAAACAAGCTGCAAGTTTTAATGGGAGTAGTAGTTATATCTCAGGGTTGCCAACAATAGAAAATGTTTCAGGGCAATTTAGCATTTCGCTATGGTTTAATACAACCGTAAATCCATCTGTTCAGCATACTATGTTGGGTGGAATAAAAGAACAAGGAAGTAATGACAGTGTGTTTGCTTTAAAAATGACTTCTGATGGATATTCAAAACTTTATGTCAGAGGAACTGATGGTACTCTTCATATTTTAGCAGATACTGTTGATGCAACAGATGGAAACTGGCATCATTTAGTTGGTACAATTAGTGGCTCAAGTGCTATTCTTTATGTGGATGGAGCACAAGTAGATTCTACTACAATATCAAATAATATTACGGTAGATAATCTATTAATAGGTGCGGAAAATAATAGAGCAACATTAAATGCAACAAATCATTTTAACGGAAAAATAGACCAAGTTAGAATTTACTCATCAGCATTAGATAGCACAGATGTTGAGAAACTATATAAAGAATCAGCAGACGTACCAACTGCAAATCTTACTGCACATTACAAATTAGATGGAAACGCAGAAGATGTGTTAGATACTTACGATGGTACTGCAAGTAATGTAACTTATTCAGCAGGAGTTTATGGAGGAACACCTACAAACGTAAACTTTTTAGGTATGGCATTCCAACCTGATTTTGTTTGGGTTAAGAATAGGGATGCTTCATATTCACATATGTTATATGACTCTATAAGAGGAGCAGGAAATGATTTAAGTTCTGATACAACAAGTGCAGAGGGTACAGTTACAGGTTTAATGACAAGTTTTGATACAAATGGATTTACAGTTGTAGCAGGAGGTTCAAATAGAACTAATTTTTCAGGCGAAGATTATGTTGCTTGGTGTTGGAAAGCAGGAGGGTCGGTTACACCGAACAATAACACAGATGGAGATATAACCTCAACAGTATCTGCTAATCAAGATGCAGGGTTTAGTATTGTGAAGTACACAGGTAATTTAACAGATATAACTACCGCTACAGGTGCTTCTGTTGGTCACGGATTAAGTAGTACGCCTGAATTAATAATGTTTAGGAATTTGAGTACGGTTGCAAATTGGGGCGTATATTCAAGTGAATTAGATAATTGGGGTACAAATTTACACCTAAACACAACAGATGCTAAAGACAACCAATATTCAACATACCCAATAGCTGACCCTACTCAAGATATATTTTATACAAATTACTTAACGGCACAAAATGTAAGTGGTTATGACTATGTTGCCTACTGCTTCCATTCAGTAGATGGTTATCAGAAGGTGGGGAGTTATACAGGAAGTGGTGTTTCGGGTAAAAGAGTTTATACTACTGATGATGGAACTCCTACAGGAAACGGTGGATTTAGACCAAGATTTGTAATGTATAAACTTTCATCATCAA
>Ga0228670_1000735_pt1 | contig 17155 bp, 17 predicted proteins | sample 85DmetaG_FD_182785 | JGI IMG/M metagenome (GOLD analysis project Ga0228670, IMG submission 182785) | Seawater microbial communities from Monterey Bay, California, United States - 85D | ecosystem: Environmental > Aquatic > Marine > Coastal | place: USA: California | collected 2016-10-13
TATATATTATTATATTATATTTGTTTCTTATAATATACAAAAACAAGCAATAAAAATGCAAACCCGTCTAAATAGTTGTCAGGTTCTCAACTCACCTAAAATAATGATGAAATAATTATGAATTATTTTTTAATGTAGAAACTACATCCCCTTTGTGTTTGATACATTCTTTATCAATACTAAGCGTTTCACATTGAGTATCTTGTGGAACAATTTGTAAAATGCATTTAGATTTTTCGCCATATAGTGAATCAACACACCCTGATTCCGTTTTTTTTTTAGTAGAGTTAGTAAAATGAACCCGTTTTTGAGTTTTAGATTTGGTACATCTTGCTCTAAAGTGTTCGTAACGTTCCCGAACTTGTTCATATGTGAGTCCAGAAACTTTTCCTAACATGGTATTGATTAATTCATGTAATTCAAACACGTAGTTGGAGAACGTATGGCGATTTTTCATATATTTTTTATAAAGAGGTAGTTTTTTAAAATTAGCACGAAGATTCGTTCTACATTTTCCACAGGGTAATACATTACGTAAACTTAATAGGAAGTCTCTATAATGTGTTTTATCAGTATTAGTAGGATTAACAGGGTAATTAAAGCTCATCGTATGCAAATAATGCCACATGCCGGGTCCCCATATGCTGGTTAACATGCCATCATTACTATTATAATCATCGTTGGTGTAAATAGAGTTAATATCTTTCAATATAGGTCGTAAACGACGTTTAGTTTTATTTTTTGCAGAATAGGTTCTCTTTTTCATAGTAGTTATATAACAATTATATAATAAAATATACTAAATAGTTAGAGTATAAATATTTAGTAAGTTCGTTTAACGCATATCCAAAAATATATACGGCTATAATATAAATGGCGCATATTATAGATGTACTAAGCAAATATATTGTTAATAAAAAGGTCATGGTTGCTATATTCATTTTTATTGTTTTTATTATAGTAATCATTTGGTGGATGAGACAAAAAAAATCCACAGTGTCATTTGATGATGTATCAAACCCCGATGACCGTAATAATACAGCAACCGGAGAAAATATGAGTAAAGAAGCATTAATCTATTTTTTCCATGCAGATTGGTGCCCCCATTGTAAAAAAGCCCAACCAGAGTGGAATACATTTATGATGAGTCACGACAATAAGTTGAAGAATGGTTATAAAATAAAATGTATATCGGTAGATTGTACAGATGATAAGGAATCTACCGCAAAACAATTAATAAATCAATACAATGTTGAGTCATATCCAACCGTAAAAATGGTAAAAGATAATAAAACAATTGATTATGATGCTTCTGTGAAGTCGGGGTCGTTGAATAAATTTGTAGAAATCATGTTAGTATAATGATAAATATACCTATGTATTATGAAATTTGTGGATTTGTTCTCGGCATGCATGAATACCATGTTGTATAAGTTCTGTACGAACATTGTATGATTCTGCAACTGTAGATATGTTAGTCAAAGACCTTGTATCAAATGGCATAACAAACATATAGCGTATATCATAGTTATATTGAAAAGTAATCTTCTGTAATATTCTGTTTAGTAAAAAAACAATATAATCAAATAATGAAAAACCAGTTGTATCTGTTTCTTCATTATTTTTAGAAAGTGTGTTAATTCCCATAATTTCATTGAAATTGGCACCATTATCAAGACACAATTTAACTGGAAAATTCGTAATAAATCCTCCGTCGCAATAAAGTTCTCCATTTAATAGAATGGGTGTAAAAAGTAGTGGAATTGAACATGACGCGTGTACAGCATCAATAAGTTTCCAGTCGGGATGAGTTTTATGTGATATATCCACAGAACTGAAATGATTGACATTTGTGGCGATTATATGCAGTTCAATACCAGTTATTGTATAAAAATCTTTCATATTGATAGATAATGGAATATCTTTGCCCAATAACAGTGGTTGTAAGATTTTTTCAGTAACTGATTTAGAAAAAATACCGTTATTCTGTACACAAGAAAAGAGCGTATTGATATCATATTGAAATACATTTTGCCAGGGTCGTTTAATTAAATAATCATCCAATGTGTTCCAATCATATTTTAACGAAATAATGGTGGCTAATATAGAACCGACGGAGGTACCATATACGGTTTCTATATTTTCATATTGCCATAGCTTCAAATTATTGGATTCCTTTATGATTCCATAATATGCAAATCCCAAGGTTCCTCCACCAGATATAACAAGATGTCGTATGGTATTATCATGAGTATGTGGTATATTATTATATAAGTTAGTATATTCAGGCAAAGATTCTGGACAATCCCGAGAACATTCTTTTTTATCGGAACAAAATAAGTCATTTGGTTCCATATTATGTTAATATTATTTATTAATTACGTTATATGTTTATGTTTTTTCTATGAAGATATAACAATAATATGTCTAATTTTCTATTTTCAACGGATGAAGAAAGTGTGGGGAAAATAAATATAGATGATTTATACAATAAATCCCAACAACGCGATCAAAAACAATTAACAATTTTTAATAAAATATTAAACAGGATACATAACAAAATAAAAAGTACTACACGTGGTACAAAGAAAGAAACTCATGTATGGTTTTCTGTTCCCGAATACATATTTGGAGAACCTATATATAACCAAGGTGATTGTATAGGCCATTTAGTTGTAAAATTAGAGGAAAATGGGTTTCATGTACAATATATGCATCCCAATACATTGTTTATTTCTTGGGCAAATTGGATACCAACGTATGTTAGAAATGAAGTAAAAAAACAAACAGGTAAAGTATTAGATGAGAAAGGAAATGTTATACGCGATTTAAAGGCAGAACAAGAAGATGATGATATGAATGCAAAACTATTTAATGATAAAAATAATTCACTGCAAAAACATAAAAAAGAATATACTCCACTTGACCAATATAAACCAACTGGTAATTTAGTATACAATCAAGAGATGTTTGATAAAATAGACAAAAAGATGAATTAAATATCCTGTTCGTATAAATAATGAATATATTTGTGTATTCATTATTCTGATAGTAGAGGTATTATGCAGAATCACTGGTACTGGGGGTAGCGGTAGGTTTTCCTCCCGATTTATTCCATGAAGTAGTATTATATGAATTAACATGTAAAAATTTATCTGCATTATCTTTCCAATAATTGACCTTCTTTTCTAATCTTTTCTCGGTGGGTGTTTTAGGATAGGTTTGATTTTGCTTTGCATTCATACGCAATAAATCATCGTCACTTGCTTCGGGTTTTTTTCCAAAACAATTCACACCAAACTTAACATAGGGATTTGCGATATATCCACCATTAATTCCAGGGCGTCCACAATCATTTTTATGGCTTGCTGTTTTTGAATTACACCCACGTCCCTCATCCAATTTTTGCAACTTTTCCCATGTTTTTTTCTGTGTTGGAAACAATATCATTTGATCAGCCGACCATCCATAATTACACCACTCTGCTCCATTATTATAAGCTCTTTCAATTTGGTCATATGTAGCTAAAGATGCATCATATGATTTACATATAGCTTGTGCATCCTCATATGTATATTTATTATTAGCAATATTAAATACTTCATGTTCAGGGTCATCTTGGTCTTCTGTTTCACATTTATCTAATTTGGGTAAAGGTATTGTATCAGGTTCAGTATCATCTTCTTTCTCTTCAGGAGCTAACCATGGGAATATATCATAGAGAGAAACATTTAAAACATATTTGAAAAAATCAACAAATAAAATAATCACTAATAATACCCATGCTAAGGATTCAATAATAGAAATAAAGAAGGGTTTTGTTTCTTTGTCCATAGGTATACGAAATAAATAAGTAACTAAGTAAAACAGAATAATAGCCATACCAACTACAAATGCCGAAGATGAACTACTTACAAAATCCGTAAAACTTGAAAAAAATTCTTCAAATATACTGCGTTCAGGGTTCTGCTCGTATGAATCATATATAGTATAGGTAATAACAATTAAAAATCCAAAAAACATGACATCTAATGTTCTACTAAGACTTACATTAAAACCATTTGGGTTCTCACCTTTATTAAAAAACTTACCTAACACGAAATAAATTATAAAATATATGCCTAAAAATGTTAATATTAATATCAAGTTTGATTTCGTTGCTAAATTAGATATAGTTGTTGTGGATTCTTCTGTAGATTCTTCTGTAGTTTTATCAGTAGTATCTTCAACCGAATCCTGGGTAGATGTATCTGTATTTTCAACAGTAATTGATTCAAGTTTATTAATTTCAGTATCACTCATATGTATTTATCAATTTAATATATTATACTGTGTTATTTTTTTTACGGTAAAACAAACAGTATGCGGCAGGAGAAATAACATCATTGGGGTTATCTACCGATTCTACTATTCTATCGTTAAAATGTAACCATTCATTTTCTACATTACGGACAAATGCAGTGTAATGTCCACCAGTAACCCCTCCAATATGATTACATATCCCATATAATTCATATTGATATGTTGCAGGTTTATACCCACATACATATTTTGATAAATCTAAATCATCTAATGGAAACATTATATTTTTATTTACTTTGGAAGTTCCATCTGGTGTAAAACGGTTTATTGTAATAATCACAATCTGGGGAAAATTCCAAAATTGTATTTGTTTCTTTATATCTTCTTTTTTTCCGGTCTTTTCATTATACCATGCACAATCCCCTTCCAGTATCTCAGGTTTTACATACGTATCTAAACAATCGTATAATGTTTGATGCGTTTCAATATTATTATTTATATGTAAATCCAGTACGAAAAAACTTTCAGGTTTCATTGTTTGTACTTCATTTGTGTCCTTAGATACAATAACGGATACATATATACCATAAAACATATCCATAATCTCTGAATAATCATTTAAATATACGGATTCCAACATTTTATAACATTGAATTGCCATCTTATCTAAATCATTCTTTGGCGTTCCATTAATATTCATTTTCACACGTCGTGAAATGCTTGAATGTATACAATCCATAAAAAATAACAAAAATTCTGGCATATCATTTTGTGCATGACCTGTAAATAAATCTCTTCCTTTTTCTTTAGCTATTTGCTGTACATTATGTACAAATTTACGAGGAGTTACTATACCATTTCCACTCCACATTATTTTACGCAATTCATCCCATTCTTCTACTATAATCTTATTTGGAGAACTTGGTATTGAAGCGATTTGAGTTTTATCTAATAAATGATTCAACTCATATGTATTATTCAAAACTTGCATACAAGCATTTAAAAAACACGTGTTTCCCAAATTTTCCAAGCCAATCCTACCTTTATCTTTATACTTAGATAAGTCCATTTCTATTTTCTATTTTCTATATTTATAACAATATAAACGCGATTCTTTATATTCTATTATATTATATCAATCTTCATGAACAATAGAGAACCCAATACGTTTTCAAATATTGAGCAAAATATTCATAATATTATATCAGAGACTATACAAAATTATCTTTCTGGTAATTCATCCTATACACCTCCCGATACATCGTCATCTAACAATATTCATCAACAACTCATCAATACTGCAAGAGATGTAATTCGTTTAGGAAATAGAAGTTTAGAAAATTATAATAGAATTATGATGGAACATTCCAGGAATACGAGAGAAATTACTACGTTATTGAATAGATTAATTGATATGACGGATAATAGACCTATTAATAGAGAGCGAAATCTATACAATACTACTATACCTCTTAATCGGCGTTCACGAACACAACCGCGAACACAACCGCGAACACAACCGCAACCACAACCGCGACCTATACGATTTCGTCAAGTAAACCCCCATCAAACACGCGCTACACCAACCCTTTCTACCCCTACTGAAATAAATAGTATTTTTACACATGGGTTATTCCCAACGATTAATGCAAATAATTTTGCAAATCTATTTGAAAATGTACCCGTATTTCCTACCCCGGCTGAATTAGAAAATGCAAGTGAAACAGTATTTTATGATGGTTCAATGGAAATAATAAACGACAGATGTCCTATTACATTAGCTACATTTCAACCTGGCGACAGGTTACGTAGAATATTATATTGTCATCATACGTTTACAGAAGATGCTTTTATTCGTTGGTTTCAAGAAAATGTATGTTGTCCTGTATGTAGGTTTGATGTACGTACATATAATTCATCTATCTCTGGAAATAATGAAGATGCAAATAATGAAGATGCAAATAATGAAGATGCAAATAATGAAGATGCAAATAATGAAGATGCAAATAATGAAGATGCAAATAATGAAGATGCAAATAATGAAGATGCAAATAATGAAGATGAGAACAATGATGGATATATAACTCCAATTGGAACAACAACTGACAGTTATACATTTACTGATGCATCTACAAATAACCATAGTGGTTCTTATCCACCGCTACCACGTCCCCCCCCATCAACCAGTAGTTTAAGTAGTACAATTGAATCTATGCTTCAGTCAGCAATAGTAGATTCAAGTGATAACATTGTAAATAACTTAACTCAATATCTAACATTATTATCAAATGTAGATTCATCAAACAATGTACAGCACCCATTAGTATCTTTTCAAATGTACGCGGTTGACTCATCAAATAATTCTTTACCATTATAATCTAATCCAATACTATGTATTTAACTGAATTATTTCTCCTAATAGCATTGTTATTTATATTTATCTATTTTTCGTCCACACTATCCATGGATAAGGATATAAAAGATGTATTATATATGATGTATGCCTAAGTTTCAATAAAAAATATTTAAATTATTTTAAATATTTTCACAAGAATCATTTAGATGATATTATCGTTTAAAGAAAGAAGTAATTGTTTGAATACTGTGTTTTTCATTATAAATTTTGTTTAAGACATCATCAAATAAAAGTGCTTTTACTTTTGCAGAGCAATATTTTTCTTTCTTTTTCATGAATGTTTCAATATCTGGAAATTCAGCTGTTAATTTCTTGATTTCGCGATTATATGTTTTGATTGCAGAAGTTTTCCCCTGTAATCTCCAAATTTCTTCCAATGCCAGACCAAACAATTGCTGTAATGGTTTCATAAGTTGATTTGTAATATAATGTGTGTAATCAATTTTGAGATTATTTTCCACAATAAATTCGGTTGTTTCTATTTTATCTCCCATTAATGCCTTGGGAGTATCATTTACAATAAATACAAATTTCATTCTGTCTCCTGGTTTCGGTTTGTTACCTGGGTCGCGTTTTCCAATTCGTTCTGCTAATACAAAATGACCGATTTGGTTGGGATTTTTATAGCCACTTCTAAGAGCTTTTGTGATTGCTAATTTATCCATACTAACATTTCCATTAATAAGGTCATGTAATGATTTGTCCAAAAATTTGATGGCACTTTGTAAGTTATATTCTTTCATCAAAATATTCAAGATTCCGCCATATACATCTTTCAAATAATCACAGGAATCACGGCGTTTTAATGACAATCCCATAAATTTCATATATCCTTTTTTAGGGTCATCTTCATACAACATACCAACATACCTTTTTTTGGACAATAAAATGAATGGCATTAATGTTTTTTCGTATTCTAATCCCATTGGTGGTTTTAGATATTTCGTACAAAGGTCAGCAGCATCTTGAGCAATTTCAATAGTTGTTTCTAACGCGGGTTGACCTCGTATTTTTTCACCAGTTTCGGGATTTTCAAGGTTAAACGTAAAGAATACACTATCCGTGTCACCGTACACATACTCTGCTTTTGTGCGAACAGTTCCATTTGTAATACTATGATATATCCTATCGCCATATACTTCTTCAATCATACGTTTTGCATAAATAATCATCATACGTCCAGTCGCCGTAGTGGATGCAGCCACATCTTTTTCATAAAAAGTAGACGTACGAGAGCCACATTGACCATACAATGAATTTGCTGTAACTTTATAACCAAGTTGTCGTTTGTCCAAAATATTTTGTATAAACGGGTCTGGCTCGGTTTTAATCTTTTTACGTGTATCTTTACGAGCTTTTAATAATTCTTCCAAAATAGATGGCATAATACCCTTCTTGTTATCCGGGAATTGAGCCCATCGGCAAATCATTTTTCCTACTTTTGTTTTCACTTTTTTAGATACAGGATTGTTTGGATTTCGTAAATATTCATATGTATCAAACTCTATATTTATATAATGATATCCAGGCAAATTATCATAAATAAATTCTCCCTCCTTATTTCGTTCACCGACAACCCGTATTAAATTACCTTCCAAATCATATTCCTTTGACCATACTTTACTATCATGTGAATAATTTTGACTAATCATAGATGATGGATATAGAGATGAGTAATCTACACATGCAACCGGATTATCCATGTACATAGAGCATTTCGGGGGCAACACAATCGCCCCTTCGTAGCCTTCTTCTTTCTTTATTTTTTCCAAATCAGGCATAAGTGTATCTTTTTCTCGGCATTTCTTGGCCACATAACTGGTTAGTTTGATACCTTGTCCGCGGAATACCAAGAAACTAATAGGAACACTACAAATGCCGGACATCTCAACGTATCCTGTAATTACATCAATCTTGTTCATTAAATGATGAACCAAGTTACAATCTTGAATACAGTATTTTGCAACAACAGCACGGTCAGCAGAAGACCCTTTTGATAATCTAAAAATATCCTGAGGGGTTACATCATCCTTTGCCATTCCCCACTTGATAGACTTAGAATCATCCAAATCATAATGACCGGAAATAACAATAATATTGTATGTATTTGTCTGTTCTGTACCTTTTACCATATGAGTTACTTCTACTTTATTTTGTATGTCAAGTACCCTGAATTTCTGTCCATTGTTGTAATAATCTGCAGTAAATCCAGTTAACTCAATATGAATAAAATCTCCAATGTTTAATCCCATTAGATTTTTACTACATAGATGAGTTACATCACCGTGAACACTATCCTCAACAGAACGTATATATTTGACGGAATCGCTAATGTATTGTCCAGCAACATCATCCAATTTATAAGATGATAAATTAAAATCACGGCGGAAATAGGCATACATATCTATTTGTAATCGTCCAGTCGTTTTAAAATAGCGTAAATCATATTCACCACTGGCAATCTGCATTTTCGTGTGTTCAATATTTAATTCACCTGGATTTTCACGACTTTCAGTTGCACATAATTCATTTATTTTCCTGGATAATAATAGAAATTCTCTTTCACAATGATTTTCTTGTGCTCTACGAAACATAAACTCGTAATCAAAGCCAAATATATTATACCCAATAATAATATCAGGGTTTTCAGTCTGTATTAATTCTGCCCATTTCAATAGAACATCTCTCTCGGTATCAACGCAGTCTACTTGTATGCCGGGAATATCATCGCATGTACCTACTGCCAAGCAATGATTTAAATAAGGTTCCTTTTCACCATATTTTAAAAAGGTAGACCCAATAAATGTTACTTCATCACCCTTTAGTCTGGGAAACACGCGTGTCATGAGTTCATTTAATAGTTGAATCTTTTCATCCCTATTATGATTTTCACTAATTAATATATCCAAAATAGTGTCATTGCGTTTTATTTTGGGTTTACGTGTATAATTTTTGTTATAATATCCACTTGTTTCGTTAACTTCTGCAGTTTCATTACCATTATCATCATCACCTGTTCCTGTATATTGTTGATTTTCTTTTATTTGTTCAAAAATACCATCTATTGTTAATAATACATTCGTATCATTATCTTGGTTTGTTTTCTTTACATTTTCAACGGTTTCATTTAATAATATTTCAATATATTTATTTAATTGAGGCCGCGTTGGACAATGTTTGGGATATACAATATCAACATCCTCGAATTTACCGTAATTAAATGCTGCCAAAATCATTTTTTGTAATAATTGTTTTGACACAGATTCGTTTAATACTGACATCTGTTTTATGAAAATATCAGCAACGTTGCTTGCGAATCGTTTGTATGTTTTAATTGGGATTGGAAAATCACCATGACTACTACTTGCTTCTATATCAAAACTACATATCTTATACGGTACTATTGTTTCCTTCTCTGGCTGTGAAACTAATTCTTTTAATGGACATATAAATTCATATTTACAAGTGGTTGTATGTATTTGCGGTTTAACCACGCGGTTCATTTTAAAACAAACCCATCCGGATGGACTAATATTATGAATATGGAAATATCGTAATAATGGAGGAATATTGCTTTCATACAATTCCGTAGTAACTCCCTGAAATACAATGTTCGTACGGGTACGATACTCTCCATTGTTGGTAGTTTCATCATTATTATAAGTATACCATAAATTCTTGTATTTATTCATGGCAACTGTATTCTTGAATGAAAGTTTTAAAAACTTATGTTTTTTCCCCCCAGAGAAACCATATAACTTATAATGGTCAACCAAATCACATGATATGATGGAATTTTTATAACGTTTATCAAGTTTCTGGTTATTCTGCAAATCTCGCATAAACGCTCCTGCATTATAATCTGTCCAAGAATCCCCCGCCTTAACATAAAAGAATGGCTTGTAATCATTGACATAGAGACAACACGTTTCACCGCGCTCATTAATTCCAAACATTTGAATTACAAACTGCAAATCATCATCCTTTTTATAAGAACGTTTATAAGAATCTTCATCCGACCCAGAATCATTTTCTTTGGCAGGCGAATCATCATATATATGAAAATCAATCAACCGAAAAGATTTTACCACGGTTGGTTTCTTTTTTCGTATGACGATTTTTGACCCAGACATCTGTTATTCTTTACTACCCGTTAATATTTAGATTATTTTTACAAATATTAACCATTGAATTATAAATCAATTTTATACCAATAATTATTAATTATTACCATATATGAAGCAAAAAATTATAGTTTTGGCAATAACCCGCGAATCCAGTCTAATAAATCATTAGAAGTTCGCCCTCCGCCGTATTGTTGAAACTCACCATTTTGTATATTACCAATTGTTGGAAACCCTGCATGTGTTAATGATTTTCCATTCATATACTTTTGTGATACAATGGGTAATTTGTTATCTAATTCAGCATGTTCGATTACCTCAAATGCAATGTTTTGTTTTTCATTGTCACTTAATGATTTTTCCATGATATCCCATTCTGGTTGTAATGTTCTACAGTGACCGCACCATTCTGCATGGATAAGAACAATAACAACTGGTTTTATTCCTTCTATAGTTTGTTCAACGGGTAAAACAGGCTTTATCTCATTTTCTACAATTGGTGTATCGTTTACTGCTTTATTAATGATAGTATTCCACATGGAGTCTATTTCTTTTATTTTTGGTTGACTTCTCTTCTTACGCTTCTTTGTATTACTCTTGGACGTTTTTTGTTTTATTTTAGATGATTTTTTAGATTTAGCTTTCGCACTATTCTTACTTTTACTTTTGGGTTTATTAATTCGTGGTTTTGCACCACCAATTTTACTTTGCATAATTATTCTATATATATTAATCATATATAATTTACTAAAGAAATCAAATATTTATGTCACTGTAAATATATACAAGATGTCTTTATTTAACCGAATATTTATAATTTTTTTAATATGTACATTTTTATTAGGACTTTATGTTACCACGTTTTGGAATGTATCTATTAATGTCAAATCAAAAGAAAACATGGAAAATAGTACAGATTCAAGTTGCCCAAATATGTTAATTCAAAAAGGAAATTCGTTATTATTATATAATACGAATAAACCCGAAGATGAGACAAATCCTCTCTCTTTCTTTAATTTAGATGAATATATCAATTATTTAGAGATACAAAAGAAAAAGGGTGATGTATGTCCAGTACTGTATTTACAACAAGAAAATAATGCACAGGGTGAAGATGTTTATCGCGTTCGTCCTGGTCCATTTGATTTACAAGGCGGACTTCAACACGATGCGGAACAAGTAAATGATGCTATTAAACAAGTAAATGATGCAAGTCGTGCAAATCCTCCATATAATAAAGATCAGTATCACGGTTTTGACCCAACTGGTCAACATATTGGTGTATATACAAATATAGATGCTATACACGATTCCACCAATGCAAAAAAAATTAGTGACAATCCAATGGATTCAAAATGGGCAGGTATAACGTATACGCAACAAATGGTTGATTCGGGTAAGTACGTTGATAATGAAGTGTCTAAACCTTCCCTTTTCAATGCCAAAACTGTATTCTATCCATCAATCCCTTCCGTAGTTCCTCCACCAAAGGATATTATAGGTTAAAAAATTGAATAAATAATATGTAATAATATATACAAAACTTGTTACTAACTCAATCACAATGCACAAATCAATGCCTAAATTTTATGAATATAATGGTCAAAAATATTCTATTTGTTTCCCAATAGAGTGGGCAACAAATCATTTTGAAAAAACTGGTCCACTTGAATGTATCAACTGTTTACATTATGGTTGTACCAATGATGTCTTTACAACTTATTGTATAAATTGTCAAGAATATGATTATAATTTTACACGAGTACCTGGTAATAATAGTATTAATCAATATAATTTGGAATTAAATTCTAATGATGAATATGATAATATTAGTGATATTAGTGAAAATGAATCATTTTTGGATAATATATCATCTGTAATGCCAATACATATCCCATATGTAAAAAACATGGATGTTTTATCATCAACTACTTCAACCACGTCATATAATTATTCTGAATTTTATGATTCTAATTATGAATATGATGATATCCCATTTTAATTTACATCACCTGTTGAAGATATATTAAGTCGTACTTTTTTTTGTTTTTCAAACGATGGAATTCCAATTTTCACTGTAATATTTTCAGGTAATTGAGAACCTTGTAAATAATCCGCAACATCTGCTGCAATATACACAGTATATGGTATATTTGAGTTATCTACCATACATTTACTTGTCCATTTATCCAATTTTAATACCTCACATAGTCCTCGTATACGTCCAATCATACCTAAATGTGCAGATGGTCGTTTACCAGGTCTACCATTTGTATGTTTTATACGCCATTCACATGATAATGCATTTTTATGATCAACAAATCCTGTAACAAGTGCATATATTTCCCATCCACCTCCTCGTCCATGTGTATATCTTGCTCCTCCTGCAATTTCCTCGTTATGTTGACGTAACCGTCTACGTGGATCGTTGGTTGAACCATTATATGTCAAATGACTGTATTGTGACTGTGTATTTCTAAGAATATAACAATACCAATTTTCTGTAGTATTAGTAGAATCTTCTGTTTCCATTATGAATATACTATACACATAAACCTATATCATTATTTTGTAATATTCAATAAATATTGTTGTATAGATTCTATTGATTTTTTGCTTATTTTACGGACTTTTCCATTAGATTCAATGGTCAGGTTCTCAATACAAGAAAAATCTTTTGTTATTTCTTCCATAAAATGTGTAAAGTGATTAAAATGTTTCATGATAGCGATAGCAGTAATTGAACTAATACCAGGAATTTGACATAATATAATCTCACCAATATTTTCTGGTGTAATGTTATCCTTTTTCACTTTTTTTACAACATGACAATAGTCTGCAGTAGTTTGTTGTTGAGAACCTGAATTAACATATGAAGAAAACCCATTAAAAATAGGTACATTTTCAGCATTTGTATCATTATTCTCTATAATGTTCTCGGTTTCTGTAAGATTACTCTCCGTATTTGTTACAGGTTCTCTATTTGTATATGTAATATGTTTAAGAAACGGGTCAGTTAAATTGTATGGAATAACACCTTTGTTGAAATTACGTTGTATTTTATCAGAAAAATATAGCAACCATTGAGCAGATTCTTGTATAGAAGCGGTACGATGAACACTAAATCCTTTGAAGAATTGCATTGATGTTATAGACGACATAATAATTTTCTTTTCAGTTTGATTTCGTAGTTGTGAGTATACGCCTTCAACCAAATAGAATATAGAATGGGGGTGAAAGCCACTTGAATGAATCAACCTATAAGACTGTTCTTCATAACGATTGTCTTTTATAGATGCAAGTAAATCTTGAAGTGATTTTCGCTCAATAAGGAGAACCTCTTTATCGTCGTCCGTTTTAAACAAAATATCCCCTAAATTCAATACTTCTTTTGATATTTGTATAGTAGAAGATACAGGATTGCTTGTTAATAATGTATTACATTGGTCAAATAACGCGGTTTCTCGTTCATCAATGATAATTTTCATAGTAGGTTCTCCACAATATAATAATAATGATAACATTATTATATTGTTTTACACGTTTAAAGTAATATTTTACTTAACATAATTTAGTTAAAGTAGCTGCGACCAGCACTGGGTGTCATACCAACAGGGCGGGATTGACGAACCTTGGGGTTCATTGTGAATTGAAGACCTTCCTTGGATTCATCCAAGTATTGTTTTGTTCCGTGAAGAGCAATAGAAGTCCAAGAGTCACGACCAACTAAATAAGGAAATCCAGCCTTCTTGGAACCCCCACCTTGGTTCTTGTTTGTAATACTTGCAATAGAAGCTGTACGTTTAGTTTGAGAATAGACCATTTTATATTATATACTACCTAAATATTTTATTCTAATACTTGATATGATATATACTAAATTTAAACTATATAAAAAATTGACAACATAATTAGTATTATACAATATTCATATTATTTGAAGAATAACATGAATTTAGACGACGATATTCATATTGAAAAAAACCAAAACGGAGTAGAAACATATATTTTTGATCCATATAATCCCCTAAATAATTTGATTACAAAGGAACATGTAGAAGGTATTTTACGCAAATATGGTATAAATTATTCTATCCACAATTTTGAATTATATAAACGAGCTTTTATTCATAGGTCTTATATTAAACGTCCTCAATTAGAAAACATAAATAATAATATTGTAATTGTACCTAAACCTGATGATTGTATTCCATTATTCTCAAAGTCAAATGAAAGATTAGAATTTATTGGCGATGGAGTATTGGAATGTACAACTAAATATTACTTGTATCGTCGTTTCCCCAAAGAACAAGAAGGATTTATGACAGAAAAGAAAATTGCATTGGTTAAGAATGAAGCCATTGGTAAAATGGCTTATGAAATGGGACTTCATAATTGGGTTATCTTATCAAAACATGCAGAAGGAAAACAAATCCGTACTAATTTAAAAAAACTTGGATGTTTATTTGAGGCGTTTATTGGTGCATTATTTTTAGATTATAACCGTATTCAAGTAAATGATGAAGAAGGTTGGTTTAAAAATGTGTTTGAGACTGGTCCTGGATTTCAAATGGCACAAGTATTTATTGAGTCTGTCTTTGAAAAGCACGTTGATTGGATTAATCTTATTCGTAATGATGATAATTATAAAAACATTTTGCAAGTCAAAATCCAAAAAGAGTTTAAGGTAACTCCTGATTATTTGGAAATGGGTGAACAAGACCAAGAAACAGGTTATAAGATGGGTGTGTTTATGTGTTTGGGACAAACTATACATAATCTTACCCCAAATAAGGCAATTCCAATTTCACAATTTAAAACGTACACCGATATACATCAATATATGTCACAGCAAGGAAAGATATTCCTATTCTTGGGAGAAGGGCAGCATAAAATTAAGAAAAAGGCAGAACAAATCGCATGTGAAGATGCAATTAGACAACTTAACCCGTTCTAAAATATTAAATATATGTTCTAATTTGGTCGCTTCCAATAATATGTCCAGAACCTTTCATATCAGTATAACATATTTCAAAAACATTATCATAAGACCAATTATAATCATAGCATAAAGATAAATTCGGTTGATTTTCAAACGCGAACTCAAAATAAAATCTGTTATCAACTGGACTCGTGTCTGTATCTTTCATAATTTCTTGTTTTTTATGGATAATTGGGGTAATTATATTGTATCGTTCGTCGTATTTATGGATTACATTTACAAACTTATGGTAATCAATGGCATTTTTGTGTTTATATTTATATTTGATACGTCCATCATACTCAAATATTATATTTTTTAATTCGTATGGAAGTTTTTTACACAATTTATTTATCTTATTAGTATCAGTTTTATTGCAGATATCATTTTGTTTGGTATAACCAAAGATATAATTAAAAAATGAAACAATCATAATATGTTAGTAATACAAATGTTTTTATATCCTTGAAGATTTAAATTTTTATGTAATAACCAGTGTATCTAACCGATTATTACATAATGTAATATATTCTTCATTTATTTCGTATCCAATAAAATTAATATTTTGTATTTTCGCGGCTACACATTCGCTACCAGACCCAGCGAACGGTACAATTACCATTGTATCTTCTCCGTTTTTACTTGCATCTATTAGTTTTTTGCATAATTCTAACGGTTTTTGCGTTGGATGGTCTACGCGTTCTCGTTTTCCAGCTCCACCAGCAAGTGCCGAAATTTTAATTACATCACGTGGTAAAGCACCATTTGCATGGGCGGTATAAGTTGTTTCTTTTTCTCCATTACTAAATCGTCCCTTTGTAGCTTTGCGTACTTTACCTGCTGCATTTTTCAAGAAAGTTTCTGTATATGGTTCTCTCACGTCATCTTTATTGAAGATTGGTTTTTCTTTATAACAACATAATATGCTTTCATGTGTTCTTTGCCAAAAATTTAATGAAGGAGTCACCTTATTCGTATAATGCCATACAATCCATCTTACATGAATGTTAATTCTAACGCGTATGAACGCCAATATTTCACTGAATCCGTAAATATATAATGTTCCAGCTGGTTTCAAAATACGAATACATTCTGCTATCCAAGCGTCACACCATAACAAGTAATCATCCATTTTTTGTTTGTCGCTGTTATTTCCAAAATCTTTACCTATATTGTATGGTGGGTCACATATAATAATATCGGCATAATTATCTTGTAATTTTTGCATACCTTCAATGCAGTCTTCATTTACAACAATTTGTGTTTTATCACAATTATTTACTGTAATTGATGGTTTTGGTGGTTCAATGGTAGGCGTATCGGGTTGATTCG
>Ga0228670_1000739_pt1 | contig 17109 bp, 16 predicted proteins | sample 85DmetaG_FD_182785 | JGI IMG/M metagenome (GOLD analysis project Ga0228670, IMG submission 182785) | Seawater microbial communities from Monterey Bay, California, United States - 85D | ecosystem: Environmental > Aquatic > Marine > Coastal | place: USA: California | collected 2016-10-13
GTGTGGGGAGATTTGGACCATTTCTTAAGTGGAATTCTATGTTTATTAATGTAAACAAAAGGTATGATTTTGAAAACCTTACTTCAACAGACATGAATGAGTTGATAGAAGAAAAGATTCAAAAAGAGAAAGACAAATTAATTCATGATTGGAAAGATGTTGGAATTCGTGTAGAAAAAGCTCGTTGGGGAAGATTTCATATTTTAAAAGGAAAAATTAAGATAGAGCTTCCTAAAACTACAAATATTGATAAAATTACAAAAGAAGAAGCTGTTAAGATGATAGAGTCAAAGACCCCAAAAAGAAAGGCAGTAAAAAAATCATCTACCAAGAAAAAAGCAACAAAAAAGAAATAATTAATCGTTATATTGCAACTATATTATCAAAGAATAAATGAACGCTGATTTTTTAACCCCTATAAAAGATTCTGTAGTAGCGCATTCAATATTGTTGCCTTCGACCTCTCTTGGCGCAAATATGCGAATCCATACTCACACAGATGGTTTTCCAGACTTACAAGGAGTTAATATCGCAATTTTTGGTATTGAGGAAGATAGAAATACTGAAAATAATTTAGGAAGTGGTAAAGATCTTTATCACATCAGAAGACACTTATATCAATTATATCCAGGAAGTTGGAATACTTCAATAGCAGACATTGGTAATATAAAAAAAGGAGAGTTAATTTCAGATTCTCACTTTGCAATTAAAGAGGTTGTAACAAGTCTTTTAAAACTGAATATTTTACCCATAATAATAGGTGGTGGTCAAGATGCAACATTCTCTAACTATAAAGCTTATGATAAACTAGAACAAACTGTAAATTTAGTCACTGTAGATAACATGTTTGATTTAGGGAATATAGATGACGAATTATCCTCAAAATCATATCTTAGTAAAATAATTATGGAAGTTCCAAGCAATCTGTTTAATTACAGTAACATTGGATACCAAACGTATTTTAATTCTCAAGATGAAATTAATTTAATTCAAAGCTTAAATTTTGATGCATACCGTTTGGGAGAGGCAAAAAATTTAGAGATAGTTGAGCCTGTTTTTAGAGACGCAGATATTGTAAGTATAGATATTGGAGTAGTTAGACAGAGTGATGCCCCAGCTAATAACAATTTGTCTCCTAATGGTTTTTATGGTGAAGAAATTTGTGCAATATCAAGATATGCAGGTATAAGTGATAAAGTGTCATCATTTGGAATATACGAATACAATTCTAAACATGACTCTAATTATCAAACAGCTCATTTAATTGCTCAAATGATTTGGTATTTCATAGAAGGTGTAAATTATAGGGCCAAAGATTATCCATATTGCACCAAAGAAGACTATCAAAAATTTACTGTTTTATTAGAAAACGACGATCCTATAAATTTTTACAAGAGTAATAAATCTGGGAGATGGTGGATGGAGATAAACCTAATTAAAGATAATAAATATAAAAGGCATGCGTTAATACCATGTACATATGAAGATTATTTGGAAACAACAAAACAACTAATACCAAATAGGTGGTTTAAAGCACAAAGAAAAATGCTTTAAATAGTAGACTATCATAAGGTTAGGTTAAAATACAATTATTACATTGTGTTTTTACAAAAAAATCTTTAGGTTTACGTCCTTTTTTAGGAAAGAATTTAAAATATGAAGAAAGCAATATTGTATACATTTTTGATAACCATCATGTATGGATGCGGTTCAAATGATCGTGGTGAGTTAGTAGGAGTTAAAACTAAGTACAAATGGTTTAGTGAAAGACCTTTTGGAATGGTTTCCATTCCTGGTGGTTCATTTACAATGGGAAAACAAGATGAAGATTTAACAGGAACAATGAGTGCTCCACCAAGAACTGTAAGTCTTAGTAAATTTTACATGGATGAAACAGAGATATCAAATTCAGAGTACAAACAATTTGTAGAATGGGTTAAAGATTCTATTGTAAGAACAGAACTTGCACTTATGGCAGACTTTGCATCTGGAGGTAGTTTAACAGACGATAACGGTCAGCCAATTTCTGGTGGAATATATGACTACGCTTATGCAGTTGCAGACACAACAAATCAAACAGCTTATCAAAAATACATGTTTGAGAATTATTACGACCTTGGAACAGGTTTAGATTCTCTTAAACCACTAAATAAAGACAACGATATTATTTGGGATACGAGCGATTATCCAGACGAATATTATACTGAAGTAATGGATTCATTGTATATAAAAAAGAATGACGCTAGAAATGGAATTAGAACATTCAATAACAAACTTCTAAAATATACGTATTCATGGTTTGATGGAAATGCCGCTGCAAAAAACTCAAGTAACAGAAGAAATTTTTTAATTAACGAAACAGTAGACGTATATCCAGATACAACGGTTTGGGTAAAAGACTTTAATTATTCCTATAATGATCCTATGCATCAAGATTACTTTTTTCATCCAGCCTATCAAGATTATCCAGTGGTTGGAGTAAATTGGAATCAAGCTCAAGCTTTTTGTAATTGGAGAACTAAAAATAAAAATGATAGAATGCGAGACAAAAAAAACTTTGTAAATATTCCTAGTTTCAGACTTCCTACCGAAGCAGAATGGGAATATGCTGCAAGAGGAGGTCTTGAATTCTCAAAGTATCCTTGGGGTGGTCCAAATACTACTAGTGACAGAGGATGTTTTTTAGCAAACTTTAAACCTGTCAGAGGAAACTATGCAGTAGATGGAGCACTTTACACTGTAGAAGTTCAGTCATTCAATGCAAACGATTATGGATTGTATAACATGTCTGGAAATGTTTCAGAATGGACTAATTCATCATTTAACAACAGTTCCTATTACATGGGTTCTACGATGAATTCAAATGTTGAAGACAGAAACAATAAGAGAAAAATAATAAGAGGTGGCTCATGGAAAGATGTTGCCTATTATTTAGAGGTAAGTACAAGAGATTTTGAATATGCTGATACCGCAAGAAGTTATATCGGTTTTAGAACTGTTCAATCAACTGTAGGACCTTCAATAAACACTAATAATTAATTATCCCCAACCTAAACAAATCATTATTAAATTATGGCACAATCAAAATCAACTAAGAAAATGTTCAACATGGCTTACGGAATCGGAGCCGCGATAGTTATAGTAGGAGCATTATTCAAAATACAACACTGGCCTTACGGATCTTTAATCTTAACAATTGGGATGATAGTAGAAGCTATTGTGTTTTTTATATCTGCTTTTGATGCAGTTGAAGAAGATTTAGATTGGACCAAGGTATACCCAGAATTAGGCGATGCTGAAGGTGAAGGAGCAGGAGTAAACGGGATGTTATCCCAAAAATTAGATAATTTATTACAGGAAGCTCAAGTAGACACAAAATTAATGACGAATCTTGGAAACAGTATTAAGAGTTTTCATACTGCTGCAGAAGGTTTGAGTGTTGCTTCAGAATCAATCTCTTCAACTGTAAAATATAACGAACAAGTAGAATTGGCAGCTACACAAATGGAATCTCTTAATGGATTATACCAAGTTCAAATGGAGAATTCTAATAAACAGGCAGAATTAAACAACGCAATGATTGAAAATTCAGAGCTTTTAAAAGAGCAAATGGAATCATTAGCCAGTAATTTATCGTCTCTAAATGGAGTATATGGAGGAATGCTTTCAGCAATGTCTAGTAAATAATTAGTACAATAAATTGTATAACTTAAAAAACTAATTATTATGGCAGGAGGAAAATTATCCGCAAGGCAAAAGATGATCAACTTAATGTACCTTGTATTTATTGCAATGTTAGCAATGAATATGAGTAAGGAGGTTTTGTCAGCTTTTGGTTTTATGAATGAAGAATTAACAGAAAGTATTAGAACTACTTCTTTCAAAAACAATGAATCGTATTCAAACTTGAATATTAAGGCTCAGGATCAAAAGGAAAAATATGGTCCTTTAAAAATTAAATCTGATCAAATTAAATCATTATCAAATGATTTAAATATATATCTAGATACTTTAAAGGCAAAAATAACAAAGGATATCGATGATTTAAAGGATTATGAATCGATGGATAAGCCGGATGTTTTAGATGAATATTTTTTTGTAGGAGATAAATTATCAAAAAAAGGAAAAGAATTTAAAGACAAAATAAATAGTTATAGAGATTCTGTTGTTTCTGTCCTAGGATCTGCTGACTCAAAATTAATTTCGGTGATTAATAAAAGATTTAATACCGACGATTATAAGAATAAAGACGGTAAGAAAATTGATTGGATTGAATACAGATACAAAGGGTTTCCAGTTGTAGCATCTTTAACTAGTTTTAGTCAAATTCAAGGGAATATAAAAAATACAGAAAGTGATATTTTATCTGCTTTGCTAGGGAACCAACTAGAAGGAGATTCAAAATTAACTACTAATAATTATAAAGGAATTGTAAGACTTGAGAAGACAGCTTATTTTTCTGGAGAACGAGTTAAAGGACAGGTAGTTCTGGGTAGATATGATGATCAGTTAGTACCAAGTAAGGTTACTTTAGGGAAAAAAGATATAACTAAGAACGTAGAGAATGGCCAAGTCCTTTTAGACATGCCAGCTGGAAATGTTGGAGAACGAGAGTTTAAAGGCGTTATCACATTTATGCAAGACGGTGAGGCTCAAGATATACCTTTTGAAAGCTCTTACTCTGTAATAGCAGAACCTAGTGAGGCTGTAATTTCAGCAGATAAAATGAATGTGGTTTACAGAGGTTTAGACAATCCGATATCGATATCAGTTCCAGGAGTAGGTGATAAAGATATTACACCCACAGTTGGAAAGGGAAATAAACTAACAAAAACTGCTAATGGTAAATATATTTTAAATCCAGGATCAGGTAAGGAGGTTACCATTAACGTTTCAGCAAAATTAAGTAGTGGTAAAAACATTAAAACACCTAAAATATTTAGGATTAAAGATATTCCCGCAGCCGCTGGAACTGTTAGAGGAGATTTTGGGGTAGTACCTATGCCAAAATCTAGTTTAGGAAATACACCAATAGCAGCTGAGTTACCAGACTTTGTATTTGATTTAGAGTTAGTCGTTCAAGGATTTACTATTAAAGTGCCAGGTCAATTAGCCGTAAAGTGTGTTGGAACTAGGTTAAGCGCTAAGGCTAAGAAAACACTTGCAAAGGCAAGAAGAGGTGATTTAATTACTATTTTTGATATCAAAGCCATTGAAAAAGAAAAAGGGACACGTATTAAAAAGGTATTACCAGTAAGTATACAGATTACAAATTAGAATAAAATTAAAGTAATATGAATTGGAAGGTTTATTATTTAGTCTTTGTTGCATTGTTAGTGTCTAGCTATAGCAATAGCCAGTCTAACTTATTAAATGCAACTGAGGTTGATCAAATAGGTAAGCAAACACAAGAAAAAATTGCAGCAGACAATGATAGCCCATTATCTTATGGATATATAGATGATAGAGATATTTTATGGTCTAAAGTTGTATGGGAATTTGTAGATTTAAATCAAAAAATAAATCTACCATACTATTATCCAATAGATACTGCAAATATATCAAATGACAGACGTTCATTATTTGATACTTTACTAAAAGGAATTAGAAAGGGTGATATAAAAAACGTGTATTCAGATTCTTTTTTTACATCCAAAATAACTGGTTCTGAGATAAATGAAAAGTTGGTAAACATTCGTTTAAACGGAGATTATCCAGATACTTTTAGAATTCAAACGCAAGATATTGAAGGGTATATGATGAAAGGGATGTGGTATTTTGATAAACGATTAGGGGAATTAAAATATAGATTACTAGCGTTGGCACCTATGGGTAAAGATGTATTAACTCTTGGGTTACCAGATATAGAAGACGATGAACTTTATGAGCTATTTTGGGTGTTTTATCCTTCAGCGAGAAATATATTACATAAAGCCAAAGTTTTCAATCCAAAAAATGTATCACAACCAATTTCTTATGACCATTTATTAAATGCTAGAAGATTTAATTCTGTAATTGTACGAGAAGAGAATATTTATGGAAATAGAAAAATTGCAGATTATATAAGAGGGAATGCATTGTTTCAACTTCTAGAAGCTGACAGAATTAAAGAATCTATTAGAGATAAAGAAATAGACATGTGGAATTATTAATTTCATAGAATGTTAAATACATAAAAAGCGTTTCGTTATTCGAAGCGCTTTTTTATTGTAAAAGAGTATTTTTGAATTGTGAAAGTAGATTATATTATTGTTGGTTTGGGTTTAGCGGGATTAGCTTTTGTAGAAGAATTGATTACAGCTAATAAAAGTTTCATTGTCTTTGAAGATACTTCACAGACATCTTCTTTGGTTGCAGGAGGTGTTTATAACCCTGTAATTTTAAAACGATTTTCACCAGTTTGGAATGCTAAGGAACAATTATCAGTAGCTCTCCCTTTTTATGATAAGTTGGAAAAAAAATTTGGTCAAAAGTTTGATCAAAAATTTTGTATCAAGAAAGCATTCAAATCTATAGAAGATCAAAACAATTGGTTTGCTGCGTTTGACAAACCAACTGTAGCTCCATTTTTAGACCCGAAATTAGACAAACAAGCCTATGAAGGTGTTATAGGTGAATATTATTTTGGCAATGTAAAAGAGGGAGGAAGAATAGATACATTAAAATTAGTTGAGGCATATAGACAATATCTTAAAAATAATCATTGGATTCGCTTTGAGAAGTTTTATCATAATGATATTTTATTTGAGGGTAATTTGGCTATATACAATAATCTTCAGGCAAGTAAAATTGTTTTCTGTGAGGGATTTGGTATTAAACAAAACCCTTATTTTAATCATTTACCATTGGAGGAGGCTAAAGGTGAAATAATTACAATCCATGCACCCAATTTAAATATAAATTTTTTACTGAAATCAACTTTATTTGTTTTGCCGTTAGGAAACAATCATTATAAAGTAGGTGCTACATTTAACCATAAGGATAAGACTTCTAAACCCTCTGTTGAAGGAAAAGAGGAATTAGTTGAAAAGTTAAAAAAAGTAATCTCTGTACCTTATACTATCAAAGATCAGTCAGCAGGTATAAGACCAACTGTTAAAGATAGAAGGCCAATGGTAGGAGTTCATCACAAATACAAGCAATTAAGTGTTTTAAATGGCTTGGGAACTCGTGGAGTGATGATTGCTCCAACAGTAGCTGAAAATTTGTTTAATCATTTAGAGTTTGGGAATAAACTAGATCAAGATATCAATATCAAAAGATTTGGATAAAATTAATTTCATTCTTCATAGTTAACAAACATATTTATCCAAAGAATTCTTGAAAGTCGTAAGTTAATAGGGATAAAAATAATTAACACGATAAAAACTATAGCAAAAGATGATAGGATAGGAAGTCCTATTAATAGTTTAGAAATGATAAAAGTTATGATACAAACAGCTACAGTGATTGCATAACTTACATACAATGCGCCAAAATAAAATGCAGGCTCAATCATATATTTAAGATTACAATATGAACATTTTTTTAATAATTTGTTTACCCTCATAGGATAAATAGAAAAAGGATATTTAAAAAAATTACCTTGATGACATCGAGGACATTTACCACCTAAAATACTATATATTTTATTTCCTTTCCTAAGCATTTAGCGTATTTGAAATCAAAAAATTAAAATTAATGTAAAAGTACTCAAATTAGTCTCTTAAAACTATCGTTTGCTAAGTTCTATAATTACTAGATATAGAATTAAAAATAAAAAGTAGGAAGAGTAAAATAGATCAAGCTTTTGAAATACTATTGTATTCTTTTTTTAGTTAGTTTTGCAACGTTAAAAATGATATAAATTAATGCTTAACGTACACAACTTAACGGTCTCTTTTATGGGAACGGATCTATTTTCAGGAATTACTTTTAAACTGAACAAAGGAGATAGAATTGGATTGATAGGTAAAAATGGAGCTGGGAAATCTACCTTGTTAAAGGTTTTATCAAAAGATATTGAAAGTAGTGCTGGAACCATGGCTTTTGATAAAGACATACAGATTGGTTTTCTTCGTCAAGATATAGATTTTGTAGCAGGAAGAACAATACTTGAGGAGGCCTATCAAGCATTTGAAGAAATTAAATCCATTGAACTTAAACTAGAAACAATAAATAATCAGTTAGCAACAAGAACTGACTATGAAAGTGAGGAATACAGTCAATTAATAATAGATTTAACCGATTCAACTGAACGATATGAACTACTAGGAGGTTATAACTATCAAGGAGATACCGAAAAAATACTTCAAGGTTTGGGTTTTCAGAGAGAAGATTTTGATAAATTAACAGATACTTTTTCTGGAGGATGGAGAATGCGAATAGAATTAGCAAAGTTACTTTTACAAAACAATGATATTCTTCTATTAGATGAACCAACAAATCATTTAGATATCGAATCTATTATTTGGTTAGAAAACTTCTTAAAATCTTACGGTGGAGCAATAGTATTGGTTTCTCATGATAAAATGTTCTTAGATAATGTTACTAACAGAACTATTGAAATTTCTTTAGGACAAATTTATGATTACAAAAAACCCTATTCTCAGTTTCTGCTTTTAAGAGGAGAAATCAAGCAAAAACAATTACAAGCACAAAAAAATCAAGAAAAAGAAATCAAGCAAAAACAGCTTTTAATTAATAAGTTTAAAGCGAAGGCAAGCAAAGCTTCTATGGCGCAATCATTAATGAAACAATTAGATAAGGTAGAGCTTATTGAAGTTGATCAAGACGATAACGCTGCAATGAATGTTCGTTTTGCAATCTCTAAAGAACCAGGAAAGATTGTTGTTGAGGCAGAAAAAATTAGTAAAAGTTACGGAGAAAAACAGGTGCTTGAAAATGTAGATCTTTTGATAGAGAGAAATAGTAAAATTGCATTTGTTGGTCAAAACGGACAAGGAAAATCTACTTTGGCAAAAATGATGGTTGGAGACATTCCTTTTGATGGTCATTTAAAATTGGGTCATAATGTTGAAATTGGGTATTTTGCTCAAAATCAGTCGGAACATTTGCCGCCAGAAAAAACTGTCTTAGAAATCATGGAAGATGCTGCTACAGATAGCAACAGAATGCGTGTTAGAGACATGTTAGGGGCATTTTTATTTGGTGGAGACGCAGTAGATAAAAAAGCAAAAGTACTTTCTGGAGGAGAAAGAAATAGGTTGGCACTATGTAAATTATTGTTATCTCCATTTAATGTTTTAATCATGGATGAGCCAACAAATCATCTAGATATAGCTTCCAAAAATGTCCTTAAGGAAGCCTTAAAACAATTTAATGGAACTTTAATTTTAGTATCTCATGATAGAGACTTTTTACAAGGATTAACAACAACTGTATTTGGTTTTAAGGATAAAGTGATAAAAGAGTATTTAGGAGATATAGATTACTTCCTTGAACAGCATAAAATGGAAAATCTTCGGGAAGCTGAAAAAAGGACTGTTCTCAAAGTTGATAAAAGTGTTTTAAAAAAACAAAATGAATTATCTAGAGAAGAAGAGAAAAAACTTCGTAAATTAAAAAATAAGCTAACAAAAATTGAAGGTCAGATAGGTGACTTAGAATCTGAAATTGAAAAGATAGATTTACAATTAGCAGAAAATTATGATGAGGTTTCTAGTAAACCTAATTTTTTTGAAAATTACAAAGCTAAAAAAGCACAAGTAGAGTTGTTAATGTCAGATTGGGAATTAATTGAAGAAGAGGTTGAAAAATTTTCATAATTTACGATCTTTATTTGTGAATTTTAACAATCAAATATCCATTAAAAATCAAGAGATAGTTCTCCCTGAACTATCAGATATCGATTGCCAGATTACTATCAAAAGAGAAGATCAGATTCATCCCTTAGTTTCTGGAAATAAATTCAGAAAATTAAAATATAATGTTCAAGAAGCTGTCAAACAAAAACACACAACACTTCTTACTTTTGGAGGTGCCTTTTCTAACCATATTCTTGCCACAGCTGCAGCCGGGAATTTAAATCAGTTACAAACGGTAGGAGTGATTAGAGGAGATGAATTAGGAGTAAATTGCTCTAAAACATTAGAGACTAATGCTACTCTTAGAACTGCCTATGAGTTAGGGATGAAATTTGAGTTTGTTTCAAGAGAGGAATACAGAAATAAGACTTCAGAAAGTTTTCTGCATAAATTTCAAAATAAGTATAAGGATTTCTATATTATCCCTGAGGGAGGCACCAATGATCTAGCAGTAAAGGGATGTGAAGAAATTTTAGAAAAAGAAGATTATCAGTTTGATTATATTTGTTCTTGTGTAGGAACAGGTGGAACAATTTCAGGAATTATTAACAGTGCTCAAAAGCATCAAAAGATCTTGGGATTTCCTGCATTAAAGGGAGGTTTTTTAAAAAAGGAAGTACAGAGATATTCTAAATCTAAAGATAATTGGGAGTTAATTAATGATTATCATTTTGGAGGTTATGGAAAATATACTGATGAACTTATTCATTTTATTAATAGATTTAAAGAAATAACACAAATTCCTTTAGATCCCATATACACAGGTAAAATGATGTATGGTTTGGTAGATATGATTAAAAATAAACTATTTCCGGCTGGAAGTAAAATTTTGATAGTTCACACTGGAGGTTTGCAGGGGATAGACGGATTTAATAAGTTATTAATGAAAAAAAAGAGTGATTTAAAAATATTTTAAATGAGGAGTAAACTATTTCTTTTGGCTTTTTTTGTGCTTTTTCTAGCTAGTTGTAGCTCAAGTAGAACAACTACTGCTAAGAAAAGAACTCAGTCAAAAGCTAATGAAACTCAAATAAAAAAATTACCATCAGTAAAACAATCACAACACGTAAAGAAGCTAGAAAAAGGAAATAAACCTTTAAATAAACACACTCTTCAATATATTAAAAAATATGCTTCATTAGCTGTTTTAGAAATGCATAAATATAAAATACCTGCAAGTATTACTCTTGCTCAAGGTGTTTTAGAATCAGGAAATGGCAGAAGCCAATTGGCTTCTAAATCTAACAATCATTTTGGAATTAAATGTCATATAGGTTGGAAAGGTGGTCGCGTTTATCATGATGATGATGAAAAAGGAGAATGTTTTAGAAAGTATAAATATGTAGAGACTTCTTATAAAGATCATTCAGAATTTTTAAGCGGAAGAAGGCGTTACGCCAGCTTATTTAAACTAAGAAAATCAGATTACAAAGGATGGGCAAAAGGTTTAAAAAAAGCGGGTTATGCAACAGACAAAAAATATCCAAAAAAACTAATTAAAATTATTGAAGATTATAAATTATATGAGTTCGATAAGTTTCGTGAAAAAGATTTAAAAAAAGTAAAAAAAGAAACCAAAAGAAATCAGGCTAAAACAATTACTAACTCTAAAAAAAGAAACCAAAAAAATTATAAAGTTAAAAAGGGAGATACATTATATTCTATTGCAAAAAAATTTAAAACTACAGTAGAGAATCTTAAGGATGCAAACAACCTCTCTACCAATAACATTTCTATTGGTCAACAACTTACCATCAAATAAACTACAATAAAATAAATACTCTAACATGAAAATTATTAAACCTGTGAAAGGGAAACACCCTAAAATATCAGAAGACTGCTATATTGCAGAAAATGCTACTATCGTTGGAGAAGTTTCTATAGGAACTCAATGCAGTGTTTGGTTTAATGCAGTTATTAGAGGAGATGTTCATTACATAAAAATTGGAAATAAAGTAAACATACAAGATGGAGCTGTTATTCATGCTACTTATAAAAAATCACCCACAACTATAGGTAATAATGTTTCAATAGGTCATAATGCTATTGTTCATGGTTGTACTATTCATGATAACGTTTTAATTGGTATGGGTAGTATTGTTATGGATGATTGCGTGATAGAAAGTAACTCTATAATTGCTGCTGGTGCAATTGTCACAAAAAATACTCGGGTAGAAAGTGGGAGCATATATGCAGGGGTTCCAGCAAAAAAGATAAAAAATATATCACAAGAAATGATTTCCGGAGAAATTGATAGGATTGCTAATAGTTATGTTAACTATTCTAGTTGGTTTAAAGAATAGAAAAAGGCTTAGTGATTTTAATACCAAGCCCTAAAAAAATTACTAAATTTTCTCTTTCATTTAGTTTTTATGAAATCCTTTTTTATGATGTCTTCTCTTTTTTATCATCTGATTTCTCTTTTTTTCAAGTGATTTAAACTTTTTATATTGTTCTTCAGTAAGAATGGATCTCATTTTTTTTTGGAACATGATTTTACGATCTAAAAATTTATTAGCCATTTCATAACGATTACTTACATCAATATTTTTGACTTCATTTATAGATTTACTCATTCTATCCGCTTCAATCTTTCGCTCAGAAATTAGTTTAGTAATAACTGGTGTTAGTTTTTTTTGTTGCACTTCAGACAACTCAAGTTCTAAAGTCATTTTTTTAACTTTTAGTGTAGTTAGTTGTTCTGTTGTTAACCTTTTTTTATTTTTAAAAAGTTGTTTGTTTTGCGCATTTGTAGTTAAAGAAAAATAAATAAATAGTGCTAAAAGACTTACAATTCTTACCATGATGTATTTTTTATATAGTTTATTTTATACTTTTTTGACCAATAAAATCATAAAAGGTTTAAATTTGGTCTTTCAATTAACGGATCATTAACAATTTATATATGAAAAAATTACTGTTTTTATTGCTATTTGTTTCTTGTTATGCTTTTGGTCAAAAAGTTCCAATAGTAGATTTGTCTAATCCAAGAGCTACGGTATATACACATGTCTATTTTTTACAAAATAATTCTTACCAACCAAAGAACGCTGCCAAAACTATATATGGATTGGATGAGAAAAACTCAATTGAGGCAGCTGTAAAAATTAAAAGAATTTTAGATGGAAAAGGATTAAAAGTAGATTTTAATTTAATTTCTGATAATGCTAATTATAAAGATAGTACTGCTTTCTTAACTCAGCACAAATTTGTTTTATTTCCTGAAAGAATGCCTCTTGTGTCAGTTGAAAAGAAGGGTAATTCATGGTATTATTCCTCTGAAACTATAGAAAATATAGATTTTATATATGCTGAAACTTTTCCTTGGTACATTGAAAAAATTCAAGAAATAATTCCTGGTGTTGGACATAAAGAAATTTTATCAGTTGAAATTTGGCAATATTTTGCATTTATAATATTGATTCTTTTATCAATCATTTTATTTGTGATAGCAAAACGGTTGGCTTTCTTATTTTTAAGAAAAATTTTAAATAAGTACACTACAAACAAGAATAGTGACATCAATATTACCTTAAAAAAATTAGCACATCCTATAAGCTTATTAATATCTATTTCATTAATAGATAAGGTTTTACCCTCGCTTCAGTTTGGTTTAGAAATTAATAAATGGTTATTTCTAGCTGTAAATATAGCTTCAACAATTTTTTGGATATACGTATTTTTAAAATTAGCACAAGTTTTATTGAGTTTATTCCATGATTATACTCAAAAGACAGAAGCTAAACTAGATGATCAATTAACTCCAATTTTAAGAAATTTCGCAAGCGTAATCATTGTTGTTTTTGGATCTTTCAAATTACTAGTTTTATTTGGTGTAGATGCTACAACTATATTAGCGAGTGCTTCTATTGGTGGATTAGCTGTTGCATTTGCATCTCAAGATACAGTTAAGAATTTAATAGGAACGGTTATGATTTTTATAGACAAACCTTTTCATATAGGCGATTGGATTTCAGCTGGAGAAGTTGTTGGAACTGTTGAAGAGGTAGGTTTTAGATCAACTAGAATTAGATCTGCAGATACCTCAATATTTCAAATCCCTAACAGTAAACTTTCCGAGCTAGTAATAAATAATAGCGGTCTAAGACTTTACAGGCGATATAATACTCAACTAGGCTTACGTTATGATACACCTCCAGAATTAATAGAAGCTTTTGTAAAGGGTGTTCGTGAAATTATTGTTGCACATCCAGATACTAAATCTGATTCTTATAATGTAGAGTTTACTGGCTTTGGTGACTCTGCGTTGTTAATTTTGATGAACATGTATTTAAAAAACTTAGCGTGGTCTAGTGAACAAAAATCAAGACATCAAATTCATATTGCTATTGTTAAATTGGCAAAAGAACTAGGGGTTGATTTTGCTTTTCCTTCAACAACTGTTATGATTGAACAATTTCCTGAAAAAAAATCAATTGAGCCTAATTACGATAATGACAATAAAAAAATAGATTCAGCTATTAGTCAGGTAGTATCAGATTTTAAAAAACAGCTGGGAGAAAAATAGAATAAACTATTTTTTCTTGGGAGGCATGGGGCCTCTTAGATGAATCACTAATCCATTTAAAAAGTTGCGTAAAATTTGGTCGCCACATTCCATGTATTTTGGATGGTCTTCCTTTCTAAAGAAAGCACCTAGTTCACTTTTAGAGACTTTAAAATCTACTAGTTTACAAATGTCTACTATGTCATTATCACGAAGCTTGTGTGCTACACGTAATTTTTTAAAAATATCGTTATTTGTTAATCCCATGTGATAAAGATAGTAGTTTTAACTGACTACACTAAAAATGGCCCAGGCATACAAAGCAAACCGTAGAAAACGAAATAATCCAAAAAGAACCACTCCTTTAAATGGATATTTTATCATTCCTGCTGCCATGCATGTAATAGAAAAAGGAACTGGTAAAAGAGCGCCAATGAGAATTAAAAAACCACCCCATTTACTGGTGTTCTTTAAATACTTGGCCATTTTTATTTCTAGATAATTTTTCACACTGGCTATTTTTAAAATAGTTTTACCTATGAAAAAGGATAGTAATCCACCAAAGTAGGAAAGTGATGCTAGTATTGCTAAGCTAGCAAATGGAGTAGCTGTTTTTTTTGACCAAGCAATAAATATTTCAGGAGGAATTAAGCCTAGTAAAGTTTCAGATAAAAAAAATGTGATCAAGACTCCTGTTCTTGAAAATGTTTTGGTAAGTAGATCTAAACCATCGTCAATTGTAAATACATATCTATTAAATAGAAATAGAGCTACGATTATAAGTATTACTGGGATTGTTACTTTTTTTATGCTATCAACAACAAAAGAGTAAAATCCAGTATATTTATAGTATTGGTGTAAAAGTTTTGCTTTAGATTTTTTTCTTTTCATAGTTTAAGGGACACAAAAATAATAAGTAAATACCTGTTTAAAAACCAAAATCTAAATAATTAACTTTTCTTTATACTTTAGCTTAATAAATATATAATTGTATGAATATTATTGGATCAATTGAAACTGTTTTTAGAAAATATGTACCCTCACCGTTTACAATTGCCATTTTATTAACTATCACCACTATTTTTTTAGCGTTAATTTTTACAGTTCCGGAGGAAACAAGTTCAGTAGATTATTTAATAGATATTTTAACCTTCTGGGAAAAAGGAATTTGGTCTACATCTTTATTAGAATTTGCTTACCAAATGATGCTTATTTTAGTATTAGGCCATGTTTTGGTATTAAGTAAGCCTGTTAGTAACCTTATTTTAAAAATCACTTTTTATTGTAAAAACACTGCTACAAGTGCTGCTATTGTGGCTTGTTTAACAATGTTAGTGGCTTTTTTTAATTGGGGTCTTGGATTAATCTTTGGAGCATTATTAGCTAGGAAAGTTGCAGAGCATTCCCAGCAAAATAATATTAAAATAAATTACCCAATCATTGGTGCTGCAGGGTATGTAGGATTAATGGTGTGGCATGGTGGTATTTCAGGGTCTGCTCCAATAAAAATAAATGAGGATGGGCATATTTCCTCTTTAATGAAAAATATTTCCTCTTCTAATATCTCTGAAAAAATACCCTCCTCGATAGATTTTAGTCAGACAATTTTTAGTTTATCTAATTTGTTGATTTTTTCTACTGTAGTCATTGTTATTACAGCATTTTTCTACATTTTAGGAAAGAACTCCAAGCCTACCAAGATTAACCTACCCATCTATAAGATGACACAAGATGAAAATATTACAACTAAATCTGAAAGATTAGATAATTCAAAAGTATTAGCTGTTATTTTTGGGCTTACAATTATTCTAGCCTTTTTTTACAGCTATTTTGATGATGTAAAAGCTATGAAAATTACTCCCAATCTTATTAATTTCTTGATGTTGGGCTTAGGAATTATTTTACATGGTACTTTTAAGAATTTCACTAATGCTATTTCAGAATCAATCTCCGATATTTCAGGAATTCTCATACAATTTCCATTATATTTTGGTATTATGGGAATAATGAGTAGCAGCGGTATGGTTTCTCAAATATCAAATTTTTTTGTATCATTTTCTAATGTCACAACTCTTCCAGTAGTCACTTTTTTTAGTGCTGGATTGGTTAATATATTTGTGCCAAGTGGAGGTGGGCAATGGGTTATACAAGGTCCAATTGTTGTTGAATCTGCACTAAGATTAGGTGTTCCTTTAAATAAAGCTATCATGGCTTTGGCATACGGAGATCAAATAACAAACATGCTTCAACCTTTTTGGGCGCTTCCTCTTTTAGGAATTACAAAACTAAAAGCTAAAGAAATTTTACCATATTCATTATTGGCAATGATTATTGGTGGGAGTATTTATATAGTGGGAATTTTACTATTTTGATTTCATGAGATGGCTCTCCGAAAAAATTGAATTTCCCCCTCATGAAACTGCTACAAAAGAAGGGGTTCTGGCATTAGGAGGAGATTTATCTCCCGAAAGGTTACTCTTTGCCTACAGGAATGGAATTTTTCCTTGGTATTCTCAAGATGAACCAATAGTATGGTATAGTCCGCAAAAGAGAATGGTTTTATTTCCTCAAGAGTTGAAAATTTCCAAATCAATGACTAAAATTCTCAAAAATCATACATTTAAAATTACAGAAAATGAGGCTTTTGAGGAGGTTATTCATCAATGTAAAAACATTATTCGTAATGATAATTTAGGAACATGGATAACAGATGATATGGCACAGGCCTATATTAAGCTTCATGAGAAAGGATATGCTAAGTCAATTGAGATATGGAGTTTGGATTCTAATTCTGCT
>Ga0228670_1000752_pt1 | contig 16896 bp, 2 predicted proteins | sample 85DmetaG_FD_182785 | JGI IMG/M metagenome (GOLD analysis project Ga0228670, IMG submission 182785) | Seawater microbial communities from Monterey Bay, California, United States - 85D | ecosystem: Environmental > Aquatic > Marine > Coastal | place: USA: California | collected 2016-10-13
TGTCATCTTCAAAAGTATAAGTCTGCTCTTTATTAGAGTTTCCATTGCTTTCTACAAAACCCATATCTTCAAATCTGTCAACAGATCCAACACTTCTTTCGATAAAGAACCCTCTATTATTGATCTCTGTTTGAGTTTGCCATATTACATCTACACTCTCACAATCTTGGCTACGAGCATTTACATATGAAAATTCAACTGGTAACGCATCGTTTAAAATAAGACCAGCCGAATCATCTATCAAATTACCATCTCCATCCGAATCAGCATATATTAATGATACGACAGAAAGAACTTGACTTCCCCCACTATCTGGGCCTACTCCTTCGACAGTTAGAGTCCATGCTCCACCACCTATTATAGCTAGCACAGTATTTACATTTGTACCTAGCCAAGTATCAGAGCCACCAGATTGAGCAACAGTTACCCAAGTCATTTCTGGAGAGCCTGGTCCTGCAATTGGTTCTCCACCATTTATATCAATATATGACCCATCCTGTGGAAAATCAATTTGTATTTGAAATTCTCCAGGAGCCTGATCTACATTTGACGGATTTGCAGTCACTGTCATCACTGAAGTTCCTTCAACACCAATTTCAGTTTCATCAAATTCTGCTGTAATTGATTGCGCCTGTAACATTGATAAACCGAAAACAAACAAGAATAAAGTTTTGAATATTCTATTTTTCATTTTAAATATATTTTTGTTTTTGTAAAAAGCTGGATAACTCATAAGTTATCCAGCACTAGAATATTTTTTAATTAAGAGAAATTACTAAAAACTTATTAGCTGTATTATTAGTATTGTCATTATCTCCACCAGAATTATTAAGTATTGAAATACTTAAATTTCCATCTTGACCAGCTACTAAAGCTTCAGTCGATAATCCAATTTTACTTTCACTACCTGCTGGTATTACTACAGAACTTGTATATAAGACACCACCAGCTAATACTGTAGTTGTCCAATCTTGGTTATTTACTGTAGTCGTTCCTATTAGTATGTTTGCTACAGTCATATTAGGATCAAATACTACATCGAATGCTGTAAGTCCTGAAACAAATACACTAATCACACCTTCAGAATCATCAGCTCCAATATTTCTAACACGTACTACCTGATCCTTGAAATCACCAACATTATATGTATTACCCTGTAATGAATATTGCGCTCTAAGATCAATATCCAATGGACAATCTCCTTCAACTGTAATATCAAATGAACACGTAGTAACGTTTCCTGCTGGATCCATTGCCACATAAGTAACGGTAGTAGTAGAATCTACTGCAAATAAATCATTTGGATTATGCGAAGCTGTGAATGTAAACGCATCACAAGGATCACTAATCGCTGGTGGAGTCCAACTCACTGCAACTTCACATTCACCCTCTCCTGCAGTTACTGTAATATCTGCTGGACAACTATTAATTACTGGTCCAAATAAATCATTCACTGTAATATAGAATGTACATGTAGTACTATTACCGTTCTCATCTTCCGCTGTCAAAGTTACCAAGTTCAATCCTGTTCTAAGATTAGTAGCTGTGATATCAAATTCATCTGTCGCAGGGTTATGGACTATAGAAATAGTCTCTGCAGCTGGCGCAGCAAATGTACCAGGACTAGTTTCTAACTGTACCATAATCGTAAGACTCATATCAGCTTCAGAAGTACAAGCATCTAAGATATCAACTATAGAAGTATCAATATCAGCGAAACAATCATTTGGATCTACTAGATTATAATCAAAATCATCAAGACAACTAATCACTGGTGCTTCAACATCTGTTATTACAATTTCAATTGTACATGTCGCTGTCAATCCTGCTGGATCAGTCGCTGTCCATACTACTGCTGTAGTACCTACTGGGAAATCTTCTCCTGCAAGACTTGCTCCATTATTAAAATCATTCTCTATAGTTGCTGAACAGTTGTCTGCGAATGTCGGATCAAATTCTGTCCCAACCACTGTATAAGTACAGGCACCTGCATCCGCATCTTGTGTAACATCAATTGCTGAGCAATCAATAGTCGGTGCCTCATCATCTGTTATTACAATTTCAATCGTACACGTCGTTGTCAATCCTGCCAGATCAGTCACTGTCCATACAACAGTTGTTGTACCTACTGGGAAATCCTCTCCCAATAGTGTAGTTCCTCCAGCATTGTAATCGTGTGTTACTGATGCAACTCCACAGTTATCAGCTGCCATTGTTGGATCTAATGAAGCATCTGTTACAGTATATAAACAATCGCCACTTGTTCCATCTTCTGATGTTCCAAATGCTTGATCGCCCACACATGTGAATGTTGGATCTTCATCGTCCGTTACTACCACATCATATATACATGTATGAGAATTCCCGTTAACATCAGATATTGTCCATACGACAGTTGTTGTACCCACTGGGAAATCTTCTCCCGATAGTGTGGTTCCTCCAGCATTGTAATCGTGTGTCACTGATGCAACTCCACAGTTATCAGCTGCCATTGTTGGATCTAATGAGGCATCTGTTACAGTATATAAACAATCACCACTTGTTCCATCTGCTGATGTTGTAAATGCCTGATCGCCTACACATGTGAATGTTGGATTTTCATCGTCCGTTACTACTATATCATATGTACATGTATTTGTTCGTCCGTTATCATCTTCGATTGTCCATACTACAGTTGTTGTACCTACTGGGAAATCTTCTCCCAATAGTGTAGTTCCTCCAGCATTGTAATCGTGTGTTACTGATGCAAGTCCACAGTTATCAGCTGCCATTGTTGGATCTAATGAGGCATCTGTTACACTATATACACAATCTCCGCTAGTCCCATCTTCTGATGTTCCAAATGCTTGATCGCCTACACATGTGAATGTTGGATCTTCATCGTCCGTAACTACTACATCATATGTACATGTATGAGAATTTCCGTTAACATCAGAGATTGTCCATACGACAGTTGTTGTACCTAATGGGAAATCTTCTCCCAATAATGTAGTTCCTCCAGCATTGTAATCGTGTGTTACTGACGCAACTCCACAGTTATCAGCTGCCATTGTTGGATCTAATGAGGCATCTGTTACACTATATACACAATCGCCGCTAGTCCCATCTGCTGATGTTCCAAATGCCTGATCGCCTACACATGTGAATGTTGGAGCTATATTGTCTTCAACTGTTACCTCCATTGTACAAGTTGAAGAGTTTCCACTATTATCTGTATAAGTTACTGTTAACGTTACACTATTTGCAACATCATCACAATCAAAGGTAACTTGGCTATAATCTCTAGTAAAGTCAACACAGTTATCTGTCGTACCTAATGAAATAGCATCTTTATCTGCATCTGTTAATTCATAATTGCCAGTAGCATCTAGATTAACAGTAATGTCATTACATACCGCAACTGGCGGTGTAGTTTCGGTAATTGTCACAATTGCTGCACAAGATGAAGAGTTTCCACACGGATCAGTTACTGTCACAGTAACTTCTATCGGTGCTGCAGTACTTGAACAATCAAATTCCGTCACATTAGCTGTGTAAGTGAACGCAGCTGTACAAACATCAGTTACTCCTGCTGTCATTTCGATCATATCCGCTTCTGTGAGCGTATATGTTCCTGTAGTCTCATCCAACAATCTAGCAATATCTGTACATGACTCTGGCATTACTGGAGATGTATTATCCTCAATAGTAATGACTTGCACAGAAGTAGCTACATTGTCACAAAGATCAGTAGCGGTCCATGTACGAGTAATTGTGCCCGTATAACCACCACATCCACTTAGATCGGAAACATCAGCATAAGTAACAACTGGTGTACCACCATTATCACTTGCAGTTGGTTCTCCCGTTGCTGAAGGATCTGTAGAGCCTCCACATTCAACTGTGATATCGGATACGTCAGAAATCACTGGAGGTATTTCATCATTTACAATTATCAACTGTTCACAAGTACTACTGTTACCACTTACATCTTCAATATAGTATACTCGTTTTACTGTATCTACACAAGATCCTCCTGCATCATCTACAGTCACTTCACTAATCATATCAAAAGTCGATTGATTAATTGTACAGTTATCTCCTAATATTCCTCCTGCTATTTGGAATACAAAATAATTCGCATATGGATCAGGTACATCTTCTGTTAATGTTACTGTAATATTTGAAGGACAACTAATCTCAGGATCAATATTATCTGATAATGTTGCTGTCCAACTGTGCGCCGTTTCATTGCCGCAGTCATCTACCGATGTGAGAGTTAAATTATTAATTCCTACTGGTAAAGTCACTACAGCTGTTGCTGTATTTATGGTCTGTACTGTTAATACATTATTATCTGCATCTGTAGCTGTTAAAGTCACTGATACGTCGTCATCACAATTGTCAGACGCATTAGGGATTCCTACGAAATAATCGAAATTACACTCTCCAGAAGCTACGTCCTGTGAAAAACTAACTGGTAAACCATCTGGATCATCATACGTTGGAACAGTATCATCTACCACAGTAATAGTCTGAGTAAGCTCTGTACTGTTACCTGAGCAATCTGTCAATGTATAAGTACGCGTAACTATATAAGGATCACTTGAACAACCTGCACCTCCATTATTAGTATCCGCTACTGCTACCGTTACAGTACCATCACAATTATCCATCTCATCTATTACATCGTCCGCATCTGCTACAAGTACGTCATCAATACATTGATAAGTTAGATTGGCAGGAGCTGTTCCTGTTGGAGACGTTGTATCAGCTACATTAATCGCTTGTGTAACATTTATTGAATTACCACTACAGTCTGTAACACTATAAGTCCTTGTTACTGTTACCACAGCTCCATCACATACTGCACTTGTGATATTGTCACTTACAAATGCTACAGTTAGGTCGCCATCACAGTTATCTGCCTCGTCTGTTACTACTGTTATATCTGCTGCTGGTATATCACTGAAACATTGAACACTTATAGCGGCAGGATTACTTGCCGTTGGATTCATTGTATCGTCTACATTGATCGTTTGCGTAACAGTTATGGAATTACCACTACAGTCTGTAACACTATAAGTCCTTGTTACTGTTACCACAGCTCCATCACATGTTGCACTTGTGATATCATCACTTACAAATGCTACAGTTGGATCACCATCACAGTTATCTGCCTCGTCTGTTACTACTGTTATATCTGCTGCTGGTATATCACTGAAACATTCAACACTGATATCCGCAGGATTACTTGCTGTTGGATCCATTGTATCGTCTACATTGATCGCTTGAGTAACAGTTATAGAATTACCACTACAATCTGTAACACTATAAGTCCTTGTTACTGTTACCTCAGCTCCATCACACGTAACGCTTGTAATATCATCACTTACCCATGCTACAGTTGGATCACCATCACAATTATCTGCCTCGTCTGTCACTACTGTTACATCTGGATCAGGTATATTACTGAAACATTCAACATTGATATCCGCAGGATTACTTGCCGTTGGATTCATTGTATCTTCTACTGTAATCGTATGTACGATATCTTCACTTGCATTAGCACAAGCATCTGTAACTACATACGTTCGCTCAATTACTAATGGACATGTGCCTGTAATCGCATCACTACTTGTAACGGTTAAATTATTATAGTAAAAATTATCAGAAGCTTCAGTAGTAGAACCCCCTTCTAAGTAATAAGTACTAGTTAATTCAGTACCATCAAGAGTTGTATAATCTACGACAAACTTTAATGCATTTGCCATATCCCACTCATTAATCCAATACTGCCCACTAAGTGAAAGCGTCTGCCCCCTATAGTCAAAGTTTGTAAGTCCTGTACCATCAATATACACCCAAGTACCATTTACGTCCTCATAAGTAGTTATCGATTGAAAACCAGTTGGATTATCCAAAACTGGAAATGCATTCTGATCTGCAAATGTCAATCTGACGTTGTCATTAAACGAGCCATTATCCTGAGTCTCACCAGAAGCAAATAATTCTAGACCTTCGCCTTCTGTACATGCATCTGATATCATTAAATCTCCAGTCAATCCTTCCAATCCTTCTACTGTAGTCTCTGCTGCTGGAGCAACGGTCGCATCACAGCCTTCTACTGTAGTAGCAGTAATTGTTCCTGTAACTGCTGGTGCAGTATTATCATCTACATTTATTGTATGTACGATGTTTACACTTGTATTATTACAATCATCTGTTACTGTATACGTCCTTGTAACTACTACAGGACATGTACCTGTACTCGCATCGCTACTTGCTACGGTTAAGTCTCCGTCTGCTGTACATGCATCTGCTATTGATAATCCTAATCCTTCTAAACCAGCTACTGTAGTCTCTGCTGCTGGAGCATCGCTCGCACCACAACCTTCTATTGTAGTATCTGCTATTGTTCCTGTCACTACTGGTGCAGTATTATCCGTAGCTGTAATTATCTGATTATGTGACGTTGTATTGTTACAAGCATCAGTTAATGTCCATGTTCTAGTTATTACTTGCTCACCTTCACATGAACCATCTGATACAGCATCTGTAAATGATGCCTCTAAACTTGAAATTGTAACAGGTTGGAATGTTCCAACTGGAATTGGAACTGCCCAGGGTCCAAATGACCAGCTACCAAGACTAAAGGCTGAACCATCAGGTCCTGTAGCACTATTTCTGTATGCCCATCCATTTTCATAGTCCCATGATTCATTAGATCCACTTATGTCACCAAAGACATCAATTACATTACCATCTTGGAATAATTCTATAGCATCATCGCCATTGATTCCCATTGCTCCACTACTTGTATAATCAGGAGCAAATCCGAAGTAAGTTGTAAAGCCTGAGGCTTCAGAAGAAACATAAATGTATGTTCCAGCAGATGCACTGACTGAAGGGAAAGTAAATTCTTGACCATCTGTTCCACCTCCATTATTTGCTGATCCTACACCATAAACAGAAAGATCGGCTATATCGTTTGCTACGTATAGCTCAACACCTTTAGGAAGTCCATTCGTTAATGTGCCGTCGAAAACACCTGTTATAATCAATGTTCCAACTGCTGTACTACCTGAATCACAATTTTCTGACTCATCTTCTACATCTCCTGTTACCGATACTGATGCATCATATTCACAATTTGCATCTTTGAATATCGTAATATCATCAGGCTGTGTAAACGTCGGTGCTGTAGTATCATCTACTGTAATCGTATGTACGATATCTTCACTTTCATTACCACAAGCATCTGATACTACATACGTTCGTGTAATTACTAATGGACACGTACCTGTACTCACATCACTACTTGTTACGGTTAAGTCTCCGTTATTATTTATGATGCTTGCTCCTGAACATGCATCTGATATCATTAAACCGATTAAACTACCATCACCCAAACTTAGCAATCCATCTACTGTAGTCACTGCTGCTGGAGCATCGCTCGCATCACAGCCTTCTACTGCAGTATCGTCTATTGTCCCTGTTACTTCTGGTGCAGTAGTATCTTCTACTGTAATCGTATGTATGATATCTACACTTGTATTATTACAAGCATCTGTTACTGTATACGTTCTTGTAATTACTAATGGACACGTACCTGCACTAGCATCACTACTTGCTACGGTTAAGGATCCATCTGCTGTACATGCATCTGCTATCAGTAAATCTCCAGTCAATCCTTCTAAATCAGCTACTGTAGTCACTTCTGCTGGAGCATCGCCCTCATCACAGCCTTCTACTGTAGTAGCTGTAATTGATCCTGTCACTGCTGGTGCAGTAGTATCATCTACATTTATTGTATGTACGATGTTTACACTTGTATTATTACAAGCATCTGTTACTGTATACGTTCTTGTAATTACTAATGGACACGTACCTGTACTAGCATCACTACTTGCTACGGTTAAGGATCCGTCTGCTGTACATGCATCTGCTATCAGTAAATCTCCAGTCAATCCTTCCAATAAAGCTACTGTAGCCACTGCTGCTGGAGCAGCGCTCGCATCACAGCCTTCTACTGTAGTAGCTGTAATTGATCCTGTCACTGCTGGTGCAGTGGTATCATCTACTGTAATCGTTTGAGTATCGTTTGCAGTATTAGCACATGCATCTGTAATTGTATATGTTCTTGTAACTATCGCCGGACATGTGCCTGTCTGGCTATCTATATATGTTACAGTGTAATCACATGCTTCTGTAATTGATGCTCCTGTTAATGCTAAGAATGCTGTTACACCTGCTGCATCAAGTGTCACTGATGTTTCACTATACGCAAATCCTGCATTACTTGCCGTTACTGTGGTAGCATCTGCAGCACACGCTTCTATTTCAATATCATTTGGTGCTACTAGAGCTGGTGCAGTTGTATCATCTATACTTATTGTATGAACTATACCTGCGGTTGCGTTACCACAAGCATCTGTTACTACATACGTTCGTGTAATTACTAATGGACATGTGCCTGTACTCGCATCACTACTTGTTACGGTTAAGGATCCGTCTGCTGTACATACATCTGCTATCAGTAAATCTCCAGTCAATCCTTCTAAATCAGCTACTGTAGTCACTGCTGCTGGAGCAGCGCTCGCATCACAGCCTTCTACTGTACTATCTGTTATTGTTCCTGTTACTGCTGGTGCGGAAGTATCCGCATCATAAGTAAATGTCACTTGACAAGTCACAGAATTTGATTCAGTATCTGTAATTGTATATGTCCTTGTAATCGTTCCACCGTCGCAAGATGTTTGTGATCCTGAATCACTGTAGGACACATCCAAATCTGATGTATCATCACAATTATCTGAAAGGCTCGCTCCTGTTAATGCTGCAAAATCAGAACCATTACTAGTACCAGATATATTGTACTCAGTTGGTATAGATTCTCCACACAATAAGCCTGTTACATCTGTAGGACAAGTTACTTCTGGTGCTTCAGCATCATCAGCAGTCGTTATAGTCCACGTACATGTATTGAAAACATTTCCTGAATTATCAGTAACTACTAAAGTTGCTGTAGTCACACCTGGTGAAAAATTAGCAGTAGTTACACCTCCTCCATTTGAACTAATATTAATATCGTCTGGAAGTGGTAACGCAGAACCAGAAAACGCAACAACTGTACTAGCTATACTACAATTGTCGTCTAAAGATGGATTTGTCCATGATGCCGCAGCGGTACATAAGCCTGCATCAAGTGACGAATTTGTAATGTTTGATGGACAAGATCCTCCAACTATATATGGAGCATCATTATCCTCTATTGTTACATTCCAAGTGTGCACTGTTTCATTCTCACAAACATCTTCTGCAGTAAGTGTTAAAACATTAATTCCTACTGGTAAAGTCACTACAGCAGTTGATGCACCTACAGTCTGTATTACCAAAACATTATTATCTGCATCTGTTGCTGTTAAAGTCACATCCACAGTTCCTCCACAGGCGTCAGTTGAAGCTGGAAGGTCTACAAAGTAATCGAAATTACACTCCCCAGCAGCTACAGCCTGTGTAAAAGCAGCTGGTAAATTAGGCTCATCATCCCATGTTGGGCCTGTAGTATCATCTACATTTATTATATGTACAATGTTTGCACTTACATTACCACCAGCATCTGTTACTGTATACGTTCGTGTAATTACTACTGGACACGTGCCTGTACTCGCATCACTGTTTGCTACGGTTAAGTCTCCGTCTGCTGTACATGCATCTGTTATAGCTAAATCTCCAGCCAATCCTTCCAATCCAGCTACTGTAGTCTCTGCTGCTGCTGCTGCACCCGCAACACAGCCTTCTTCTGTACTATCTGTAATTGATCCCGTTACTGCTGGTGCAGTAGTATCATCTACTGTGATCGTTTGAGTATCACTTGTAGCATTAGCACAAGCATCTGTAATTGAATATGTTCTTGTAACTACGAATGGATATGAGCCTGTCTGGCTATCTATATATGCTACTGTGTAATCACATGCTTCTGTAATTGATGCTCCTGTTAATGCTAAGAATGCTGTTACACCTGCTTCATCGAGTGTCACTGATACATCACTATACACAAATCCTGCATTACTTACCGTTACTGTGTTAGGTTCTGCAGCACACGCTTCTATATCAATATCATTTGGTGCTACTATAACTGGTAAAGTAGTATCGTCTACTGTGATTGTATGTACGATGTCTACACTTGTATTACCACCAGCATCTGTTACTGTATACGTTCGTGTAATTATTTCTGGACACGTGTTACCATCACTCGAATCACTACTTGATACAACTAAGGCTCCATCTGCTGTACATGCATCTGTTATAGCTAAATCTCCAACCAAATCATCCAATCCAGCTACTGTAGTCTCTGCTGCTGGAGCAGCGCAACCCTCTACTGAAGAAGCTGTAATTGAGCCTGTTACTGCTGGTGCAGTAGTATCATCTACTGTGATTGTTTGAGTGTCACTTGCAGTATTACCACAAGCATCTGTAATTGTATATGTTCTTGTTACTACGAATGGAAGTGTGCCTGTCTGGCCATCTACATATGCTACTGTGTAATCACATGCTTCTGTAATTGATGCTCCTGTTAATGCTAAGAATGCTGTCACATCTGCTGCATCAAGTGTCACTGATGTTTCACTATACGCAAATCCTGTATTACCTGACGTTACTGTAGTAGCATCTGCAGCACATCCTTCTAGTGTTGCAGTATCATTTGGTGCTACTATAATTGGTGCAGTATCATCATCTACATTTATTGTTTGTATGATGTCTACAGAATTACCACCCTCATCTGTTACTGTGTATGTTCGCGTAATTACTATTGGACATGTGCTTGCCGTCGCATCACTACTTGATACGTTTAAGGCTCCGTCTGCTGTACATGCATCTGCTATCAGTAAATCTCCAGTCAACCCTTCCAATCCAGCTACATCAGTCACTACTGCTGGAGCAGCGGTCGCATCACAGCCTTCTACTGTAGTAGTTGTAATAGATCCCGTTACTGCTGGTGCAGTAGTATCATCTACTGTGATCGTTTGAGTATCACTTGTAGTATTAGCACAAGCATCTGTAATTGTCCATGTTCTTGTAACTACGAATGGAAGTGTGCCGCTATCATCAGTATCTATATATGTTACTGTATAATCACATGCTTCTGTAATTGATGCTCCTGTTAATGCTAAGAATGCTGTTACACCTGCTGCGTCGAGTGTCACTAATGCTGAACTATACGCAAATCCTGCATTACCTGATGTTACTTCACTATCTGCGGCAACACAAGATTCTATATCAATATCAGCTGGTGCAACTATAACTGGTGCAGTAGTATCATCTACATTTATTATTTGTACGATGTCTACGCTTTCATTATCACAAGCATCTTTTACTGTGTATGTTCTTGTAATTACTATTGGACATGTGCTTGCCGTCGCATCACTACTTGCTACGGTTAAGCCTAAGTCTGCTGTACAATCATCTGCTATTGATACTCCTAATGCTTCCAATGCAGCTACTGTAGCCACTGCTGCTGGAGCAGCGCTCGCAGCACAGCCTTCTACTGTACTATCTGCTATTGATCCTGTTACTGCTGGTGCGGTAATATCCGCATCATAAGTAAATGTCACTTGACAAGTCACAGAATTTGATTCAGTATCACTAATTGTATACGTTCTTGTAATCGTTCCACCGGCGCATAATGTTTGAGTTCCTGAATCAGTGTAAGTCACGACTAAATCGGATAAAGCATCACAATTATCTGAAAGACTCGCTCCTGTTAAAGCTGCAAAATCAGTACCATTGCTTACATTAAATGCCGCTGGTATAGCTTCTTCACAAGATAAACCTGTTACGTCTGTAGGACAAGTTACAACTGGTGCCTCAGTATCAGCGGGAGTCGTAATAGTCCATGAACATGAATTAAAAACATTACCAGCTTCATCAGTAACTACTAAAGTTGCAGTAGTTACACCTGGATAGAAATCAGCAGAAGTTACTCCACCTCCATTTGAGCTGATAGGAATATTTGTTGGAAGTGCTACTGGACTACCAGAAAAAACAACAACTGCACTAGCTATACTACAGTTATCATCTAAGGCTGGATTTGTCCATGATGCCTCAGATGTACATACGCCTGCACCTATAGCAGTATTTGTAATGTCCGATGGACAAGATCCACCAACTATATATGGATCATCATCATCCTCTACAACTACAGTATAAGAACAAGTATACGTACCATTATCATTGGTTACGCTGTATACTAAATTGTTAGTTAGACCAGTAACTAAGTTAATTGATTGTCCTGGCAATGCACCACTTCCATTTACAGTAACAGTTATTGTTCCTTCTGAACACCTACCTTGTTCTGCAGTTGTTATTACAGGAATGGTATACTGCGCACTACAGACATTATCAGGAGCCGTGTTAATGGTAACATCAGAAGGACATGTTAGTGTAGGTTCGAAATCTGTTCCAGTCACACTGTATGAATCCAATGTTATTTGTTCTTCTTCATCACCATTTGTATCAACATTATCTCCATTAAGCAGAGCAGTGTAAGTGTCGCCTTCAGTTACCGAAAATGTATGAGTCACAACCACAGAGACACCTACTGGTAAATTACCTAAAACTCCTGCCGAAGTAACATCAGACCCATTTAGATTCCATGTTACAGAAGATCCTGCTTCGATAGCAACCGTACCAGTATTAGTGATTGTTGCAGTCAAAGTAACCATGTCATAACAATCAAGATCCTGAACACTCAATGTTGTCCCTTCAGAAAAAGTCCCTGGTCCCAAAACGGTAGCCGGTGATTCATTGATTGGCAGCTGACCATAAACTAGTGTGGACAGTAGCATCAACATTGATAGTGTAACTGTTAATCTTAATTTCATAGTAGTTAATATAGTTGTTCTCATCAGAAATATTATTTGCTTGTGAATTTTAAAAAATTCAAATAGTTGAAATTTTAAGCGGAATTGAATTCAAAAAATCAGTAAATCCCAAATCAGAATGACATGAATTGAACTTATTTCCATATAACCCGCTGAAACAGCACGCGTTACGCATTCCTTTAAAAGATTTATTTTTTTTCATCAAATTAATTCAAATGATTCAATGTTTCCCAAGTGCACGACTTAATAGTTAAATCAAAGACAAACTGAGCAACAAAATCACCCACAAATATAAGAAAAATGTAAATCTACTCTCAATTAAACCGAAAAAAAAAGAATAGTTAAAATGTATAGTAATAAGATGAATACAAATATAATAATAATTAAATGTGTATTTATCTGTAAGACAGTATTTTATAAAGATTAAACTTATGTCATATTTATTTAAAAAAATGTGTTTTTTGGGATGACAACTATGTGAATAATTATCATTTACTATTTATTTAGAAAGTAAACACAATTACCTTTTTATGTAGTTTTATCACAAAAAAAATAACCTCCGAAGTCATGTATTTAAGTGGAGTAAAGTGGATCGAAATCACGTCTCAAAACAAGAATTAAAGACATAATAAGAGCCTATTTTTGAATAATTTTTAGCTCTAAAATGTACCTATAAAAGGGTCTATTTTCGATCAAAAAGTAGTTGAATTACCACTAAAATAAAGTGAAAATGAGGATCTAAAAGTGTTTATATTAACTAGAATTGAGAATGCTAAGAATGTTAGCTCGCAATTCTTTACTATTTGATATTAATGTTACTATATCCTAGCTACGTGCCACTTATTACTGCGTAGATAGATATATACTACGACACCAATACCTGTCCAATAGAATATCTCTGTGGCCCAAGCCCAATCCAAGCCCAGATTAGCGATTTTTATTGCATAATTAGCATAGATAACATAGACTACCGTGAATACTGCTTGTATCCACAGAGCGGTACGTGTATGACCTGTGCCTATCAAGCCATTCATAAATATAGCACCAACTGAGAATATCAACATAATCACTAATAATACAAGCATATAAGGCTTAGTCTCATAGATCAGCAGCATATCGTCACCACCAAATAGTGGGTACAAGAAAAACTCAGGCATAGCTAATACGGGAATAGATACAACTGCCGTAACCAGTAGACTTAGCACAGCAGTCTTCATAATAATAGGCATCACCCCTTGTCGTTTTCGTTGACCTATGTAATTGCTCACTAGCGTATTGATACCTGCGGAGAATCCCCAACATGGTATAGATAGTATGAGATAGATATTGCGAATGAGATTAGAAATCTCCAATTGTCGTTGCCCTAGATTCTCTATCAGCGTAAAGAATATAAACCAAGAGCCTAGGCCCAATATAGATTGCAAGACTAGGGGCAACGATACACTCTGTACCTGCCACATCTCTTTACGGTGAAAATTGTCTTTTTTGAATGTACTATACTTACGAGTGTATATATCGTATCTCATGTACAATGCAAATGCCAAGAATGCCACTACCTCTGAGAATGTACTTGCCCAACCTGCACCTGCAATACCCATAGGCTCTAAACCAAAAGCTCCATAAATAAAAATATAGTTGAGTATGACATTTACGACAGTAAGGATAATAGTATCGTAAATGATAAACTTAGTCCTAGCGACTCCAGTATACAAGGCAATCAATGAGACGCCTAGATAGCTAAAAAACACACCATAACTCCTAGGTATGATATACTCCATGCACTTACCAAGGATAATAGGATCCTCTATAAACTGGGTAAAAATCCAATTAGAGCCAAACTGTAATATAACAAACATAATAGAGGCTAATACTAGCTCTAGGCTTATGAGGGCATTGAAAAAAGAACCAACACCCTTGTAGTCTTTTTCACCATGACGCCTTGCTATCAGCACCTGTCCACCTCTACTAAAACCGTAACCTATAGATGCTATAATCAGATAAAATACGCCTACGATACCTACAGCAGCGAAGTCTGTTTTACTTTGATGATATAGGAAGACGTTGTCACAGAGCACGATGATGTTCTGTGCTGCACTCCCCAACATGATAGGGACCGAGATACTCAATATTTGCCTATAGGATGTACCTAATTGCATTCGTTTGGTTTTGCGAGTCCAAAATACGTAAAGAAGTTTTAGCTTCTATAATTTAGTGATGGGTAATTAGTAAAAGTGAATTGTACAATTAAGGAGATCATATATGCGACCACTGAAAGAATGGACATCACGCTAAAATATTTTGTTTTTTGATCTAATTATTGATACTTGTTTATTGATTGACTTCTATATATCTTGCAATCTTTAGATACAAGTGATTGGCTTGTACCTAATAATCAAACATTTCCCAACTCAAGTTTACCAAACTAAATAATATGAAGATTTCAATGAAACAATTGATGGTGATTTTCTTGGCTATTGGGTTATATGCATGTCAAACAGAAAACAAAGAGCAAATGTCCAATACATCAAAAATGTATCAAAAGAAAGATATAATTGCACCTGTAGCGAAGAAGGAATCTTATATCATAAGCACTCATGGAGATGATAGAGAAGATAACTACTATTGGATGCGTCTTACAGATGAGCAAAAGACTGCCGAGAAACTAGATACTCATACTCAAGAAGTAGTTGATTATCTCAATGCTGAGAATGATTACACTAATGAGATGACTGCTCATCTCAAGACATTTCAAGATACCTTGTTTAACGAGATGGTCGGACGTATCAAGCAAACAGATATGTCTGTCCCCTATCGTGATAACGGATATCACTATATTACTCGATATGAAGAAGGCAAAGAATATCCTATATATGCTCGTAAGAAAGGAAATATGGAAGCCAATGAAGAGATCATGCTCAATGTAAACGAACTGGCTGCTGAATATGAATACTATGCAGTAAGTGGACTCTCAGTATCCCCTAATAATAAGATACTCGCTTTTGGTGAAGATCCGGTGAGTAGAAGACAATACACGCTAAGATTTAAGAACTTGGAGACTGGTGAGATGTATGATGACGAGATCGAAAACACTACTGGTGGGGCAACTTGGGCTAATGATAATAAGACGATATTCTACACACGTAAAGATGATGCACTAAGATCGTATAAGATATTTAAGCATATAGTAGGTACATCTGCAATCGATGATGTAGAAGTATTCCACGAAGAAGATGATACGTTTAATGCGCTTGTATATAAGACTAAATCAAAAAAATATATTGTAATAGGATCATGGGCTACACTCAGTCAGGAATTTCAATTACTAGACGCTGATCAACCGGATGGAGAACTCAAAATGTTTCAACCGAGAGAAAGAAACCTTGAATACTCGATCGGACACTATGACGACAAATGGTATATACGAACTAATAAGGATGGCGCTAAAAACTTCAAGGTGATGACTACTTCTGAGGATGCTACTAATCAAGAAAATTGGACTGACTATATTCCACATAGAGAAGATGTATTTTTAGAAGGAACGGAATTTTTTAAAGATTACTTAGTCTTATCGGAAAGAATAGAAGGTATCACCAAAGTCAGAGTGCTCGGTTGGGATGGAAGCAATGATCACCACATCAACTTTGGTGAGGAGGCCTATCTTGCTTACACAAGCACTAATCCTGAGTTTGATACTGATCAGCTCAGAGTAGGATTTACATCTCTTACTACGCCTAACACAACTTTTGATTATGACATGAAATCTCAATCACTTTCTAAACTCAAGCAACAAGAAGTAGTAGGAGATTTCAATCCTAAAGATTACGCATCTGAGCGACTGATGATCACTGCGAGAGATGGAGCAAGAGTACCTATCTCCATCGTATACAAAAAAGGATATCAAAAAGATGGCAAACAACCATTACTTCTCTATGGATATGGTTCTTATGGTAATAGTATGGACCCATACTTTAGCTCTGTAAGATTGAGCTTAATGGATAGAGGATTTGCATTCGCAATAGCACATATCAGG
>Ga0228670_1000759_pt1 | contig 16814 bp, 17 predicted proteins | sample 85DmetaG_FD_182785 | JGI IMG/M metagenome (GOLD analysis project Ga0228670, IMG submission 182785) | Seawater microbial communities from Monterey Bay, California, United States - 85D | ecosystem: Environmental > Aquatic > Marine > Coastal | place: USA: California | collected 2016-10-13
ACTTCATACAGCATACTCCAAAAATATTGGCGCTTTCCCATAATCATACTCTTCTCATTCAAAGGGAAGATAAAAGTCGTGTTGAATAAATGCATTTGGAAGAAATACATCTCATACTTTTATATCATCATTTCATCCAATATTTCAAGCGATTCATACATTCACTAGTTTTTCTACATCATAATTTTCTAATACATAACTGGTTGCAATTGCTGACTGAATTTTCCCTATTCAAGAATTTGCCAGTACTATTTTTTCTTTTTCTCCGTCAACTTCCCTGACACCTTCATATATAGTGATATTTTGTAGTTTTTTTACCTCTTTTAAATCAAATCTATCTACTATGAGATCTCATTCTTCTTTCATTGCTGTGATAATAGCTTTTACTACTTCCATAGTTTCTTACACTTAAAAATATAAATCTTCAAAAATGATTCTATATTATTTCATAACTTTGTAAACTAAAACTTGAAAAAAGATATATTTAAAATACTCTCTCTAGTAATAACCTCTAAAAAATAAGAACGCCATGTGATTTACTATGATTAATGAAAGTTTTACATGTGAACATTGCAAAAAACAAGTAAGCAAGCACCCTGAATGATCTGCTAGAAATCACTGCCCGTACTGTCTCTACTCGAAACATATGGATGAAACTCTCCCTTGAGACAGAAAATCAAGCTGTCACTGAGCTATGGTACCAGTTGATATAGACTACAAAAAAAATAAAGGAAATATGATAAAGCATAGATGCAATAAATGCCAAAAAACAATACTCAATAAAGTTGCACTGGATGATAGATTCTTAGACTTTATAAAGAAAAGAAATAAAATGATATAAAAAAAACAGAAAGCTAAAGCATTCTGTTAAATAAAGTATCAAAGTATATAAGTAGCCACTAACAATTCTCAGAGAAAAGCTCCTAGCTCTATAAAAGTTGCCCATATTGAACCATTTTTTACCACCACTTCTCAGAATCAAAATGGAACAGCGAATCATAACCAAAGAACATAAATAAATTCTAGCGGTTGAATAAATCATAGAATATCAACTGTCTCCAATAATACAGACAGTATAGTAATACTAATCAAGTTCACTACAAACGTTCCAAGAACAACTCTTACACTCCACACATTTGAATTTTTTTTATTGTCCCCTCTATACTTTTCTAATAGTTTTCAAAAGAAAACCCCGTACCATAAAAGCATAAAAACGATAGATCCATATACAGCTAAAAGTATCGCTAATATATTTATTCCTCCTACACCTACCATAATATATTGAAATTATAGAACTAAAATATGTAATTTCAGTACTATTATATCAGTAATATTCCTTTATGTAAACAAAAAAGTATTTACATACTAAGAAGTATTATGTAAAATAGAAAAAAATCTATTTTCCTAAAGATTCTAAAAAGAATTTTCTCGTTTCTGGATCACCAAGTGGCCAAATATTTATTCTATCTCATACTGTAATAGCTTGTTTTTTACCTGAGTTGAGTTTCTTTGTTACTTCAGGTGGTACACATCTGAAAATACCGTTGGTTCATTTACCAAATAATGCTTCCAACCCTGTTCCCTGAAGTCATTCTTCTAGGCCTTGTCTAATATATTTTAAATATTGGTTTAATACACGAACTTCTCATTGAAAATCAATACTATTAACTAATTCTTTCATTAATATTGCCCCATCGGCAGTGGCTCAGATTCATTCTGATCTTTGTATTTTATTAAATGCTCATCTAAGTTTTTCAGTATGAGCAAGATCACCAGGTGTACTTGCTAATATATTCTTAAAACTTGGAGTTCATCTATAATTTCCTATTTTTGAAAATGAAGTATAATGAAATGCTGTTATCCCTTTATAGACAAGTAATTGCATAAGTGGATATGGTTCTAGAATATCTTCTTTCAATCCTTTATAGGCATTATCACCAAAATATATTATAGAGTCTTTAAACTCATGTAATAAACTTGCTAGCTCATGATTATAAGCTTCATCTCTATCAAAACCTGATGCATTATTATTATGTTCCTGATCAATCATAATACCTAGTCATCCCTCATCTCGAACTTGCTCAAAAGTTTGTCTGATACCTTCTATATCTTGGCTCCCATCAATCCCTATTTCAGGTATTTCTGCTATTTTTATATCCAAACCAATATCCTTACTCGATTGAACAAAGTCAGTATGACCTGAATATTTATATTTTTTTGGTAAGATAACGTTGTCTATAGTTCTTCCATTCATAAGGTTTGGGACTATTTTTTGAACCGAACGAAGTGCCTGCATCAGATTATCAACCTGCATAGTAGCAACTTCATTTGCATCTATTTGGTAGAGCTTCTCAAATGTTTCATTTGATTGTTTTTTTATAAAATCACCAAAAGCTTCTGGAGTACGAAAACCTTTAGAAAATTGTTCTTTTTGAATTTCATTCCAAACGGTATCAAGTGTTGCAGAGTTATAGAAATCACCAGCTTTTCATTTTGCACGAATGAGGTCTAAAGGATAGTCTGATGGTTCTAACTGTTGTCAAATAAGGTATTTATTATAGTCTCTTTCAGCTTCTACTGGAGGAACAAACATAAGTCCTTGTCCAAGGTAAATATTTTCTATTTTCTCTTTATTTAATAATGCTTGCTTCTCTTTTGAAGCTGGAATTCCTCAAGGTATATCATTGATATTCATTACTATAAAAATTATGTTATAAAGATTACTTATGCATAATATATATTATATTGACAAATGCAAATGAGAGAGGATATAAAATTATTGACACATTATTTAATATAGTTTATAATAATATAGCAGGATAGTAATATTCTACCTTACCCTTCGTAATGGCAGATCTACTATTTTGTAGGTCTGCTATATCTTCATATTCATTCTATTAGAAAATATCATGATAAATATAGCCAAAAATTGTATTGTTGGTAATCGTTCAGTCCTATCCATAATATGGGGGGCTCAAAAAGTAGCGAGCAAATGTGGTTTCGGATTATTACTACCAGTTATTAGTGTAGGAATAATCGGTATAGTTAGCTTAGTTATAATGGCAATTATTCCATAATAGAAATCCAAAAAACTAACAACCCAACAGACCTTTAAGTATAAGTCATCGATGTAAATCGGTGGCTTTTCTTTTGATTTAATTCATTATTATAATAAAATACTTTAAATATTATTTAGAAACAAAACAAATGTTCAATATCCAAAAAATCCTTGAAAAATACTACTCTAAAGGTGATACTATCATACTCGCATGCTCCACCTGACCAGACAGTATGTTTTTGCTGTATAAAATACTGGAGACTGAGTTTAAGAAAAATCTGGTCGTATGTTATTTTAACCATAAAACAAGACCAGAAACCGATGAAGAGGAAATATTCATAGAAGATCTCTGAAAAAAAGAATGATTCAAAGTGGAAGTAGCAGAATGTGATTTTGAGAAGATTCAGAAGCTCTACCCAAGTAAATCATTTGAAGAACTCGCAAGAGAAAAAAGATATGCTTTTTTTAATGCTGTAAGCAATATCTATAACTCAAAGTATATCATTACCGGTCACCACCTCGATGATAAGATCGAAACCTTTTTCTTCAACCTTACAAGAGGAAGCAAGCTGACTGGGTTAATAAATATGACTGAAGAATCAGGATGAATTCTCAGGCCACTCCTTGGTATTCAAAAATCAGAAATTACTCAGTATCTTGATTCAAATAGACTCAAATATAAGATAGATTCGACGAATAAAGATACTGATATAACAAGAAACTACCTCAGGCACGAAATAATTCCAAAGTTTGAAAAAGTTAATACCAGTTATAAACAAAATATTTCTAAAACTCTTGATTATTTTGAAGACCTGAAAAACTTTATCGATATTGAAGTGAAAAAGTTTTTAAGCCCACCCCCTAGCCCCCTCCCTAGTAAGGAGGGGGAAAAAGAAAGATCCTTTAATATCGAAGGTTTTCATTCCCTTTCACCTTTTCTACAAAAAGAAGTTATCAGATATATATATTATACTTCAAATGACAAATCAACTATATGACTAAGCGAAGCTAATATTACTGAAGTAATTAAGTTCATAAACTGAAAAAACAACAAAACTATAAAAGAAATCCGAAATATGAAAATGGAGAAAGATAATAAAATTATTAAATACTAAAAATAAAACCTCCCCCAGCCCCTCCAAAGGAGGGGAGAAGAAAGTCTATATGTTTTCTAGTAGTACTTATATCCTACTCCCTCTCCTTTGGAGAGGGTTGGGGTGAGGTCTTTGACTATTAAATACTTCTATACTTCATATATTCCAAACTTTACTAACTCTACTACATCTACACTTTCATCATTTTCTACTAAAGTTGATAAATATCTTGTTTCTAGATCCTCTTTGATAGCGGCTTTGGTATTTGGTCAGAAATTTCCTGCTCCTAGATCATTCTCATGAGATATAATCTGTCTTTCAATCTGATAGGCTATAATACTTTGTTTCGTTATATTTCCAAAAATTGCAGTATCTTTATGATCAAAGTATCAAAGCTCCTTCATAAGTACTTGTAAACTCCTTACTCTATGAGAAACTTCTCAGAACTTTGGAGTTCATATATTTGCAAGTTGAGTATTTGCTTTCTTGGCAGAACTCGTTTCTAGTTGTTCAAATCTATCCTCTAAATATTTTTTTCTTTTTTCTTCAAATATTTTTTTCTCCATATAGTCAAAATAATCATTTTTCAACTGTTTTCTTGTTTTTGGTCCAGTATATCATGCACCTGGCGAATATACTCAAGTTATAATTTTTTTCTCTATTTGATAATCATAAATAATATCCATTATACTTCTATAGTTTCCATCAACCTCTCCATTATAGAGTCACATTTCTTTGAGTCTCTCTTGAAGTTCGTTGATATCTTTGGTAGATGAGCTGAGTCATACAGAAGTTTCAAACAAGCTTTGTTGTGGTTTAAGAGATGCTACCGCCCAAGATGGGGCTGCAATATTATCTACATTTATTGTTGTATACGCACTTGAAGAAGCAATGTATCATGGTATGGTTCTTTTTCCCCAGGCAAGTGCTCTTCTAAGTCCCTCATCTCCATATCACATCCAAACATCAAGCCTATCATGCTTATATCATCTTTCTCATGCATTTACAATAGCTCATCCTCTGTCTTGAATATCTCAAACTCAAAGTCATTGTAAATATACTTTTGTACCAAACTGATAGTTCTTTGGAGCTGCTATCATTCCAGAAAATACTGCTCTTCCAGACGCTCACCTGATTCACATACCATTCAATCTACGTTCGGCATCATAATCTCATTTAAGATAATACTTTTGATCAGGAAGTGGAGAATAGTATGCAGTTACTGTAAAGTATTGTGTTGTTGCAAACACAGTAGTACTACACGAATAAAAAATTACAAAAAAAAGAGTTATTCAAGAGAGGAGTTTATTTATATTCATTGGTATAAAAATTCATAATATAATTAAGATAAATTATACCATAAAAATAGCCTATAATACAAACATACTATAGGCTTTAGAGTTATTTTTAAATTGACTTATTTATATATTATTTTTTAAATATTCTAACTTCAGTTGAGTAATTTTATTTTTTGTAGAAAGCATCATTTTGGTAATGCTCGTAACTATTTTTTTCTTATATAGATTAATTTTTCCTATATTCCCTCAAGCTTTTTTTTCTAATGCTTTTTCTAATTGCAAAATAGTCGTATCTAATTTCCTCATTTGTATAGCCGAAAAAGGATACTTTTTTTGTTCTTTGAAAATCCCTGCAGGATATTTTTTTTCTAAGAAATTTGCCGTTTTGGGTCAAATATATCAGGCATCGTCCACTGTTTTAGAAGATATAATGCCATTTTCAAACTGGAAATTAATGAGCGTTTCTTTAATGCTTGAATAATTCCCATCTATACTTCCATGGTAGATTCATAGTTCCTTAAATAATTTTTGCATAGAAATAACTTGATTCTTACTACTGGTTACTGGACTAAGCCTTATTGGATAGTACTTCGTTAACTTACTCGGATCAAAAGTAATATTGTATGAAAAAAAGTCTTCTAATATTTCTCAATCAACTGTTCTTTGTCACCAGGTAATTGCTCTTGATAATCACTCATCACCATATCACATCCATATATCAATTCTATCTGCACTATGTCACTTATCTCAGGCATTTACTATTGCTCATCATCTATCTTCTACTACTCATATTCATATTCCTTCAAAATATATTTTCGTTCAAAAGTCATAGTTCTTTGGTGCAGCCAAAAGGCCAGGGAAAACTCATTTTCCTGATGCAGTCACTTTTCAACCGCCATTCAACCTAATATCTCAAGAGTACGTCCCTGTAATATATTTTCTCTGACCTGGAAGTGGTGAGTAATAAGCTGTAATAACAAAAGATGTTTTTCCTTTTTGTACCTCTTCCTGTTTAAGATGAATTTTTGATTTTAGTTCAAAGTCTTCTCAGAAATCATTTTTAAGTTCTAATATAGTCTTTTTCCCAAAGTATCAAGCTCACCAATCGTCTGAATGTGTTATGAGTCCTTTTTTTAATTGATAGTTAATAATCGTACTCTCTATATCACTGTATTTCCCAGTTATGTTTCCATTATATAATTTTAGGTCTTTTAATAAGTTTTGTAATTTTTTTATTTTTTCTGAACCTGAATCAGGATTAATTTGAGTTTCTATCCCATCAAAAACACTTGCTGCATATGAGTCTAAGTGTAAAAATACAAAGGATAGAATGGGAAGAATGAATAATAATGTAATATTTTTCAATAATTTCATGATATATTTATATCAATTAAACTGAACCATTATATAGAAATAAGAGTATTTGCAAGAAATAATAGTTTTTATAATCATCTACCAAAAAGTCAAGTTAACTATCTATAATAAACAAAAAAAATGCCCAGGATTTTCATCCTGGGCGACTTTATATTATTTTAGAACTAATTTGTTTTTCTTAAAGAAAAATCAAATGCGTAAAATAGAGCATATAATGAAAGAATAGCAAAAATAACTCCAATAATAGCCATAACAAAACCAAATAAAGATATGTTTATATTCAGAACAAACATTGAACTAAAAAGAGCATAAACTAGAGATTTATATAATGCTATTTTATTCTTTACATCCAAAGTATACGCTGTCATATATGCTAAAAACCATAATTGTGTCAATACTAGTAATGAAGTAATACTATTTTGATCTCCTCCATCACTAGACAAAATAAAGATACTAAATGGCACACATACTAAAAAATTCTTATATTTATTACAACTACTCTTATGAAAATTATTCCAAATGGCTACTGTTGTCGAAAGAAAAAGTAAGCCCACTAATGGTAGAAAAATAGTCCAAGAACCAATTATATATAGTTTTATCATTTCGCATTTAAGAAAAGAATTGTTAAAGAATAAAGCTTCCTCTAAATTTAGGAGAAAACTACTTTAATAATATTTCATATTTAAAGTAAAAAACATTACAAATATTTATTTAAAAATGTCAATTATATTTTAGAAATTCAAGGTGGAAGCATCTTCGCAATTCACACTCTTACAGCTCATGCTGTAACTGCAAGACCAGCTCCTCTGGACTTGATAACGTGGGGGAGTGGAGATCATAAAATATCTGTTTCTACTAGTGCTAGATTTGAAGTTCCACTTAGGGTTCACAGATCTGAATTTTTAGGAACTGATTTAAGTCAAACTCTTAGCATGAGCTTTCCATTTTCTACGATCATTTCTCATACATAACGTAATACTTCTCATTTTTTCTCAGAGTTCTTTACTTTGCTTGAAAATGCAACATCTTCGTCTTGAATTGCTTTTAAAAAGTCATCTCATTTATATTTACTATATTTTTCATCTATTAAAGGATTAACTTCCACATCATTAATATCCACACTATGTCATGCTTCTCTTGCTAAAATAACGAGCTTTCTTGCTACATCGAGCCCATTCAGATCATCCATTGGGTTTGGTTCTGTATATCATCCTTCTTTTGCATCTTTTACTATCTGAGAAAATGTTTTTTCCTGTTTTTCAAGCTCTGAGAGAATATATCAAAGAGTTCCCGAGAATACTCATTCAATTTTTTTAATAGCATCATGGATACTTACTCTTTCTTTTACAAAGTTAAGGATTCCAGCTCATCACATAACCGTTGTATTTGTATCATAGCGACCGTACTCGGCATTAAGTTTTTTAAAGTCATCTACAGAGTAAAGAGAAATAGGGTTTTTATTTGCCGTTACTAAAAAATTTTTTGATTTATTAAGTACATCATTATGAAAGTCTAATAGTTCATCCTTTCCAGCTGTTACATCAGCGAATACTACTTCCCCATCCATTTTGTATTTCTTCACACTAGCAAGAAGATCTTTCATCTTAGAGATCTCTGATCCCATAAAATGGAGTTCTTGGATTGCAGAATCCCTAGAAGAAGAGATTTTTTGTAAAAGTTTTGTATCTATTCATGATGGATCAAATATAAAGTGTTTAGTATTTGCGAGTCATACTATTCTTGATGGATTTACATTATTTTCAGCTCCATCATGCTCTATAATTTGAGAAATAAGTTCTCTTCCTACGCTTCCTGATGCTCAGAGTATAAATATATTTTGTATCATATTCTTATCGTTTTTTAAAAAATAAAAACCTATATCGGCAAATTGCTATTATAGGTTTCTTAAATAATTATTCTCATGCTCCTACTACTACTTTGGCATGTCTGAGTACTCTTTCTCATAGTAGGTATCATTTCTCAAATTCATCAAAAATAATTCATTCTTTTTGCCCAGGAACTGTAGTCATAACATCATGTTTATCAGGATCTACTTCTTCTCCTATAGAATCAAATGCTTTTACTCAGAGCTTATCTAGGTCTTGATTGAGTTTTGTTTGTAGGGCAATTACTCATTCAAACAGAGCTCCCGTTTGCATTTCCTCTGGAGTATTTTTAATAATTCTTTCTAGGTCATCGAGTCTTGGTAGGATTTTTGTAAAGATATCTTGTTTAAGGAAGAAAATCATATCTTGCTTATCTCTCTGCGTTCTTTTTTTAAAATTTTCAAAATCAGCAAGAGTTCTCGTAAGGATATCTTTTGCTTTTTCCTCTTCAGGGTCTCCACTTGGATCAACTGCTTCCTCTAGTTTATCCTCATCTATATTCCCCTCTTCATCCTCTATCTCACCAATTTCCTGTTCCATTTCTTCTAGTATATCCTCTTCCTCTAATTTGTTTTTCTCATCTTGTGTCATTGTATACTCATTTTTAAAATCTAAAATACGGTACTCTATTATATAAAGATATATATTTTTTCAAGAAGAAGTTTTAAAAAAACAAAAAAAATTGACTTATAATTTATAATATTTATTATAAACTTACAAAAACAAAAATACAACTGTTCCTTCAAAATTTCTGATGCGTTCTTTACGAGTATTTTTTATGTTTTTTTAAATTTATTAACTTTAAATTATAATTAATCATGATAACAAGAAACAAGCAAACATCTATCATTATTATAAGTTTCATTTTGGGCATGGCTTCAATAGTTTGTTCTATTGCTTCCGAAACTATAGTTTGGTGGCATTCTCTAGCTTTCTGTACTACTCTATTTATAATTCATATAGGTATAGATTGGTATTTAGAATACCAAGAAGCTATAGAAATAGAAGAAGAAAATAAAAAAATAGAAGAAAATAATCAATCTTTTAAGAAAAATAAGCTAGTAGAAATAGAACTTGGTGGTTCTTATACAAAGGGAAATATAAAAGTTCAAAATACTATTATAAAATATAAGAAAAATAAAAGCTATCCACCTAAGAAAAGTATAGAGGAATACGGTGTAACACTTACAAAAGAAGGTGAAAGCCTTACAGTGGAAGGACTACAACCAAAACGTATAATTAATAAATACAGTGGAAGTCGTACAAAAACATTGAACCAGTATATGGACAAGATAGAAATATCTAAGAGTACTATTGAAATAATACTTCTTGACGAAAGTAAATCAGGGTATTATGGTGAAGAAATATACAAGCTATATATTAAAAAATGAGAAAATACTACTAAGAGGTGCCGTAAGGCGCCTCTTTTTTTTCGATTTATTTCTTTACATTTTCCCTACTCCCTATAAAATACAAACAATGTAACTCTTAAAATAAAAAACATATGAAAATCATATCTTGGAACGTAAATGGAATTAGAGCGGTGGCAAAGAAGTGATTTAGTGACTTTGTACTTGAAGAAAACCCTGACATACTCTGTATACAGGAAACAAAAGCTTTTGAAGAACAGTTCTTGAAAGACGTTTGAGAAATAGAGTGATATAAATATGTATGGCATAAATGAACCAGGCCAGGATACTCTGGAACTGCTATTTTTTATAAAGAGAACTTAGAAGTCATTGATTATAAAAATCACTTTGATGAGATAGAACATTTTCATAGCGATGGAAGAGTAACTGAAATTGAGTTTAAAAGAACCGGAAGTCAGAAAAATATTGTTCTTTTCAATGGATATTTTCCTAACGGTTGAACGAGAGCTGATGGAACAGAAATGCTCAGTTATAAACTAGAATTCTATAATAAACTCATTGATTATGCCAACTATATAAGAGATAATGGAAAAGATATCATTCTTACTTGAGATTTTAATATCGTTCACACTCCTATTGATATCGCTAGACCAAAAGAAAATGAAGCATCTATTTGATTTCTACCAGTAGAAAGAGCAAAAGTATGAGAGCTACTCGATAACGGTTATATAGATACTTTCAGATACCTATATCCTTATCAACTCGACACATATAGCCGGTGGAGTTATAGAGCTGGGGCAAGACCAAGAAATGTATGATGGAGAATTGATTATTTTGTGGTTAACAAAGACTTTATAGAAAATGTAGCTGATATACAATATATGAATGATATTATGTGAAGTGACCATTGTCCTGTTAAGTTGGAGTTGAAATAACCTAATGTAAAAAACCACCGATTGAATCGGTGGTTTTTTATTTCATCCTCATATCAGCAGCACTTTTATGTCCTATCAATCATTCAAGTTCAGCCATTCTAGATGCTACTCTTCATTGTGTCTTACAGCTATCCTTATCCATCTTTTGGTAGGTCACTATCTTCAGAAAATCCTTTACTGATAACCCTCCAGTATAGTGAGGTGCACCATTCGTTGGAAGTGTATGATTCGTTCCACTACAATAATCTCCAAATACTTCTGCAGAGTATTCTCCAATAAAGAGAGAGCCATAATTTATAAGTTTAGTTATAAGTTTCTTCGTATCACGTACCTGTATCTCTAAATGCTCTGGAGCTCTTTTATTTGATATTTTTGCTGCTTCTTCTAAATCATCTACTACTACGATTTTCCCATTCTTGAGTGCCATTTTAGCAACTTCTCTCGTAGATAATACCTCTAATTGTTTTTCTAGTGCACCATTTACTCTCTGAGCAATTTCTTTTGAAGTCGTTAATAGATCACATCTCGCAGTTGGATCATGTTCGGCTTGTGCTAATAGGTCAGCCGCAATAAATTCTGGATTCCCTGTTTCATCAGCAATTACGAGTACTTCACTTGGTCCAGCTATGAAATCAATTCCAACCGTACCGTACACTTCCTTCTTAGCTGCTGCTACAAATTTATTTCCAGGTCAAACAATGGCATGAACTTTTGGTACTGACTCAGTTCCATATGCCATGGCCCCAATTGCTTGAATGCCTCAGATGTTAAATATTTTATCTGCTCCAGCTATATCTGCTGCAACAATAGTTATCGGATGGATTTTTGGAGAACAGACTATGATTTCTTTTACTCCAGCTACTTTTGCTGGTATCACATTCATAAGGGCAGATGATGGGAGTGGATATCTTCAGCCAGGAACGTATGCACCTACTTTTTCTATTGGAATAATTTTTTGTCCTAGAATAACTCCGTTTCTATTTACTTCAAAGTCTTCGAATGTCTTAAACTGTTCTTTTGCAAAGAATTCTATATTTGCAGCTGCCTCTCTAAGTATATCAACATCTTTTTCATCTACTTGTCTATACGCTTCTTGTATCTGTTCTTTTGATATAAGAGTATTTTCAAGTTCTAGTTTATCAAATTGCTTCGTATATTTACTCACAGCAGTATCTCAATTTTTCTTTACTTCCGATAATACCTGACTCACAATATCTATTTTTTCGAGATCTATATAGTCATAGTAGTCTGGAGTGATTTCTGATGAGTTAATTATTTTCATTTGTAAGTAATTTTAAAATGTTATAATTAATTTATATTCTAAAAATACAAAAAGTCAATATATAATATGTTTGATATCTCTATTATTTAATATTTTATTATTATAATAGATAGAAAATATTAAATAATCTTGAAAATAAGCATAAAAATAGTACTATTATAATGACTTTTGTCAGATAAAATAAAACTCTATGAACAAATTTGAAGTACGATTCTTTTGAAAATATGTTCCTGATTGACAGGAAATTAAACTCGTAGTACATAAACACTATATTGATATTTTGGGAAGTCTCATAGTATGGTTATCTATTGCTATCATACCTTCATTCCTCTATTATTACTCTATAGCCATTCAAGTATTAATTCCATTTTATTACCTCGAGATATTTTTATTGCTTATATACCTCAAAGTTATATACAATATCTTTGACTGGTACAATGATGTATGGATAGTAACTGGAGAGAGTATAACTGATCTCCAATGGTCCCTCTTCCGTGCAAATATGAATAGTGTAAATTTCAATAATATAGAAGGACTTTGAGTTGAGCAAGATGGAATAGTCGATAAGCTTTTGAGTAAAGGAGATATGATCATTCATAAAATGTGAACTGATATCTTTACACTCAAAAATGTCTACATGCCTTTTGTGCAATTAGATAAAATAGAGAGAATCAGTTGAGAAATAGGAAACTACAGAAACCACTCCCAAACGAATGAAAAACTTGATATGGTCATGGATAGGCTCGGTGGAATACTAGAAAAATATATGGAAAAACCTGAAATGCTAGAAAAAGAGACTATAGATGAACAAAAAACTATAAAAAAATATCAACATCAAAAATGAACGATAAACTTAAGATAACAAATATTCCAAAATCTCCTTGAATCTATCAATTTTTTAATAAGAAATGAGAGATTATTTACATTGGAAAATCGGTAAACCTCAAATCAAGAGTGAGTTCGTATTTCAACTGAAAATCAAAACTCAATTTTGCCAAACAAAAAATGGTAGATCAGATAGAAGATATAAAAACTATTGTTACGAACAACGAAAATGAGAGTTTGATACTGGAAACGACTCTTATTAAAAAACATCTCCCAAAATATAATATTCTTATGAAGGATGGGAAAAACCATATCTATATCAAAATCACTTCTGACATCATTCCAAAAATTATAAAAACTAGGATCAAAAAAGGTTCTGGTGAGTATTTTTGACCCTATACGAGTACGAGTTATGTAAATAATATAATTAAAATTACAAAAAAATTATTCTGACATAGGAGTTGCAATATAGTATTTGAAGAAAAAGAAAACATAACCCATCCCCTAACCCCTTCCCTTCATACGAATGGAAGGGGAGAAAATGAAAAACAAATAATAATTAAATCATCATGATGAACCAAGATACCGTGTATAGACTATCATATCGGAAGATGTGCTGCTCCATGTTTACTAGAAGATGAAAAGGTAGCTGAATACAGAGAAAAAATCAACCAAATTAAACTATTCTTAAAATGAGATAATAAACAAATAATAAAAAAACTCGAAGAAGAAATGAAGCAAAAGGCTAGCAACCTTCAATTTGAGGAAGCAAATAAGATTAAGCTATCACTTGAAAGTATCCACTCTCTTGAAGCGAATCAAATTGTGAGAGAGTGAGTAGAGTGAGATTTTGATGTTATTCATGTGCTTGAGAAATTTGATAAATATTTTATATGACTTATAGAAATAAGGGAAAGTAAAATTACTGGTTTCTATAATTATGAAATAATTAATAAACTTGAAGAAGATAAGGAAACAATTCTGAATAATTTTATTGAAAGAAGATTTACTGAAAATACGAATAAAAAAACTACATTCTTACTCCCTCTCAGCTTGGGAGAAAAATTAAATGAGAGTATTATCAAAATTGAAGTTCCAAAAATAGGGGTAAAAAAGGAGCTCCTTGGTCTCTGTTATAAGAATATTTATGAATATGCTACAAAGGCTCATCTAGATTCACTCAGTACTAAATGATTTACTAAAAAAACTATGCAAAATTTATTAAAAGTTTTGTGATATAAAGAACTAAATAAAAATATTCTATTTGAGTGCAATGATATATCCCACATCTCTTGAAGCCATACCGTTGCGAGTCGTAGCATTATTGAAAATGGAAAGTCAAATCCCTCAAAATACAGAAAATTCAAGATAAAAACTCTTGAATCATGAAAGATTGATGATTTTGGTTCTATGAAAGAAATTACCGAGAGGAGAATAAAAGAAATAGAGAAAACAGGCTACATACCTGATTTAATAATTATTGATTGATGAAAAGGGCAGTTAAGTAGTGTTATGAAAATTTTAGAAAAGTACTCCTATCCCCTCTCCCTTGGGGGGAGGGTCAGGGAGGGAGTCCAGGTAGTTTCTATAGCAAAAAGAGAGGAAGAGCTTTTTCTTCCTTGAGAGTCTAAATCTATATTACTTGATAAAGACTCTAATGAACTCAGGTTGATCCAAAAAATCAGAGATGAAGCACATAGATTTGCAATAACTTTTAATAGAGATTCTAGGATTAAGTCTATGAAAAAAAATATTCTAGAGAGTATTCCAGGCATTGGACCAAAAACAAGAAAAAAAATTCTTAAGGAATTTGAGAGTGTCGAGAATTTAAAAAATATATCAAGAAAAGAATTAGAAAAAAGTCTCAGTAAAAGTGTCATTGAGAATTTAGAGAATCATGGAATAATTTAACTGTTTCTTACTTGTCTCTTAATAACAAATATATATAATCAGTTTCAATTACTATATCATACCCAAAAACTATGTCCTTATTAATGAAAAAACTCTTTCTCTCAATAATTGGATTCTCTATCTTATCTATTTATTCCATAGGAAACGCCGCTGATTTCACCTATTATTATGGTCAATCATGTAGCTACTGCTTCGAAGTAGCAAAGTTTTTTGAGAAAAATGATATAGAATCTAAATTTAGTATAGAAAAGAAAGAAGTATATTTTAATAGTTCATATAGAGAAGAATTCTTAGATGTATGAAAACAATTCTGAGTTCCCCTTGAAAAAGTAGGAGTTCCCTTTATGGTAAATAATAAAGAAAATACTTATATGAATGGAGCTCAAGAAATAGTAGACTATTTTCAAGATAAACTAGAGGATATAGAATGAATTATTTTAGAGGATATAGAGTGCTCTACAGATGGAACTGATAGTTGTAATGAATTTTTAGAAAATACATCTGATTTTATTTCTCCAAAAAATGAAGAAGATTCTTTTTTTAAGTTCCTCCTCATACTCTTCCCTGCAGCACTTTCTGATAGTATAAACCCCTGTGCATTTGCCGTTCTGTTTATACTCTTATCAAGTATTCTATCAAAATTTCAAAGCTATAGAAAGGCCATTATCTCTGGACTCTTATTTTCACTAGCCATTTTTATCAGTTATTTCCTTATGTGAGTATGAGTATATAAGGTACTCGCATTCTCAAATCAAATATTCTACGTGAAACTATTCGTTTGAATACTTTGAATCCTCGTATGACTCGCAAATATAAAGGACTACTTCTGGTATGGGAAAGTATTTGTAATGGAGGTTCCATTTTCCTGGAGACCTAAAATGAAGAAAATACTTCAGAAAGTTGTGTCACCAAGTTGAGCACTTGTTGCTTGATTTATCGTAAGTTTATTCCTTCTTCCTTGTACTTCGTGACCATATCTCACTGTTCTTGGGTACCTTGCAGCTGAAAGTAGTTCTCTCAATCTTATGTGATATATTTATATGTTTATATACAATCTTATATTTGTACTTCCTATGATTGCTATTACTCTTATAGTATGATTCTGAGTAAAGGATATTGCAGAGCTTAAAGAGTATAAGGAAATACACAGAGATAATATTCATCTTGTAGTTTGAATCCTTATGCTCTGACTTGGACTCTTTATTATGTGGGAATTATTTTTGCAGTAAAGTTGACTTTTAGTAATTAAATATTATATTATTTTTCAACAAAAACAAAAATAAATTACACCGTTATATTTTACACTCTGTTCTTTACCAGTAGTTTTTGTGCTTTAGTAATTCTTATTAACCAATTTTAAAATATCTTATGTCAGAAGGAGTTCAAGCAGTATTAATAATATTAACTGTTTTTATAGCAATCGGTGGAATAGCTTTTATAATTTTTTCTATCGATAAAAATAATGAAGAAAGAAAAAAAATTATACGTAAAAACCTTGCAAAAAATAATCAAAGATTCTTTGATAAGGAAACACATAAGATCTCTCTTGGTCTTGATAAAAAGGTTAAAGGTCTTTTTGTTTTTCAAGAAACAAATAATGGAGAACTTTTAATAAAAAAAGGAAAGAAAAGTGTTCCAATTTCTATTGATTTAGAGGGTTAATAGGAAAAAATGTGTGCTAAAAATCACTATTTCTATCTTAAGTTTCTTTCATAAATCCATAAAGAAATAAACGAAATTAACCTATCAATTCTAAGTCATTTATGTCTGTTGATTTGAGT
>Ga0228670_1000760_pt1 | contig 16805 bp, 14 predicted proteins | sample 85DmetaG_FD_182785 | JGI IMG/M metagenome (GOLD analysis project Ga0228670, IMG submission 182785) | Seawater microbial communities from Monterey Bay, California, United States - 85D | ecosystem: Environmental > Aquatic > Marine > Coastal | place: USA: California | collected 2016-10-13
CCTTCTGAAAAATAATAATTTGCAGCACCATAATAATCTCTTGAGGAAGGTCCATTCATTATTTTGTTAATATTTGCAACAACTTCATCCACTGTATTTAATTGAAATGGAATAGATATTGCTATTTTATCCCACATTAATGAAAGATGTCCAGACTTTGTTGTTAAATCATTAAAACCAATAGTGAATGTTTCCACAGTGTTTTCTAATTTTTCAATCGGTGTGGTTATAGTTAGAGCAACTTTATCCGTATCCCATTTTTGTGGTGTTCCCCAATTAGATGTTTCATTATAAAAATAAACCTCCCAAGAATCCTTCATTGGTTTAGTGTATAAAGCATATTCTCCTGCTTGAAGTGTGTCTTTATCAAAAATTAGAATATCAGAAATTGAAATCTTTGTATTTTCATTTGCTCCAGTTCGCCAAACCTCATCATATTTCACTACATCAGGAAAAACATTTCTGCCTCTTTTAGAAGGTCTTGAATATTCAATAGAGATGGATGTCATCCCTATTGTTTGCTCTATTTTACTCAATGGACTTGCTTGAGGGGTTTTTAATTGTCCAAACGCAAATGAAGTAGCAATTAATGATAGTAATGTAATTTTAGTCTTCATAATTTATTTATATATTAAAATTTAATCTATTAACTTTTCTAAGGCATTCCAAAAATCTTTTGAGGAATTAAAACATCCTTGTTCAATCAGTTGGTGAATTTCTGACTCTCTTGAAGAAATATATTCCTTTTTAGTTTTAAAACATGTCAAATTATCTGCATTATTTAAAAGTGCATCATGTATTTTATCAGGAGTTGATAAATCTATGCCTTCTCCTTTTTTATTTAAAGAAATAAGTTCCATTTTATCTTTTAAACAATGGAAAACAATACAAGAATCTTCACTTCTAAATTCTATAAATTCAATTTTTTCATAAACTTTTTGTAAAACAGTATCTGAAAACAATTCAACTAATTCAGTTGCTTTGGAGAGGTTAGATTTATTTAACTCTATCCATTCTTCATTGGATACACCCGTTGTAATCAAAAAATGCTTAAAATCTTCATCAAAGATTTGCATTTCTTCTTTGGTAAGCATTCTATATTTCATCTTGTAAAAGTAGTAAAATGGTTATTGAAATTAAGATCTTTAACATTTTGTTTTGATGAATTAAAAAATCACTTCTTTAACCATAGATTTTGATAATGACCTTCAGGATCGTAATCTTTCACTTGTTTTTCAAGATTAAAGGCTCTTTTTCCTCTTGGGTCATTCCCTACCCCAGCCAAATACGCCCAATTCCCCCAATTACTACAAACATCGTAATCGATTAACTTTTCTTCAAAATAGGCAGCACCATATCTCCAATCCATGCTTAACTCATTACAAAGGTAGCTTGCAACATTTTGCCTACCTCTGTTGCTCATAAATCCTGTAAGGTTTAATTCCTTCATATTGGCATCAATAAATGAATTACCTGTATTTCCAGACTTCCACCTTTCAAAAACAGATGGATTAAAAGCATTCTCCACAATATCTTTACCTTTAACACCTTCTTTCAGGAAATAAGAATTCTTATATTTTTTCATCATAAATCGAAAATAATCTCTCCAAATGAGTTCGAATATTAACCAATAAGTTGAATCATTACTTTCAACTTCTTCTTCGTATTTCTTAACCTGCTTATAAATCATTCTTGGAGATATACATCCTAAAGACAACCACATTGAAAATTTAGAAGAATAATCTTTACCAATTAGTCCATTTCGCGTTTGTTTATACGATGAAATAAGCTTCTCTTCAAAAAGATAAAACTCTAATCTTTTGAAAACTTCTGTTTCTCCTCCTTTGAAAGGGATTGCTGAACGTTCATCCGATTGAATTTTTTCTAACCCAACAATGGAAGGGTCTGGTAAAACCAATGATTGAATAGAGGGAGATTTAATCTTTTTAGGTGTTGGAAATATACCTCTAACATTTGTCTCTTTTTCAATTTTTTTTCTAAAAGATGTAAAAACATCTGGAATCTTCTTTACAGGAAAAGGTAAATCTAATGCATGATATAGAGTACTTGTACTGAATTGTTCAAACAAACACAAATCTTTCCAAACCGCTTTTTCTACTTTTTGATCTAAACTTCTTTCATCAGATGCCACTTCTTTTTTAGAAAAAACAACACTTATGTTATACTTCCTTACCAATTTAGGAATCTCAATTTCCGCTTTTCCTCTAACTACTAACAAACCAGAACCTACCTTCCTCAGGTTAGTGTCCAAATCGATTAATGATTCTACTAAAAACTGATACCTAAAATCACCTATTTTTTTTGTCCCGAAATCTGTTTCTTCAAAAAGGCTGTCTTCTAAAACATAAATTGGTAATACCTCGTCGCTGTTCTCAATAGCTTTAACTAAAGTTTCATTATCCTGTAACCTTAAATCTGTTTTAAACCAAACAATAGACCTTTTCATACAATTTATGTTTAATCAAATATAACAAACATTAAACAAAGTATAAATAAAAAATAGATTTATTTCAAATTAAAAAATATTTAAATTTTGTAATTGAATAATTCAGCTTTTTGATTATCTTCAATAAATAATGGAAGAAAAAACAATAGCATCAATCAACGATCCCGCAGCATTTACAGAACGTTTTATTAATCAAACAAACGAGCCTGTATTCTTAACAGGAAAAGCTGGTACAGGGAAAACCACCTTACTGCATAAAATAATTGAATCTACGCATAAACAGTCAATTATTGTAGCTCCAACTGGTATAGCCGCTCTAAATGCAGGAGGAGTAACCATACATTCCTTTTTCCAATTACCATTTGGAGGGTTTATTCCTGAATTTAATGTTGCTCCTCAATTTACAGATTCGGTTAAGCTTGAAACTAAGGATAGCCTTCTACGTCACTTTAAAATGAATAGTCAACGTAAAAGCTTAATTAGAAACATGGAGCTTTTAATTATTGATGAAGTAAGTATGCTGCGTGCAGATTTATTAGATGCTATCGATTGGACACTTCGAAATGTAAGGAAAAACAATAGACCTTATGGTGGTGTTCAAGTTCTATTTATTGGAGACTTACTTCAACTTCCTCCTGTAGTAAAACAACAAGAATGGAGTATTTTACATAAATATTATTCTGGAATGTTTTTTTTCCATGCGAAAGTGGTAAAAGAAAGCGCACCAATATATATCGAATTATCAAAAATATACCGACAAGATGATGCTAATTTCATTGATATATTAAATCATTTAAGAAATAACGAAATGAAAGAAAAACACGTTTCGTTGTTGAATAAATATGTAAATACCGAAATAAAACCAGCAGAAAAAGATGGCTATATTACCCTTACCACTCACAACAATAAAGCAGATGAAATAAATCAAACTGCTCTTAAAACCTTAGAAAACAAATCTCATTTTTATAATGCGGAGATTACTAAAGAATTCCCTAAACACTTATATCCATTAGACGAACGATTAGAGTTAAAAGTAGGAGCTCAAATAATGTTTATTAAAAATGACATTTCATTTGATAAAAATTTCTACAATGGTAAAATGGGTGTAGTAAGCTCCTTAGGAAAAGAAGAGATTTTCATAACTTTCCCTGAAGAAAAGAAAACAATTGAAGTTGAAAAATACGAATGGAATAACGTTAAATATGTTTTAGATGAGAATACAGGAGAAATAACTGAAGAAATAACAGGTACGTTTGTTCACTATCCAATAAAATTAGCCTGGGCAATTACCGTTCATAAAAGTCAAGGGTTGACATTTGATAAAGCAATTTTAGATGTTTCACAGGTATTTGCTCCTGGTCAAGCTTATGTTGCTTTTTCAAGATTACGCTCACTTTCCGGATTAATCTTAACAAGTCCTATCCGTCTAAATGGATTAATCAACGATAGAAATGTTGTAAATTATGCCAATAATAAAGCAGATAGCGATAAGTTAAACCATACATTAGAATTAGCCACTAAAAATTATTTACTTACCTCCTTATTGGATGCATTTGACTGGTATGAACTATCCAGTAAATGGGCTTCTCACGAATTAAGTTATAAATTCTCAACTTCCAAATCTGAAAAAGGCAAAGCCAAAACGTGGGTAACACAACAAAATCAAGCGATTCAAGCAACGATTGACCCTGCTAAAAAATTTCAAAATCAATTAAGGAAACTATTTAATCAGGAAGGATTTGATCTAGAGCATGTAAAAGAGAGGGTCGATGCTGCTTATCATTATTTTTTTAAAGCAATTGACAATGTTGTTTATACCACTTTAAAACAAATTGCTGAAATTGGAAGAAAGTCTAAGACAAAAGCTTTTTTAGAAGAACTTCAAGAGCTAGATGAATTACAAACAGAAACTATTATTAAACTTAAGAAAGTTAAACTAATGGTTGAACTTATGGTAAATGGAAGACCATTTACAAAAGACGATTTAAGAAGTTCAGAAATAAAAAATTATAAGATTGCAAAAATCGCGAAAATCAAACAAGAAAAACGCGAAAATAAGTCTCTTTTAGATTTAGACGATGAACCTATTGAGGAAATCATTCCAATTAAAAAGGAGAAAAAAGAAAAGAAAGAAAAACGATCTACTTACCTTCAAACACTAGATTTGATTCAAGAAGGCTATACAATAGAACAAATTGCAAGGAAACGTCAACTATCTCAAAATACGATCAATTCTCACTTTATGAACTTAATAAAAGCAGAGGAAATAGAGTTGAGAGACGTGATGCCTGAAGAAAGAATTAGAGAATTAGAAGACTATTTTGATGGCTATACAGAAAATTCACTTACTCCATTAAAAGAAAAACTTGGAGACAAAGTAACTTGGGAAGAATTAAAACTATTCAGAGCATCAACAATAGTTTGAAATCATTAAAAAAAGTATATTTGCAAAGGATTTACTTATAATTCAAAATTAAATATCATGAAAATAACAGACGAAATTGTAGATCATATTGCTCATTTATCACGCTTGAAATTTGAAGGAGATAAAAAAGAAGCGATTAAACAAGATCTAGAAAACATCACCTCTTTTATGGATGTTCTATCTGAATTACCAACTGAGAACATAGAGCCACTAATTTTCATGAATGATGAAGTAAATGTTTTGAGAGAAGATGTTGCAAAAGTTACGATATCGCATGAAGAAGCATTAAAAAATGCTCCAAAAAAAGATTCAGATTATTTCCGTATTCCTAAAGTTTTAGATAAAAAATAATTGAAATACAACCAATCCACAAAAGACTTTTTTGAGTTAGTTTTTGAAGTGTGTAAACTTATTCCGAAAGGAAGAGTTACTTCTTACGGAATGATTGCCAATTACTTAGGTACAAAAAGATCGAGTAGAATGGTTGGCTGGGCTATGAATCAATCCCACAAGATTAAAGGAATTCCCGCTCATCGAGTAGTAAATCGACAAGGATTACTTACGGGTAAAATGCACTTTTCCACTCCAACAGAAATGGAAGAATTATTGGCTAAAGAAGGTGTCCTAGTTGAAAAAGATCAAATTAAAAACTTTAAAGAATTAATTTGGGATCCTTCCATCGAATTAGAAATTAAATAATTAATTCAATTGTAGATTATCGATTAATCTGACCTCTCCAGAAAAAGCAACAATACATGCAGTAGCACCTTCGACCCAAGTATTGTCCAAAGTTTGCAAAGTCAAAGGATCTACAATTTCTAAATATTCCAATTTAAGATTTCCCGAGTTAAAAAAATTAACAGACTGTTCTATCACTTCTTTTGGGGTAAAGGTTTTCGATTTTTCTTTAGCGAAAAGTAACGTTTTATAAATAATTAAAGCATCTTGCATATCGCTGATTGACAACCTCTTATTTCGACTACTCATTGCTAAGCCCGACTCCTCTCTTAGTGTTGGACAAGCGATAACTTCAATAGGCAAACTCAATGCATTTACCATGAATTTAATGACCGATACTTGTTGAAAGTCTTTTAACCCGAAATAAGCTTTATCAGGTTGTGTAATATCAAAAAGTCGTTTCACAACATTCACCACTCCATCAAAATGACCAGGCCTATGCTTTCCTTCCATAACCGTCTCCAAATCACCTAAACTTAAATCAGAAGGAACATACTCAGATGAATAAACATCTGCTGAAGATGGAGCCAAAACCAAATCACATTTAGTAGATTTCAATAGGGATAGATCTTGCTCTAAAGTCCTAGGATAGTTCTCTAAATCATTCGAATTATTAAACTGAGTAGGATTTACAAAAATACTTACAACCGTTATATCGTTTTGATTTTCAGAAGTATTAACTAAAGAAAGGTGTCCGTTATGAAGTGCGCCCATAGTAGGGACAAAACCAATAGATTTACCATTTGACTTAAATTGTTCAATCGCTAGTTTGAAATCAGAAATTTTACTATAAACTTTCACTTAATTGGGTTAAAGCATTTTATTTGCTCGACAAAACTATTTCTTTTTGTTGAAGTTTCGCTTTTTTTTATATATTTTTGTAAAGTTTTTTACCAATCTTATAAAACTTCATGGAGAAAAAGAGAATACTTTTTATGTCACAGGAAATATCACCTTTCCTTCCAAAATCTGAAATTGCAACAACTGCAAGAAGACTTCCACAAGGAATTCAAGAAGGGGGAAAAGAGATTCGTGTTTTTACTCCAAGATATGGTGCAATTAATGAACGCCGTCACCAATTACATGAGGTAATTCGTTTATCAGGGATGAACCTTGTCATTGATGACACAGATCATCCGTTAATCATTAAGGTAGCATCAATATCTGCTGCTAGGATGCAAATCTATTTTATTGATAACGAGGAATACTTTAAAAGAAAAAGTCCTGTTCTAGATGAGAATGGAGAATACTATGGAGACAATGATGAAAGAGCAATTTTCTTTTGTAGAGGTGTTCTTGAAACAGTAAAAAAACTAGGATGGCAACCAGATGTGATTCACTGTCATGGATGGATGTCTATGCTTATGCCAATCTATTTGAAAGGAATATATGCTAAAGACCCTCATTTTGCTGATACAAAAGTAGTGTATAGTTTATATAATGATGGGATAGATGAAAAATGGGATTCACGTTTTTCAGAGAAACTTAAATTTGAAGGTTTCAGTGAAGAAATCGTTGAAAAGCTAAAAGATACAAGTATTGAAAACATCACTAGGGTGATGACGCAATATTCTGATGGTCTAAACGTTGGAAGTGAAGAATTAGTTCCTTCTTTGAGAGCTATTTTTGATGAAGCAACATGTCTTAAACAAGATTTCGTTGCAGAAGAAAATCAAAACAAAGTTCTTTCTGAATTCTTTGACAAAGTAATTGAAGAGGAAGTTCTATCCTAAAATATGACTAAAATTAATTCGTTTAATTATTTCAAATTTATCCTTTTTCCAATTGGATGCATTTTGATATTGTCTTTTGCTTCTTGTAAAAAGAAAACTAGTAACATCGGTCAAAATAGTATTGAAGGAGGCGAAATATTAAACAGTACAGTTGTAGATACTTTTTCATTAGTAAGCTATTCGGAATATGCGGATTCAGTTATAACGAGTACAGGTTCAGTTGGTTTGTTAGGTTCTTATAACGACCCAGATTTTGGTAATGTAAATGCATCCATTTATACACAGTTAAGGTTATCTTCTACAAGTCCAAATTTTGGGGATATAAGCTCGATAACATTTGACTCTCTTGTTTTAGGTTTGAAATACGAAGGGTCTTATGGTACTTTAGAAAGTCAAACATTTGAAGTTTTTGAATTGTCAGATACAATGAGTTTAGATACGTATTATTATTCTTTTTCTGAAAAAGCGGTAGTGAACCAAAACTTAGTTGATCCATTGTATTCATCTTTAACACCTGACCCATTAACAAACATTTACATTGATACTACAGAAACAGACGCTCAACTTAGATTAAAATTAGATACTACTCTTGCAAAAGACTTAGTTACCGAAGCAATTAATAATTCTTCTAGTTTTTCATCCAATGAAATGTTTAATGAATATTTTAAAGGCTTAAGAATTAACGTTAATAATGTAAATCAGCCTGAAGGTGAAGGTGGAATTTTTTACTTTTCACTAAATGATCCTGAAAGTAAAATGACAATTTACTATAAACAAGATGGAGTTTCTAAGACTTTTGATTTTTTAATCAATTCATCATCTGCAAAATTTAACAAAGTAGATATTGATAATAATGGAAAGGAAATTGACGACGTTATAAATAACACAACTTTAGGATTAACAAACTTTTATTCACAAGCTTTAAAATCAAGAGCAGTAATCGAAATACCTGGAATAAGTAACCTTCCTGAAAATATAATTATACATGAAGCAAAATTATTTTTACCAATTAGCCCTAATAATGTATACAAACAAGGAGAAGAAGTTTCTATTGCTACAAAATTAGAGAAAGCATATAACTTGTATAACATTGGTACTGGAATATACGACCAAACTCAAAGTGCATTTGAGTTAGACTTAAAATCCTACATTCAATCCATTATTACAGAAGAGAGGTATCCAGTAACCATAGATAATACTAACTTAGAGTTATTGATAGAAGGAACAAAAATATATGTTTACCCAAGATTTTTCAATTCTTCATTGGATAGGATTATCTTTAATGGTTCTAACATTTTAACTGGTGAAAAACCAAGGTTAACAGTAAAATATACAGAATTTTAAAAAAAATATTATGTGTGGAATAGTTGCGTACATAGGAAAAAAAGAAGCGTATAACATTGTTGTTAAAGGACTAAAGCGCCTAGAATACAGAGGTTACGATAGTGCTGGTATTGCACTCTTAAATGATGCAGAAATCAACTTGTATAAAAGACAAGGGAAAGTTGCTAATTTAGAAGAATTTGCTTCAGGAAAAAATATTTCTGGGTCGGTTGGAATTGGACATACAAGGTGGGCTACTCATGGTTTACCAAATGATACGAATGCGCATCCTCATATATCTATGGATGGACATATTGCATTAATACATAATGGTATCATCGAAAATTATGATAAGCTAAGGTCAGAATTAGTTAATAGAGGTTATAAATTTCAAAGTGAGACAGATACAGAAGTTTTAGTTCACTTGATTGATGACATTCAGAAAAAAGAAGAAGTTACTTTAGCTGAAGCAGTTCGTTTAGCATTGCATAGTGTTATAGGAGCTTACGCTATCGTAGTTATGGATAGAAACAACCATAACCAACTAGTTGCTGCAAGAAAAAGTAGTCCGCTAGTAGTTGGAATAGGTAATGAAGATGATTTCTTTTTAGCTTCTGATGCGACACCAATTGTTGAGTATACAAATAAAGTTGTTTACCTTGATGATGAGGAAATTGCGATTGTTGATTTAAACGAAGGTCTAAAAATTGTAAACATTGGTAATAAAGAAGTTACACCTTATGTTCAGCACCTAGAAATGCAACTAGAAGCACTTGAAAAAGGTGGTTATGAGCACTTCATGTTAAAAGAAATATATGAACAGCCTAGATCAATCAACGATTGTTTTAGAGGTAGGTTAAATTCTCAAGAAGGATGGGTATCTTTAGGTGGTATTAAAGATTATGAAAATAAAATCATAAATGCACCTAGAATCATCATGATAGCTTGTGGTACTTCTTGGCATGCAGGTTTAGTTGGTGAGTATTTATTTGAAGATTTAGCTAGAATAAATGTAGAAGTTGAATATGCAAGTGAATTTAGGTATAGAAATCCAATTATCAATGAAAATGATATTGTATTAGCTATTTCTCAATCTGGTGAAACTGCAGATACAATGGCTGCTTTAGAACTATCAAAATCTAAAGGAGCTACTATTTTAGGAATTTGTAATGTGGTTGGTTCATCTATATCTAGAATTACGGATGCTGGTTCTTATACACACGCTGGACCTGAGATTGGAGTTGCTTCAACAAAAGCATTCACTGCTCAAGTAACCGTCCTTACTTTAATGGCACTTTCTTTAGCGCATAAAAAAGGAACTATAAGTTCAAGTAAATTCCATACTTTAATTACAGATTTAGAAGCTATTCCTGCGAAGGTGGAAAAAATTCTAGAAAGTAATGCATTAATTGAGGAAATTGCATCTGTTTATAAAGATGCTACAAATGCACTATACTTGGGTAGAGGTAGTTCATTCCCAGTTGCATTAGAAGGAGCTTTGAAACTAAAAGAGATTTCTTATATCCACGCTGAAGGGTATCCTGCAGCAGAAATGAAACATGGACCAATCGCTTTAATTGATGAAGAGATGCCTGTATTCGTAATTGCAACAAAAGGTACTTCATACGAAAAAGTAGTAAGTAACATTCAAGAAGTAAAAGCAAGAAAAGGTAAAATTGTTGCTATTGTAACTGAAGGAGACGTCCAAGTAAAAGAAATTGCAGACCATGTAATAGAAATTCCAGATACAGATGACCATTTGGTTCCTTTATTGGCTACGATTCCATTACAATTATTATCCTACCACATTGCTGTGATGAGAGGTTGTAATGTTGACCAACCTAGAAATTTAGCGAAGTCAGTTACTGTAGAATAATAAAATTCTTAGATAAAATAAAAAAGCCGATTCAAAAATTTGAATCGGCTTTTTTATGGTATGTATGTCTAGTCAATAAATTAATCTTCAGACTTCTTTTCTTTTGTTCTTTTAGCTTCTTTTAGTGCTTTATCAATTATCCATTCTAACTGACCATTTACACTTCTAAACTCATCAGCAGACCATTTTTCAATAGCTTTGAAGGTATCAGGATTTATTCGAAGAACAAATGATTTTTTAGCCATAATTTAAGCGTTTAAGGAGCCTGTATTTATAACTGGAATAACTTCTTTATCTCCACAAAGAACAACCATTAGGTTACTTACCATTTGTGCTTTTTTATCCTCGTCAAACTCAACAATACTATCTTCCGAAAGTTTATGTAAAGCATCTTCAACCATACCTACAGCTCCTTCTACAATTTTTTTCCTTGCAGCTACGATTGCTTCTGCTTGTTGACGTTTAAGCATTGCACTAGCAATCTCTGGGGCATAAGCTAAATAGCCTATTCTAGCTTCTATTACATTAATACCAGCAATTGCTAATCTTTCTGTGATTTCTCTTTCCAACGCTTCATTCACCTCATCCATTCCAGATCTTAACGTAAGTTCATCTGAATCTTCGAAATTATCATATGGATATGATCCTGCTAATTTTCTAACTGCTGCATCCGTTTGAACCCTTACAAATTCAGTATAATTATCAACTTCAAAAGCAGCTTTAAAAGTGTTTTCAACTTTCCATACTAGGATTACGTTAATTAAAATTGGATTACCCAATTTATCATTCACCTTCACTCGTTCACTATCAAAGTTTCTTGCTCTCAAAGAAATTCTATCATAGTTGAAGAAAGGATTCAACCAGAAAAATCCATTTGCTTTCACTGTTCCTTTATATTCACCAAACAACACCATTACTTTAGAGCTATTCGGAGAAACGGTAAAGAATCCTTTCAATAATAGTAAAATTGGTAAAATGAGGACTAAAAACCCCGGATTTTTTGTTAATGCTATACTCGTTGCTGTTAATGTAATTAAAATAAAGACTAATGCTAAAAACACATAGCCATTCTTAGGTTTGATTTCTTTTTCCATAATTAATGATATTAAATTGATATCACAATGATAATAAAAATTTTAATACCTAATCTTAATAAAAAGAAATATTTTTAATAATTCCCAATAGAAAGCATAACCAAAGTACAAGCTTCTTCAGTATGGATATTATTTTCTTTAGCTAAACTTATTAATTCTTCATTTTCTGTTCCAGGATTGAAAATGATACGTTTAGGTTGAAGGGAGATAATATAATCATACCACGATGGTTGATTTTTAGGCCCTACATAAAGTGTAATTGTGTCGACATCTTCGTAAACTTTCTTATCGTTTGAAATATTTACATTATCAATTTTACCTTTTCTTAATCCTTCTGCAATAACTTCATTTCCTTTTCCTAATAAACTTTTCACAGCTTTATATGCATATCGTTCTGGATTCTCTGAAGCACCTATCACTAATGTTTTCTTGCTCATTTTGTTTAATTTGTGTTATCTTAAAGATAAACAATATTGCTGTACTTTAATGTTTTAAAGGCTGATTTCGCTTCGTACAATTCTTAAACCTAAGAACATAGAGCTCAAAAAAAATCCCTCTCCATAAAACTAAAGAGAGGGAAAGAATAAGTATTCTATTTATACTTTAATCCATTGAACTAAACTCTTTTTCCATTTTTGAAATAATCTGGTCATCATAGTTTAACTCTTCCCATTCTAAATCTTTTTGATACCTAGAGTTTAGTTCTCCATTTTTATCTATTCCTAAAAGGAAAATCCAATCGTTATCAAATAAATTCTTTAGCATTTCGTGTTTGGCAATAATAGAATTGATTGCTTCAATTGGTGCGTCTATGATTACATTTAGCCTTTGTGGTAAATGTTGGTATTCCTTTCCATCATGAAGGGATTGCCAAGGTAAACCGATTCTCAAATCTCCGGAAGAACCTTCCAGTACACCTAATCCTCCTGTTACATTATGTAATGTTTTATTACCTGAACCTAATCGCTTATTATCTGTTAAACTTGCAAAGTATTGTAGGTTAATCCAGCTAGTTACTACCATAGGTGCAGTCATTATCGCTTCTAAAACTTTAAAATCTTTATCTTCTCTCCAGTCGTAAGAGTGTAAAAATGATTTTCCTTTTAGGTTAATTCCTTTCGTTCTATTTCTTGGCGCAATGATAAAAGCGTTACATCCTGTTAATCCCCATTCTGGTCGAACTTGTGACCAATCTTTACTCCTTTCAATAAATGCTGTATCAATATCTTTAGATTTAAAGTTAAATCGAAGTGAACGCTCTAGCCTACTTTTAGAACTTGCTTGCTTCAGCGTTTCTTTTAATTGGATCAAATACGGGTTATGAGAGCTTGGTACATTAGGTTCTCCAGATAAAAAAATATCGTCTGTTGTTGTATCGTGAAGTCCTGCAATAAAGTGCGTATCTGATGGTATAGAAATTCCATTTTCTGAAAGTATGTTTCTCACTTCTATGTCGTTCAGTACCGCTTCTGCTGTCATTGCATTAATCTCTCCTGAGTGTCCACCACAAGCTCCACAGTCTAATCCGGTTGCATGGGGATTATTAACAGAAGTTGAACCATGTCCTGTTATTAATACAAGTGGTGCAAAAATACTTTTCAATCCCATTGCTGTTAAAGCAGAAGTAGCCATATTTGCTCTTTCTTCAAGAGGAATATTAGATACATCTACTTTTCGGTGCTGTTTAAAGTCTTTTCCTAATCCATCAATATCTGGATTTTCGACTGGTCTTGACCAACCTAAAGCATTACTAATTAACTTAGGCAAAAAGAAAATCCCGAGCGGACTAACAAAACTGAACGATGATACAGGTCCTGACCTGAAAGTTTTCCATGATTTAATTACCTGATGTTTCACTTTTCTAACTTTTGTAGCTTTTTCTAAGTCTTTCTTGCTAGCTAATGTCTCTTTAACAATTGGTCCTGAAGGAATTAGTACAGGACATTGGTTTTTTCCTTTTTCATTTGCAATTGGTAAGAAATTAATCGGGAATCCAAAAAATCCTGCAAACCCTATTGTTTCGATTCCTTGATCTATGCTTTCTAAATTTCTTCTGTAAACTTCTGACCGAACATCAATACAGAATACTGCTTGATAGCTTGGTCGTTCTGATCTTTTTTCAACTGCTTTACTCTTGTTAAACTTATGTTTTAATTCTCGTTGACTTGCAAAATCATACGCATCTTGCAAAATTACTCCATATTGTGTGTAGCGAGAAGTTTCGTCTTTTCTGCTTGAATTAGATAAGTTTTCTTTGTTTTTATTCCAAAAGTTCTCTATTCCTTTTGCCTTAAAGTTTTCCAATAAAGCAAGCTCCCAACAAAGTAAAATCGTTAAGAAAGCTTTTGTGTTTTTAACTTCTCCTTCGTATAAAGCATTGTTAAAATCTACTCCAGAGATGAAAGATGACCAACCCAATATTCTTAGCAATAAGGTGTGAAAATAGACCTCTGAAACCTCATCCTTAATGCCAAGACGGGAAATAATTTGACCTAATGCCATTTCTTGATCATCAGAAATTTGTTTTAAAGTCACATTAAATTTCTTTAAACCCATCCATTTTGGAGCCAAACTTAATTCTGCATCTTTTTTCCAAGCATAAAATAAATTTTCTTTCTTATTGGATGTTTTCCATAAAGCTTGATCTTCATCAAAATAAGAAGAAGCCCACGTAGTCACCTCATCTATCATGAAATCATTCCAAGATTTACCTGTCAACTCCCCCGCTGCATCGATCACTGTTAATCCTTTCTTTTGAACTATTGTCTTTGTTAATGATTTTGCTTCTTTTATAAAAGTATCTATCGCAACTGTGCCTTTTTTATGTTTCGTTAAAGCCTCTTGTACATCAATGTATAAAATCTCTTTGCTTTCCACCTTATCCAAATAAAATTGAATCGGCATCGTTACTTTTATACCAGATGTAACCTCTAATAAGTGTGCAACATTATTAAAAGGAGTATCCATCATTCCAAAATAAGGGTTTACAGCTACCGAATTTTTTAATGGCCACACTGGAGCTATTTTTCTACATGCTTTTTCAATATTATTTGCTAAAGTTTGATTTTGCATCGTTTATTTTTTTGTACTTCTGATTAAAAATTTATTGTGTTTATTTCAAAGAGCCTACTAATCTATTAAACAAAACATTTAAGTAAAATCCATTTCTTAGGTGCACTTTTAATCCTCTAAAAAGTCTATTGTTATCCGAAGTGGAAAGAGAGAAAGCTAGAGCAAGGATATAAAACAAACTTAACATAGCCAGGGAAATATATTTCATCCAATTACTTGGTTCAGAAACGGTCGGTAATTGACTTTCTAATGCAATTCTTACCATGAATTCTAACGAAAAGAAAGAAACCAAGACTGAAACAGCAGCACCTATTATTTTAGATATAGATTGAAAAGTGTTGTTAGAATCAAAAGCATTAATCAATAAGTTAACAATTCCAATAAAAATTACACCTCCTATTATCCATAGCTGAAACTCATGATTTTTGTGAAAACCAAACACCCAAGAAATGGAAACAAATATGATGAAAGCTACTATAACTCCCAACAACATCCTTCCGATACTCCCTTTACGAATAAAGTTGGCAGCATTTTTAGTTCTCACCCTGTCGATAATACTTCCTGAAGAAAGAAAAGCATGAGCTTTGTAAAAAGAGTGTGCTACTAAATGAAGTAATGCTGCAGAATAAATTCCTAACCCACAAACCATTAAAGAAAATCCCATGTGAGCGATACTTGAATATGCTAACGAGTTTTTAATCGTTGGTTGAGTAGAGAAAATCAATGAGCCATATAAAGAAGTAATTCCAGCAAGAATAAATAAAACGATTGGAGCAAGAACTGTAGCATCCATTACGTAAGCAAAACGAATAATTAAAAACGGTCCTGCATTTAGTAGACCCGCATGCAATAATGCTGAAACAGGTGTTGGTGCTTCCATTACATCAATTAACCAACCGTGAAGTGGAAGTTGAGCAGATTTAAGGGCTGCAGTAACAACCAATAAGATTCCAACTATCTCTAACGAAGAAGTACCTGTTACGGTTCCATTTTTAATAGCTGAAAAAATTTCTTCTAAATTTCCAGTTTGAAAAACTTGGTGTAAAATAATAACAGCAGCCAGTAATGCTACATCTCCTAGTCTTGCTACAATAAACTTTTTTCGTGCCCCTAGTCTTGATTTTTTTCGGTGATGGTAAAAATTCAATAGTTTATGAAGTGTGATACTTGTCGCTACCCAAGCTAAAAACAGCATAAAAATATTTCCAGACAGAACCATCAACTGAACTGCTACAATTGTAGTAGCTAACCTTCCAATGAAAACACCTTGTCTCTCGTCGCCATCTAAATAATTAAAACTAAACCTCAATACAACAAAAGCAATAATCGCAACCATGGTGTACATGATAACACTTAAAGAATCTAGTCTTACAGTAAAACCAAAAGACTGGAAACCAAGTATTTTTATTTCTGTTAGTCCATTACTTACAATTAGACCTATAGCAATAATTGAAGCAATAAAATTTAAGAAAACCCCAACTTTAGCAAGGCTAATTAATTTATCTAGTTTTTCCTTTACTGCTTTTTTAGACTTAAAATTTACCAGAAGTAAAAAAGCAACCGGAAGTAAAAAGGCAATAGATTTTAAAAATTCAATCATAATTTTCTGTTTGTGTGTTTTCTTTTGCGAGTACAAAGAAAAGCTATTTACCTCATAAGTTTTCATTTATATTCAAAATGAAAAGCATTAATAATCTTTATATAAATTAGGTTTCTAGTTTAATTTTTTCGTTTCTAATTTAGTATCTATTTAAATATTTGATTACGAGCGTTATAAATACAAATAATAAATTGGGGGAAATTGAATGTAAAACCTACAGTAATGTTACAAATGGAACTTTTTAATAAAATTTAAATTAAATACCTGAAAAACCATCAGATTGTATACCCCACAAGATTCCACTACAAATAAAGTAAAACACACCGTTAAAATAAATTTGAATCAAATTATGGGTCAAGTGCAAAACGTGGGGAGGGATATATAAATAAATTTATTTCTTTGTAAAAAGAAACGAATTTTGGATAATTATATTGAGTTATTGAAAATGATTCTTCCATCTGTTTTGGTTGAACATTT
>Ga0228670_1000766_pt1 | contig 16651 bp, 12 predicted proteins | sample 85DmetaG_FD_182785 | JGI IMG/M metagenome (GOLD analysis project Ga0228670, IMG submission 182785) | Seawater microbial communities from Monterey Bay, California, United States - 85D | ecosystem: Environmental > Aquatic > Marine > Coastal | place: USA: California | collected 2016-10-13
AGCAAATGTTTCATAACACAACTTATGGTCATCCACTGAATGAGTGCACGTGCACATATGTTGGTCAATGATAAAGAGGAGAATTTCCTTCAAATCAATATCAATGTCTTTAAACATATTAGCACCCTCAACTAATTGAGCACCTATTTGACCGTGTGCAAAAGTGAAACCTTTGGGAGTTTCGCAAAAAGGCTTGCCAACATCGTGGAGAAAACCCAGAAGAAAACCAACATTCCATTTACCTTCAATAAGCACACTCTTTGCAGCACAAATCAGACCGCAAGCAAGAGCGTGCCATCCATAGGACTCTAAATGAAATCTAGAGTGTGATTCGTTGATATGAAGGAATGTGTCCACAAATAACTGCAGACATTCAATCGATAGATTGTAACACATTTTTTTTAAAAGTGTTGTTATGTCTTTTTCTGCAGTAGGAGGGATAACAAATCCCAAACCTTTAACATGGTCAATAACAGAAGGGATTTTGGTCGCACTACTGTTTTCACCTTTGTCTTCTGTGGGTGCGTAGTGCAGTGTTTTTGACACATCCTCAAACAACTTATCCATTAATGAATTATGGATAGATTTTTTGTCATTGTGTTTTTCAACAATCTTCTCGATATGACTACGGAAGTCTTCCTTAGTTAAAGGGAACGGGATCCCTGTAGGGTTTTGTACACCATCTGCCGAAGCGTTGGCGCAAGTTTTATCACTCATGTTCAAAATAAGACTTAAAAACGTAAATATGCTTTAAAGAAATTGAACAAGTAATAATAATAGTAACATTTTTATTTTTTCAATTTTTATTAATTTTCCAATTTTTTCCGTTTTTAAATATAATTTTTTTTACAAATACTATTTTAATAACTATAATCAGGAATATGTGAATGTCTTTCCATCCAAACACGAGGTTGTCCTATTTCTTCAGGATAATAATCTGTAATAATATCTCTTTTATCTCTAGATAAACCTGTATTTTTATCTTTTTTTTCTAAAATACTATTTCTCCATTTATATAAATCCAATTCATCTTGTAATTCTTTTTTCTTTTTTTCATCAGTTTCATTTTCAAATGATGTTTGTAAATTGTGTATTTTTTGTAAATCATATTGATTTCTTCTTATACCTTCTTCAACTAATTTATCTCTACGCCAATAATACGCCCTATTTTCATTATATTCTAATGGTTTAAAACGTTTATAATAAGGTGTATCTAGAGTATTTGTGCATTCAAATATATTACAATCTACTCTATCTGTATATCCATCAGTATATTCACATTCTTTACCTCCATTTTTTCTTTCTTGTGAAATAACATATTTTATAGTTTCTTTACCACCACCACATTCTTTAGAACATTTTTCTATCGTTGAGAACGTACCTATACAATCAATAGGACAAGGTTGTGTATTACACGTTTCATTAATTGGTGGTGATGTAGGACAAGGTGCTCCACCATGTTGTTCTGGAGTTGTTATTTCATATGTTTTTGTTCGTGTTCCACCTCCACAAGTAGCCGAACATTCATTAAATTCACCATAAGAACCTACACAATTAATAGGACAAGGTTGTGTATTACAAAGTTCAGTAATTGCTGTAGGACATGGTGTTCCGTCATTTAATGGTTGTATTTCTACGTTATACGGTTTTGTGCGTGTTCCCCCACCACAAGTAGACGAACATTCATTAAATTCACCATAAGAACCTACACAATTAATAGGACAAGGTTGTGTATTACAAGGTTCAGTAATTGCTGTAGGACATGGTGTTCCGTCATTTAATGGTTGTATTTCTACGTTATACGGTTTTGTGCGTGTTCCCCCACCACAAGTAGACGAACATTCACTAAATTCACCATAAGAACCTTTGCAATTAATAGGACAAGGTTGTGTATTACAAGGTTGTATTTGTGTATCACCATTTAAATTAGGACATTCTGTTCCACCATATTGTGCTGGAGTTGTTACTGTATATGTTTTTGTTTGTGTACCGCCACCACACGTTTTAGAACATTGACTAAATGGACCTAAATTACCTACACAATTAATAGGTGGTGAACTTGTATAAATTCTTACATGACCTGCCCATGTGCCACCATCGCCATTAAACGCAGCTCCTATAGCAACAATATTACCATCACTACTTAATGAGATAGAATTTCCACTTTGGTCATAAGCGTTTTGACCATCAATATCATTGCTAATTTGATCCCACTTTGTAGTAATATTATTCCATTTATGAATTCTTACATGACCTGCTCGTGTCCTATTACCATAGGCTCCTATAGCAACAATCATACCATTACCACTTAACGAGACAGAGGTACCACTGAAATCATTAGCTGCTTCTCCATCAATATCAGGTCCAAGTTGTTTCCACTTGTTCTCAGTCTCATTCCATTGATGAATTCTTACATGTCCTGAATTATTGCCATTACCGTCATTATTTTGGGCTCCTATAGCAACAATGGTACCATTACTACTTAATGAGACAGAACTGCCACTTTGATCACTAGATAATTCCCCAGAAATATCAGGTCCAAGTTGTTTCCACTTTATCTCATTCTCATTCCATTTATAAATTCTTATATGACCTGAATTATAGCCACTATTGGCATTATAAATGGCTCCTATAGCAACAATATTACCATTACTACTTAATGAAACAGATGTACCACTTTGATCACCATTTGTTTTCCCATAAATATCACTACCACGTAGCTGCCACGTCTCTTCAATCCATTGATAAATTCTTACACTACCTTTATATGATTGAGCAGCAATAGCTCCTATAGCAACAATTGTTCCATCACTATTTAATGCAACAGATGTACCACTTTGATCACCTTGCCCATCAATATCAAGTCCAAGTTGTTTCCACTTTGTCTCAGTCTCATCCCATTTATAAATTCTTACATGTCCTGAATATGAGCTATTAAATACAGATCCTATAGCAACAATCAAACCATCACTACTTAACGCAATACAATTACCACTGTTATCCCCTGCTACTTCTCCATAAATATCAATACCAAGTTGTTTCCAGTTGTTCTCAGTCTCATTCCATTTATAAATTCTTACATGACCTGAATTATTGCCATTACCGTCATTACTTTGGGCTCCTATAGCAACAATAGTACCATTACTATTTAATGCGACAGAATAACCACTTTGATCACCACGTGCTTCTCCATAAATATCATTGCCAAGTTTCCTCCAAGTAGTTATAGGATGTGTTGTAAAATTTTCATAACTATTATATTTTTTATAAAAATAATATATACATATACTAATTAATAGTAATATAAGTATTACTATTAATTCTATTTTATAGTTATTTATAAAATTATAATTTTTTTTCATTTTTTATTTTATTTATTATAATACAATATATAAATATTAAAAATTAAGTTAATATAACAAAACATAAATATAAAAAACTAAAAAATATAAATTAAAAAATAAATTTTTTTAATTTTATTTAATAAAATGTTAACGTTTTATTATCAGGATTATATTTAATAATAAAAAACACTATAAAAAATAATTATAACTTATTTATTTGAGAATAATCCTATTATATTATTATTACTATTTTAATTATGATTATTTTTTATCTATCGTAGTAAAATATTCTTCGGTCATTTGTAAAGTATTTTTATAAGTTTCATATAAAAATAAACATACAATTATAAATAATAAACTTTTTATTATCATTTAAATTTATTTCTAGATTTATTAGTATTTAATATATAAAATTATTAGTTTAAACACTTGATAATTTCTAGAATTATTAGTATCTGTAATTATTAGTCTCTAGAATAATTATTATTTATTTATTCTATAATTTTATAATATTAAATTAAACTAATATAATTTAATTTAACTAATTATATTATATGTTAAATATATAAATAATAAAATAAAAATAATAAATAGTAAATAGTAAATAATAAAAAATAAATAAAAATAGATTAAAACTATCATAAATGACAGCACCACCAAGAAAATTAAATGACGCAAAAACACCAGGTATGTGGGCTTTTGACCGCTCTGGTGAATGGACTAGTAAATATATAACTTGTAATAAAACAGCACCTACAACAGCACCTTTAAATATCGATACTAGTAAAATTGACCCTTGTAATTCATTATGTAGATTATCATCTAAATATGAACCAACAACTTGTAGTATTAGTATGACTAATAATATTCCAACTGTAACATTTTCACCTAATTGCCTTATTAAATTTAGAAATAAATTTTTCTATCTTCGTAAAATGACAATACATTATACAAGTATGCATACTATAAATGAAAGTTATTCTGATTTAGAAATATTACTTTACCATAACAGCAGTCCAACAACTGACGATGATGGTGGTGTTATAGTATCAATATTATTAAAAAAAGGAGATGATTATGGTTCAGCAAATGAATTTATGAATGAATTTATAAATCGTATGCCTTCTAATGAAATGCCAATTGAAAAAGATATTGATGTAAGTAGTCATTGGAACCCAGAACAACTCTTTCCAAGTTCAAAATCTTTTTTTTATTATGAAGGATCATTACCTTATCCACCTTGTTCCCCTGATTGGACATTTATTATATTTGAAGAAATTGTTCCTATCGCACAAAATATAATAGATACTGTTAAATATATGCTTGGACCAGGTAATAAGAATATTAGACCAATACAAAAAACTCCAAACGATATAACTATCTTTTATAATTCCAACTCTAGTTTTGATAATGTTCAAGATATGAGTGATGAAACTATAGAAAAAGAAATAAACCCCGAAGCAACTGTTCCTCCAATTAACTCTCTTGGTTCAACATCTTGGTTAAAACAAAATATATATTATATTAAAGCCATTGTAATTACAATTATATTAATATTAATGATATATGTAGCCATTAAATTTGCTAAAATTATAGTATCAAATGATTTACTAAATAGTTTTATTATTAAACAATTACAAAAAAAACAACAACGTGATTATGAAAAATCTCAAAAACAAATGGCTGATCAACAAGCAGCAGAATACGGCGGAATACAACAAGTAGAAAAACCACAATCAATTAATAATAACAATAACAATAACAATAATAATAATTAGATAATTATATAATTAATTCATTTTCTAAAAATTTTTTATTAATTAAAATATTTTCTAAATTTTTTTATATTAATTATTTAAAAACATTTTTTAATTTTTTTATATTAATTATTTATAAAAAAATTAATATTAATATTTTTTAAAAATAAAATATTGATAAATAATAAATACTATATTATTAAAACTATAACGTATAAATTAATATAATATTAATATAATATAAATATAATATAAATAAAATGGATACTTGCTTTAAAACTAGTGATAATAAACATTTTCAATGCCCACCTCGTATGGCTGATGGTCGTCATTTTACTGATTACCGTCCAAGTAATTTTATTAATGATTTAATTAGATCTGATAATAACATTAGCAATTCTCTTCATTATCGTGTTTTTCTTCAAGAAAATGCCGATGCCTTAATGGACCGTCATCGTAATGTTGCCTGTAAATTAAATTGCTGTGGTCCCTGTCCCATCGCCGATTCTAAAGAAGGTTTTGAAAATGGAACTATGTTACCCGAAAAATATAAATTTGTTACCGACGGTCGCGTTGGTAAAATGGTATTAAATGATATTAATGGTGTAGGAACTGGTCGTAAATTCTATTCTCAACCTAACTCCGATTGTGCTGAAATGCCTAAAGCGTGGCCTTCATCTCAACAAACTAATCAATGTGCATCACCACTTGACCAATTTAATTACTTAGGTGATATGGAACCTTCTCCTCAAGGTATGCGTCAAGCCGTCCCTGGTGGTGGAAAAGTATTAAATCATGAAGCCAACTTTTAAATTTAATACTTAATTTTAACTATTTAATTTAATATTTAATTTAATATTTTTATTATATTTTTTAATTTCATTTTATAATATTTTATATATAATTATTATTTTTAACCAATAATAACTATCTCTGATGAGTTCTTAGATGTATTCATCCCATAACTCCAACTTGTTTCAATAATTTTAAAATCTTTATATAATTTTTTAATATAATCACAGTTATTATAAGTCATGAACCAATTTTTTTTTTTTGATAAACAATTATATAGTTTATCATGTTCAAATGTATTATGCATATCTCCGTTATTTCCGTATAAAGTTGATGCTTTTTCTAAATAATAAGGTGGATCTAGAAATATTAAATTTTTTTCATCTTGATTATTATTAATAAAATCTTCAAAATCAAGATTATAAATATCATAATATGTTAGATCCAATTTTTTTATTCTATCAATTGAAGATGTTGTAAATCTTTTTTTAGATGCTTCTAATGAAAAACCACCTGATAATGTTGCTCCACTAAAAGAACAACGATTTATAATGAAATACATAATACTTTGATTTAATTTATTTTTTTCTTTCATTATTTTTTCTCTTAAATTAATAAATTCTTTTTTATCTATTAAATCTATTTTTTTAGTAAGTTCTTCACATAGAGTTTGTTTATTACATTTACAAGTTTTCCAAAAATTATAAAGAGGTACAAATTTATCATTTGCTATAATATTTAATCCATAATTATTTTGCATATAAAATTCAAATGATCCACCACCAAAGAAAGGCGACAAAATATGATTAAATTTACTAATGTCAAAATGGTCTTTCAAAATAGTGTCTAATTTTTTACATGCTCGTGTTTTTCCTCCAGGATATCTTAAAGGTGATACATTATTTTTTTTACTCATATCAAATATATTAACATTTATTTCTTTATTTTCAATAATCAATTTTTTAGTTAAGTCTTTTAGGTTTGATTCAACATCTGTATTTACAAGTCCCTTAATTTTATTAGAATTAATCATACATGGTGTTTTACGTCTATTATGAGAGTCATAGTAAGATTTTCTTAAAAACTCTTTACCACATTTTTCACACTTATATTTAATCATTTTTATAATATATTGTTAATATATTTTAAATTTTAAATTTTAAATTTAACTTAATTTCAATTATTTAATTTAATATTTTTATTTAAACTTTTATTATATTTTTTAATTAAATTTTATAATATTTATATTTTAATATAAAACTATTTTATTTAAAGTTAAAGTATCTAGAATAATTTAATAGAATAATTTTATTTATATTAAATTATAGTATTAAAAAATAGCAACACATAATAAAAACAAATAAAATTTAAAATGACATATATAAATTTAAAACATTTAGTTTTATCCGGGGGTGGATTATTAGGTATTAGTTATATAGGATTATTTAAATACTTTGAAGAAAAAAATTATATTAAAACAATAGAAAGTATTACAGGTAGTAGTGCTGGTGCTATTTTTGGGGCATTGTTAGCATTAGGTTATACATCAAATGAATTAAATTTAATTGTAAAACAAATGGTTTTTAAAGATTACTTACAAATAAATGTTGATTCAATACTAAATTTTACAACACAAAAAGGTTTTGAATCAGGAAATAAATTAAACTTATTTATAAAAAAATGTATTTATAATAAAACGAATAATGAAAATTTAACATTTATTCAACTCTATGAAAAATATAATATAAATTTACAAATAGGCGTTACAAATTTAACTCAACATAAATTTGAACTATTAAATAAAGATTCTTATCCAGATTTACCTATTCATAAAGCAATAAGTGCTTCTATAGCAATACCTTTTATATTAGAACCAATCATAATCAATAATGATATTTATTGTGATGGTGGTATTTTAGATAATTTACCAATTGATAGTGTTATTGATATGGATTTAATAAATAATACAAATACAATAAATAATAATTCTATTACTGAACCTATTAGTGAACCTATTACAACTCCTAAACCCAATACGAAACCTGAATTAATAAATGAAGATATACAAACTAAAAAAGATAATACTAAAGAAGAAACTAAGAGTGAAAAAGAAACTAAGAGTGAAGAAAGTATAAAAGAAAATCAAAATAAAGAAGAAAAAGAAAGTTTATCAGTAATTGGTTTTTATTTAATTAATCAAGGACAAACTGTAAATAAAGATAATTATAAATCAATTAATATAACTGAATATATTAATTTATTTACAAGAACATTATCCAAATGTATTATTAATAGAAAAATAGAAAAAACAAAAATAAATAAAAATAAATATAAAATAATTAATATTGAAATACCTTGTGATATTATGTCATTTCTTAAAATAAGTGCAACACATTCAGATATTGATGATATTATAAAAATTGCTTATAATGTTACTTTAACTAATTTAGAATAAAGTATTAGTTTAACTAATTAAACTAAATTTAAGCAAAATAACTGGTTAATCCTTCAAATGAACGTTCTCCGTCATAAACTTCACTTGAACCATTATCATTTAAAAGTTTAACAGTGGGAAAACCACTGACATTATTTTCTTTAGCAAGTGATTTGTATTTATCACAATCAACCATAACAAAACGTAAAGTTTTACCTTTATGGTCATTACCATTTAATTCGGTCATTGCTTTTTTATAATGAGGTTTAAAAGAGACACAGTGAGGGCACCAATCAGCATAAAAAAGAGCAACAATGGTTTCACCATTAGCGGCTTTTAAATCAGGAGCACCGTTTTCAAAAGGCTCATTCGCACGATTGCTTTTAGTAGCCATATAATAAGCACCGAATAAGACAACGACTAAACCTAAAAAGGCAATCATATTCCAATCACCCTTAGAAGATGAGCGGGAATTACGAGAATTATTTCTTTTATTATTAGAAGAAGGCATGATTTAGTTTAATGTAAATTAAATAAGTTATAGAATAGTTTATAATTATTTATTATTATTTTATTAGATTTAATTTTTTTATTAATTTAATTTTTTTATTAATTTAATTTTTTTATTAATTTAATTTTTTTATTAATTTAATTTTTTTATTAATTTAATTTTTTTATTAATTTAAAAATGTATTTAGTAAAATCCTTATAAATAAAGTAAAAAGTTATAATCATAAATTAAAACTAATAAATAAAATAAAATAAAGTAATTAAAATAAAAATATTCATTATTTAAAATGAATCATCTTTTTTCAAGAAATATATTAAATTCAATTATACCTAATATTACTATGAAATTTAAACCAAGTATAGATTATAGAAAATATTATAAAAATAATAATAGAATTAACAATAAAATTAACAATAGAATTAATAAAAATAATAAAAATAATAAAATTTTCAATAAAACTAATTTAGTAAAATCTAATAAAACTAATTTACTTAATACTAGTAATAAACAAAGTATAATACAATCTATTAATAAAACTATTATTGAAAATAAACATATAAAAAAAGAAACAATACCAAAAAGAATTAGAGAATTAGTTTGGACAACACATAATACCGAAGTGTTTTCTAATAAATGTTATGTGTCCTGGTGTGATAATATAATTAATGTCTTTAATTTTCAAGTAGGTCATGACATTCCTGAATCAAAAGGAGGAACACTTGATATTGATAATTTAAAACCAATTTGTGGAAATTGTAATTTATCTATGTCAAATAACTATAGTATTAAAGAATGGTCTAATTTAATAAAAAATAATAAAAGTATAAGTGATAATAATAATCCTATAAGTGTTAATAATAATAATATAAATGATAATACAATTATTAGACCAGAAACAGTGGTTAATAAAGATACAGTAATTACACCAGAAACAGTAATTACACCTGATATAAAAGAGTATCCTGAAACGAACGAAACAAATGAATTACAAAGAAACAACTCATTTATAAATACTATTTGTAATAGATTACCAACTATACCTTTACAATTGCCATTAATTACTATGATTTTATATCCTTTAAAATATATAAGAATCTAAAAATCCAACTCAATACTATTAGTTGGATTATATGTATTTAAATCACTATTTGTTATTTTCTGTTTTTTTGCTTTTGGTGCTCTTTTATTTGGATTATAAAATACAGACTCTGAATTTTTCTCTAATTCTTCAATATACTCTACAATATTACCATTTTTCAATCCAATATCTTTACATTTACAAATAACATCCCACGCTTTACATAATTTAGGAACATATTCTCCTTCATATAATTTAGCATCATAAACAACTGTTTTTTCACTATAAACATCTAAACGCCAATATTTAATAGTTACAAATATAAAATCATCTTTAAAATGTTCGCCATTCATATCAACAATCCATTTTTCAATGCTATTTTTATCATACGAGGCATCTAGTGGATACAATACATACTTATGACGTATATCAACATCACTAAATCTCTTTTTATACCAAATAACTAGACCTTTTTCATAACCCATTTTATTAAGATTTTCTTTAGGAATATTTTTATTTTTAATACGTTTTACCCAATTTGGATTATTCATATCTAATTTATCACCCAACATTTCATCTAATGATGTATAAGGTTTATTGTTAGAAGAATAAGCATGACAATTAATATCAACAATCGTTGTTTCAACAAAATCACAAATAGGTATTTGAGTTGTATATTGTTGTTGTAAAATTTGAACCATATACTCGGGTTTAACTGTTGTATCAATTTCACGACTATAAGGATTTTTAATTTCTAAAAGACGACCATATTTAGATTTACATTCATATGTATCTTTATGACATGCAGTAATAATACCATCAGGACTTGCTCCAATACAATCAGTAGGAGACCTTAAAATACCATATTCTGTAACGGATACACTATTACGTGATTCATAAATTGCTCTGGAAACATCTTCATATGTATTACCATGCATTAATGGAGGAGCACTAGAACTAACATAAGAACTCACCCCAACTTTAATTTTTAATGAACTAATTGCCCTTGACATTCCACATTTATTTAAAAAATACCCAGCATCACTCGCAGATATCATCGTTTCGCGATGTTTAAACCATTCAGGTGTTTTTTGCTCAATAAGAGGAATATTAGCAATACCATTACATGTTTTTATTAATCCTGGAAAATAATGTTCTTTCATTCGTTTTAATAAATATAAATCAACTTCTTTAGTTTCAATAGGTATTGTATTAGATGACGCATTTGATTTAGTCATATCTAAACTAGAATTATACTGTTTAACTTCATTTAATAATAAATTTCTATAACGATTTAATGTATATAAATAAGCCCCATTATACATAGGATTTTGCTTAATTAAATAAATTGCATTTTTATCTATTTTAGTTTCTAAATCTAACATTATTTTTTCAATATCTGTATAAGTTTCAGTTGCTTCATCCATTTTAGTAGCATCTAACATTATGTCCATGTTATTAATTTCATCCATTTTAAATAATTTATTATATTCAACTCTATATAATTTATTATATTCAACTCTATATAATTCATATAGTTATTATACTATAATTATTTTTATATTCAATTTTTATAATTTACAATAAAAAAATAAAAAAACAATACTTTAAATTAGTATAAACTTTATATAATTTGTTTTATATAAGTTGATTTTATGTAATTTATTTTTTTAAGTAATGTTTTTTTATTCTTAAATATGAAACTATAAATGAATTAAATTATAAACTTGATGATGAAGATTGGAAGGGTAAGTTTATAATTTATATTAATTATTTTTTTAATTAATAATAATTTATAGTTTTATATTTATAAGAACACTCACTTAATAAATAATAAAAAAAATCAATTTTTGGTAGTTTTTTTAATTTTTGTTATTTTTACACAAGTTGTGCGTTATTTTTTTCAATAACTTTAACCAATTCCTCAAGTTTGGCGAGAAAGTTTTCAATCGGATAAGTTTGGTGAGGAGACTTTTCTGATGAGGAAGAGGTCCATCCACCCCAATACGACCAAGGATTGCGACAATACAACTCAATCAACATCTCTTCAGATGAAAGTTTATCATCTGATTTTTTTTCAATTTTATTTAAAATTTCTAATAAGCGTTCCAAAAATTCAGCCAAGTTTTTAGGAACACAGTTGGCATTTGAAGCTGCTTCAAAGAAACTTCCAACATTTTTTCCATAGTTTGTTGGTTCACTCATCTTCAAATACACAAAAAGCAAGATGTGTAAGAATATTAAAAATTAATATTATAATATAATAATCAATTTTATATTATATTTTCTTATTTTTTCTATTTTTTAATCTTTCTATATATTAAATATAATATTAGTATGTCTAGAACTAAAAAACAAAGTAAAAAATCTAAAAAACAAATTAAAACATCTAAAAAACAAAGTAAAACATCTAAAACACAAAGTAAAACATCTAAAAAACAAAGTAAAAACATTAAATTTATAGCACGTATTGTTTTTGATAATTATAGTAAAACATTTGATACTATATATATTATTAAAACTATTTTAGAAAATGCAGGTGGATATGTAGAACTTTGTAATTTTGATGAAATATCAAAAAATTCTATATTTCCAATATTTAATACTGTAAATATTCAAATATTTATTAATAAAATATTTATAGAATATTTTTATAATGTATTTATATCAGATAAATCTTATTTATTAGTAAATATAGAATATTTATATAAATGGGAAATTCAAAGATTAAAAGATAAAACATTAATTCCATTATTTACTACACATTATGATATGGTAACAGTAAAAAAAATGAATATATATGGTCATTATATTGGTATGAGTTATAATATTTATAATAAAATTAATAAATTTAATAATATAAATAATAATATAAATAATTTAAATATTAATATAAATAATAAAATAAATAATTTATTTCTTCACATAGGAAATAATAATTTATTATCAGGGACACAAATTTTAATTAAAACATGGATTTTAAAAAAAATAAAAGAACCATTGATTATATTAACTGAAAATATAAATAATAACAATAGTGATTTATTTAAATATTGGAAATCATTAAATCCAAGAATTACTAATTTACCAAATAAAATTAATGAACTATTTCCTAAAAATTTAAAAATACCTAAATTTAAAAATGTAGGGTCTATTTTTATGTGTGAAACTATACCTGATATTAAAATCATATTATTTTTTATTAAAATTTCTAATAATATTATTGATACAAGTTTATATAGTTCATATAATCCTATTATAAATATAGGTAATAGATTAAATACATTAATAATTACATTAGATGCTCCTTATATTAAAAATCAAAATAATAATAAATTTGGTATTACAATTAAATCAAATATAGGTTCGCATATATATAATTATATTCCTAAAATAAATAAAGACTATTATTTAAAAATTATAGATTGTAAAATATATAATACAACAATTAATGATATATATGAAAAAATAAAAATTGTATTAAATTTACCTTTAAATGAACGAGTTAAATTATTAAAATTAGCTTATATAAAATCTCAAAAAGATTATTTTAATTTTAAAAATAGATTATCTAATTTACTTATAGATAATATTAGTTTTAAAAATTATAATATTAATAAATTAACAAAATATGTAAAATCGAATATAAAAAAGCAAGATAATAATATTTATTTTTTATCATCTAAATTTAAAGAAAAACTTAATGAATTTTATATAAAAAATATATTAATTAATAATAATTATTTATCTAATAATAATTATTTATCTAATAATAATTATTTATCTAATAATAATTATTTATCTAATATAAATAATATAAATAATAAAGTTCCTTTAAATATTTATCAAGCATGGGTTGGAGATATTAATATGTTGCCAATTGAATATAAAAATTCAATTCAAATGATAAAAGAAACAAATCCTGAATTTAATCATTATTTATATAATAATGAAACTTGTTTAAAATTTATTAAAGAAAATTTTAGTGAAGATATTTATAATTCATATTTAGCATTAATACCAAACGCATTTAAAGTAGATTTATTTAGATATTGTATTTTATATATTAATGGTGGTATTTATATTGATGTAAAATTTAAACCTGTAAACAAATTTAAATTAATAAATTTAACTGACAAAACATATTTTGTTTTAGATATAATAATTAAATATTTTGGTATATTTAATGGATTTATTATTGCTGAACCTAAAAATAAAATTTTATTAAATATAATAAATCAAATTGTTATAAATGTTAAAAATAATTATTATGGAATAAATATATTAAGCCCTACTGGTCCAGTATTAGTTGGTAGTTATTATATGAAATCTAAATCATATACAGATTTAGAATTATTTCTAAAAAGTAATGACAAAAATGAGCAAGAAATTATATATAAAAATACATTAATTTTAAAAGGTAAATCATCTTATTATATAAATCCAAACTTAAATAAATTACATTATAGTAATTTATGGAAAAATAGAAATATATATGAGCGTAAATTTATAGATTAATTAAATACTAAATTATAATGATTGTATAAATTACATTTATATATTATTTAAATAGTTTATAATTCTGGTATAGATATAATACTTTTATATAAATTATCTAACATCTTATTATTCCATTTTTTATACTCATTTTCATAAACAGTTTTATAAGTATTCCACCAATAAGATATATCACCAACACTACTATATTTTATTAACTCTTTAAATTGTATAGTATCCCAAGGTTTGCCCTGATTACCATATAAATCTAATACAACTAACTCTGGATGCTCTTCGGGATTGACCCATCTTCCAAAAAAACGAGGTTCAATAGCATAAAGTTTATCTTTAAACATACGGCTTACCATTTCTGTATCTCCATTCATTTTTATTTTTTTTTGTTTAATTATTTCTATATATTTAATGACTTCATTCATCATATATTTACTGGGTTTGATAAGTAAAACAGAAGTTTCAATATTCATACCATTACTTGATTTTTCATTTTCATAATTATTATAAGGTATGAGATTACCGTGTAATTGAGTATTACCTTTCATATTTTTATTCCACTGACAATATTTATTCTGGAATTGCTTAAATAATTTACCATTTTCTTTAAATTCTTTAAAATATCTATCTTGAGGAGTATTACCTACTTTACCCATAAATATAACAGCAGGAGTATTAAGATTAAATAAACTAACTATATCTTTTTTAAGAACTAACATATCTGAATCCATAAATAATACTTTATCATAGTCAGTCATTTCATAAATACGTAATTTAGTAAATGTTTTGGAATACACATCTCTCATTCGTAGTATATTATGTTTAATTAAATGAGGAGGGATTTGTAAATACTCAACTTCAATAACACGGTCATAAATATTAGAAATGAGAGCACGTGCTTCTAGTGATACATCATTTGTCACCATACAACATAATGTAATATATTTTTTATATTCTTTGGGAATAACTTTACGTATGCTAGAACCTAATAAAAGCACACCTGGTAAATAACTATCCCCACCAAATAATAATGTTGTAATGGCATAGTTTGGTGAGTTAGATTTAATCTTCTTTGATAAATTTAAAGTAGATTGTATTTTAACACATTTTTTTTTAGTTTTATCTAAACAACAATAGTTAGTTTGGTTTTGTTTTTTATGTTGTGATTTAGTTTTAGATTTAGAATGTGATTTAGATTTAGAATGTGATTTAGATTTAGAATGTGATTTAGATTTAGAATGTGATTTTACTTTTGATTTATATTTTGATTTATTTTTAATATATTTCATTTTTAACTTACTTATAATTTATATTATATATTATATTAATATTTAATAATACAAATATAATATTAGTAAAAAAATTAAATATTAATATAATATAAATTATAAATAAATTAAAAATGAAATCAAATATTAAAAGAAATAGTAATTCAAATAAGCAATTAAATAATATTATATCAAGTAATAATGCTTTATTAAAATTATTTTGCACTTTAATAATAATTGTTGTTATTTGTATTTTAATAGGTAATTATGCCTTTAAAAATGGGTCTCTTACTTGCGACCATTATGTATTAAATACTTATCTTTATATTATCTTAGCAATTTTGCTTGTCTTTATGGTTGTTCTTATAAATGATAAATATGGTATATTTAATTCTTTTCTATTATGGATGTCACAAGGTAGTATGATTAGAATTATAATAATATGTATTATATTACTAATATTGTTATTAGGATTATCATATGCGTTACTCAAAGTAAATCCTAATAATATTGTGGCAAGTAATACTATATGGACTTTATTAATATTAATATTAGGTATTTCATTAATTCCTACTATATGGTTTGGTAGATTAGAAAATGTTGTTGGTATTGCTGGGATTTCTACTATTGTAATAACTATAGGTGTTGGATTATTAGGTTATTATTATGGTGATGAAATAGTTACATTTGATTGGGATAAATATTTAAATTATGCTCTAATGGCGTTAATAGGTATAATTTTTATAGGTATGTTTATTATTGAAAATCCTGAAACAATGTTTAACTTTATATTTATAGTATCTATTTTAATACTAATTATATTTATTCTTCTTTTATTATCAAATCATAAAAAGTTAAAAGAAAATTCTGAAAAATGTATAGATGGTAAAACTGTTCCTAATTATCCTGTTGAATCATTTAATATATTTATTAAAATGTTAAATATATTTCAAGAATT
>Ga0228670_1000771_pt1 | contig 16586 bp, 18 predicted proteins | sample 85DmetaG_FD_182785 | JGI IMG/M metagenome (GOLD analysis project Ga0228670, IMG submission 182785) | Seawater microbial communities from Monterey Bay, California, United States - 85D | ecosystem: Environmental > Aquatic > Marine > Coastal | place: USA: California | collected 2016-10-13
ACTATTCTGCGTGGCTGGCTCGGAGGCGGCTGCACACGCGGTGCGGTCAAACGCGCGGCCCTAGAGGCGCTGCAAAGCGGGCAACATCAGTTAATCTCGGTCGCGCCCGAGGAACTGCTGGCCGAAAAGGGCGTGGCCCCTGGGGATGAAATCGAAGGCACGCGGTTTGCCCGTAATGGCTGCCCCTCCAAGGGCAGCATCGATATCTTTATCGAACCCTATCTGCCCGTGCCGCAGCTAACGGTGATCGGCGCCTCACCGGTGGCACAGGCCCTCTCGCGATTGGCATCGGAGTTTCAGTGGTCCGTCAGCCCCGACATCGCCGAACCCCACCCCGCGCGCAAAAAGATCATCGTGATCGCAACCCAAGGGGCCGGTGATCTGGACGCCCTGACCCGCGCGCTAGAGGCGACACCAGACTACGTGGCCTTTGTTGGCAGCCGCCGCAAATACGCGTCCCTGTCCGAGAAACTGGCCGCAAAGGGCATTGATCCTGCGGCCATCGCAGCCGTCAAAGCCCCCGCTGGCCTTGATATCGGCGCGGTCACACCCGAAGAAATCGCACTGTCCATTTTGGCCGAACTCGTCGCCGTGCGCCGCGCCGCCCTGCGCGACACCACGCCGGAATGACACTGCCCCCGAACCACCCCCTTTTTCCGACCATGCAGGAGATCGAAATATGCTAAGATTAAAAGACCTCTTGTCCCGCTTGCGGCGTTCATGCCTCATGACACCTGAGCAGTCGGACCAAATCGCTCGTATCAAATTTCCCTGCTGCTAATGAGGACACGCAATGGAACTCTCTGACGAAATCACAATCAACGCCCCCAAAGACCAAGTCTACGCTGCGCTGAACGACCCCGAAATCCTGCAACAATGCATCCCGGGCTGCGAAGAGTTGATCAAACATTCCGACACCGAGCTGGAGGCCAAGGTCCTGCTGAAAATCGGCCCCGTAAAGGCGCGGTTCGCAGGCAACGTTGTGCTGGATACCACCGGCGCGCCGGATGCGTTTTCGCTGACCGGTCAGGGCACAGGCGGGGCCGCAGGCCACGCAAAAGGCGGCGCGGATGTGACGCTCACCGCCGATGGTGACAGCACGATCCTGCGCTATGAGGCCAAGGCCGAAATCGGCGGAAAACTTGCGCAATTGGGCAGTCGCCTGATTGTCAGCACCTCCAAGAAACTGGCGTCCAAGTTCTTTACAAAGTTCGCCGAAGTCGTGGACACCGAAACCGTTGGCTGAACCCATCGACTATATTGAGCAGCCTGCCGATGTGATCGCGCAGGCCGCTCACCTGATTGAGGCTGGCACACGCTTTGCGCTGATCACGTCGGTCGAAATTCAGGGCGGCTCCGCCCGGGAATTGGGCTCACTCGCCTTGGTTGAGGCAAGCGGCCGAATGGTCGGCTACTTGTCGAATGGCTGCATTGACCGCGACATCCAATTCCAAGCCCAAGAGGCCTTGCACACAGGCACCAAACGGCTGCTGCACTATGGTGCAGGCTCGCCCTATCTGGACCTCAAACTGCCCTGCGGCGGCTCGCTCAAGGCGGTGATTGACCCCGCGCCGGACCATTCCGCAATCATGGACGCACACACGGTATTGCAGGCGCGCAAACCCGCGGATCTGACCGTGACTTTGCCTGAGGGCGCAGGCCCTCGCACCTTTAGCTATACCCCCAAGTTTCAACTGATCCTCGCCGGGCGCGGCGCGGTTTTTCGCGCCACCGCCAAGGCCGCTCATGCCGCAGGGTTTGAGATTGGCGCGCTGTCTCCCGACCCCGAAGACCTAGAGGCCATCGCCCCCTTCGTGACCGCCCATAGCCACAGCCTCAGCTCGCCAGAGCACGCGCCCGCGATGGACTACATCGATGAACACAGCGCATTCCTGACCCTATTTCATGACCACGATTGGGAACCTGCCCTTCTGGAACAAGCCCTGCGCACCGATGCCGCCTTTATCGGCAGCCTAGGCAGCACGAACGCGATGTCCTTGCGGATGATGTTGCTGCGGGAAAAGGGCGTGTCCGAGGCACAATTGACCCGCTTGCACGGCCCCATTGGGATGATCCCCTCCCTGCGGGACGCCCAGCTGATCGCGATTTCTGCAATCGCCGAGGTCGTCACGCATATGCCCCGCATCATCCACCGCAACCAACGCGCCGCTTAACCACCGGACATGAAAAAGCCGCCCCTGCGGATCGCACCGGGGCGGCTCTTGATCGTACTCGGCCTAGCGGGTGGTTGCTGGCTCAGGCTCCTGCAAGGGGGTCGCTTCGCCCTCCACCACTGCGTCCTCAGGCTCAGTCGCGTCAACCACCTCAGGCTCATCCGCGGCCTTGTTTTCAAGGGCACCCACGATGAGGGGCAGCATTTCGGTGTTCAACGCGGGCGCGTCGCCGGAAGTCTTGGGCTCGGTCCATGCGAGCGTATCAAAGCTGCCGCATTCGTCACACAACGGCCCCCAAACGCCCTGCACATTGCCGCAAGCGTCACAGCACCACTGCGGCCCGCGCGATACCGTCAGCGCCCGTGCCAGCCAGCCGCGCACGACCACATCGTCCGCGCCTTCGCCCCGCTCAATCGCGGCCATAAGGGACAGGGCGCGGGTGGTGGGTTGGCTCTCGGCGATGTCGCCCATCGCACGGCGCGCTGCGGCAAAATCCTCTGCCGCGATCTGCAATTCGGCCTCCAGCAGCTTGGTCTCGGCATGGCCGGGCAACAGCTTTAGCAGAGGGGCAAACCGTTTGATCCGCGCTTGTGGCGTCTCATCGGCTGCAATCTGGGCAAAGGCCGCCGCAAGGTCGGGATGCGGCTGGGATTTCCACGCAGCCTTTAGCACCTTGGTCGCCGCACGTGCGTTGCCGCTGTCGATATGCATCCGCGCGGCCATGACGGCTGCGGGCACCAAATCGGGCGACATGCGGTTCGCCTCTAGGCTTTCGGCCCGCGCGCTGTCGGTTTTACCCTGCGCCAAAGCATCCCGCGCCGAGGCCAGCGCCAACACCGCTGAGCGTCGCTTGTGCACATCCTTGGGCAAGGAGCCGGATTTCAGCTTGGCCGTTAACGTCTGACGCGCACCGACCCAGTTTTCGTCCTGCGCCTGTAGCTTTAACAAAACGTCCTGCGTTTCTGTGTGGCGCGGCTTCAGCGCAAAGGCTTTCTCCGCCAACTTCATCGCCTTATCGGTCTGTCCCGCCGCGAGTTGCTGCGACAGCAACCCACGCACGCCGACGAACCGCGTGCGGTCCTCTTGCAGCAGGCGTTTATAAGCAGTTTCCGCCGTTAACGTGTCGCCCGCACCTTCGGCGGCTTGGGCCGTCAAAAGGGTCGTCAAATCAGGACGGCGCAGCAGGCGTTCGGCCTTTTGCGCCTTTGAAATCGCGGCCCGGTGATCACCTGAGGCCAAAGCCATCATCCCATCCGACAAAGCCTCATACCCACGTTTTTCCCGGTTCCGGTCAAAATACCGCGACAGCGCCGTTTCATCCCCGTTGATGAACCGCAAAAGTGCCACCAACAGGCCCGCAACCTTTAACAGCAACCACATACCCAGCAACAAAACCGCCAACGAGATCACCGCGATCAGTGGCGGCAGGGTGTATTCCGTGCCCAAAAGCACAATGCGGATGTAGTCGCTAGAGGCGATCAAGAACTCCGCCCCAAAGGCCAGCGCGCCGACCAAAGCCACAAAGACGAGTATTTTCAAAAGGGTCCAAAGCATGACAGATCCTTAATTTGCGGCTTCAAAATCAGAAAGAGCGGTGGTGGCAGCGGCGCGGGTTTGCGCGGCGGTTTGCCATTCTGCCAGCGGGGCCTGCGCAGCCTCTGGCAAGGCAGCGATCTCGGTCAATGCGGTGCCCCAATCGGCGGCGCGCACAGCGGCCTCGGCGCGGGACAGAACCGCATCGGGGTCATCCCCTTCGCGCGGGGTCACGGACCGTGCACCCACTTGTTTTTGCACAAACGCTAGGATGCTGCCCGCCGCATCCCCTTCGGCAGCCGCAGCCCGGGCCGCCGCAAGCGATGCGCGCGACAGATCAGGAAAGGCGTCTTGCAGGCTTTCGGCGGTGGCGACCCCATCGGCGGCCACAGCGCTCAGCGCGTCTGGCACATTTTCAAGCGTGTCGAGGGCGGTCTCAAACGGCTCACCCGTTTCCAGCGCCGTGCGCACGACCTGCAACGCGGCAGCCCTTTGCGCGGCACGTGCCGCATTCAGCGCCTCAGTCTCAGCGTTCGCAAGGCCCTCAGCCTGAAGCGACGCCATGCGCTGCATATCGGCGGTCAAAGCAGCACTTGTTGCCTGTTGTTCCGCCAAAAGCGCGCGCAGATTGGCAAAATCACCCTCGGTGATCCCACTGTCATCCCCCACGGGGCGCGCCTCTAGCGCTGCAATTCTCGCCTCCAGCTGCGCAAGCTGTGCGGTCAAATCTGCGGCCGTTTGTTCAAGCGGCGCCACATCCGGCACCACAATCGCGGCGGCAGCATCACTGGCTGTCTGGGCTTGGCCCTGCGCCTCAGCCGCGCGGGCATCCGCCTCCGCCACGCTGGTTTCAAGCGCAGCCACCTGCCCCTGAAGCGCCACGACGGCCGCGTTTTCTTGTGGCATCAAATAGGTCGGCACCGCGTAGCCAAGGCCCGCCGCAATCACACCGCCCAACAAAAGCGGCACAAATCCGCTCTTCTTTGGCTCAGGCTCGGGGGTTGGTGGCGCTGGTTTGGGCGCAACATCGGCTTCAGCAGTTTCAATCTCGGGCGTCTCAAACTCTTCAAGCTCAAGCGCCTCAACATCTTTCACTTCGGAACTCTCGTCCGCCGGCTCAGTATCGCCCAGTTCGACATCCTCAGCCGTTTCAGGCACGGCTTCCTCGGTCACATCAAGAACCTCATCGGCCCTCACCGCGTCCTCAATCTCAGGCATATCCGTACTCTGACTGGGCTCAGACACCTCAACCGCATCATCCGCGATTTCGGCTTCTTCTACGTGCGCCTTCTCTGAGGCCTTTGATTTAGACGACTTCGCCACGACTGACGGACCCCCTCCGAAGTGTACATGCGCAGGTGTCATCAAAAACTGACACCTACCGAGTCATGAGCTTAGTCCGCTTCTGTTAAGGTCTCAAGTGACGTGGCGAGAGGTCAGGCAATTTGCCACTTCTTTACGCATTGCATTCCCCGTCGGGGCCGCCGCGATGCGCAAATCAGCCGCCCGTATATCCGCCGCCGCCTCCGCCACTGCCTCACTCATGGCGCAGACAAAAAGCGTGGCGCGCAAAGACGTTGGCAGGGCCTTGGCCAAAATCTCTGCGGTTCGGGGCGAAAACAACGGCACACATAGTGCGCCCTCCGCCCCCAATACTCCAAGCGCCTCATCGCTCAGGGGCTGCGCCACTTGGTCATAGATGCAATGGCCCGACACCCGCAGGCCCCGCGCCTGTAACCGCCCCACAACATCGCCCCGCGTGAACCGCCCATGCAGGTGGACCACCGGGCCCGGCTCCGCCACCAACGCGACCAAAGCATCGGCAGTTTCGGCAACGCCGGCGACCTCAAACCCCAAGGTTTGCGCCGCCGCAGCCGTGCGCGCCCCCACACACCACGCCCGCCCCACAGCCCCGCCGCCCAGCGCGGCCCACGCTGTCACACCCGCCTCAGAGGTAAAAATCACCGCATCGCCATCTGCCAAATCGGGCAACGGCCCGTGCGGCGCGATCCGCAACAACGGCGACACAACGGCGGGCACCGCGCGGCCCATAGCCGCCTCTAACCCCGCCAAAAAGCGAGCCGAAGCCAAGGCAGGACGCGTCAAAAGCAAATGCAAGCGGGTGTCTCCGTTTGGGGCCCATTGTCAGCGCGGGGTCCCGATGTTACCTGCCCCTAGGCTGACCGAAGGAGGCCCATGGCACAAGTGCTGACAGTTCTGGGGCTCGAAAGCAGCTGCGACGACACCGCAAGCGCGGTCGTCCGCTATGGCGCGCCTGCACCAATCGCATCGTCGGTGGTCTATGGCCAAACCGCTTTGCACGCGGATTTCGGCGGCGTCGTCCCCGAAATCGCGGCCCGCGCTCACGCCGAGAAAATCGACCTCGCGGTTGAGGCCGCCTTGCAAGAGGCCGAAGTGACCCTAGACGCCATCGACGCCATTGCCGTGACCGCAGGGCCGGGGCTGATCGGCGGTGTGTTGGCGGGCGTGATGTGCGCCAAGGGATTGGCTGCAACGCGCGGCTTGCCGCTGATCGGGGTCAACCACCTCGCGGGGCACGCCTTGACCCCGCGCATGACCGACGGCATCGCCTTTCCCTATGTCATGCTGCTGGTGTCGGGTGGGCATTGCCAGTTTCTGCGCGTCGATGGACCCGATGATTTCACCCGTTTGGGCGGCACTATTGATGACGCACCCGGAGAAGCATTTGACAAAACCGCGCGCATTCTGGGCCTGCCGCAACCCGGCGGCCCTTCGGTAGAGGCGGCGGCCCGCTCTGGCGACCCAAAGGCGTTTGCGCTGCCCCGCCCCCTGCTGGACCGACCCAATTGTGACATGTCCTTCTCGGGCCTCAAAACGGCTGTCCTGCGCGCCCGCGATGCAGTGATCGCGCGCGACGGTGGCCTGCACGAAGCCGTGCGCGCTGATCTATGCGCCGCATTCCAAACCGCGGTCCGGGACGTTCTAATTGCCAAAAGCCGCCGCGCATTGGCGCTCTGCCCAGATGCCACAACATTCGCCGTGGCCGGTGGCGTCGCGGCCAACCAAACCCTGCGCGCCGGCCTCACCGGACTGGCAGAGGAAGCGAACCTGCCGTTCTGCGCCCCGCCCTTGCACCTGTGCACCGACAACGCCGCGATGATCGCATGGGCCGGCGCAGAGCGTTTGGCGCTTGGCGCGCGCGACGACATGACCCTAGCGGCGCGCCCCCGCTGGCCGCTGGACACCACCAGCCCCGCGCTGCTTGGGTCGGGCAAAAAGGGGGCCAAGGCATGAAGACAGGCCCTAAAATTGGCGTTGTGGGCGCAGGTGCATTTGGCACGGCCTTGGCCGTATCGCTGGCGGCAAACGGCCCCGTCTGGTTGTGGGGTCGCGCGGGAATGGAGGCTGTCGCCACATCCCGCACCGCACCGCGGCTGCCCGGTGTTACCCTGCCTGATTCAATCAATATTACACGCAATATCAACGGCTTGTCGGACTGTGACGTGCTGTTGCTGGCCATGCCCATGCAGGCGTTGGCTGACACGCTACCGACCCTGACTGGGCTCTCAGCGCGCTATGCCGTAGCCTGTTGCAAAGGGATCGACCGGACCCGTTTGACCGGCCCAGCCGAGATCATCGCAAGCGCGTGGCCCCATGTGACACCCGCTGTTCTGTCCGGCCCCAGCTTTGCCGCCGACATCGCGCGCGGACTGCCAACCGCGCTTAGCCTTGGGTGCGCGGATGACGCCGCCGGAACCCTACTTCAGGACGCGCTATCCACACCGACGCTGCGGCTATACCGCACCACGGATGTGACCGGGGTCGAACTGGGTGGCGCGCTTAAGAACGTCATCGCGATTGCCTGCGGCTGTGCGATGGGCGCTGGCTTGGGCGAAAGCGCGCGGGCGGCATTGATGACACGCGGGTTCGCCGAAATGCAGCGCTTTGCGGCCCATGTCGGTGCACAGCCCGAGACGCTTCAGGGATTGTCAGGCTTTGGCGATCTGGCTTTGACCTGCACGTCGGCACAATCACGCAACTATACCTACGGGCTTGCACTGGGGGCCGGGACCAGCCCTGCCAACGCCACTGTCGAAGGCCGCGCCACGGCCCAAGCCCTGCACGCCCGCGCCACTGCCGAAGGGCTGGACCTGCCGATCACTGCCGTGACCGCCGCGATTGTCACGGGCCAAATCACCGTCAAAGATGCTATGTCCCGCTTGCTCAGCAGGCGCCTGAAAGAGGAATAACCCATGTTTTATGTTGTCATCTGCACCGATAAACCCGACCACTTAGAGGTCCGCCAAGCCAACCGCGCCGATCACGTGGCCTACCTCAAGGCCACGAACGTCACGCAAGCGGGGCCGTTTCTGGACGCAAACGGCGATATGTGCGGGTCTTTGGTGATTTTGGACGTGGCGGACCGCGCCGCCGCCGAAAGCTGGGCCGCCGCCGACCCCTACAAGCTAGCCGATCTGTTCGCAGACGTTCGGATTGAGGCATGGAACCGGGTTATCGGCTGATGGCGGCGCACTGGCTCTTTAAATCTGAACCCTCCGTTTGGTCGTGGACCGATCAGGTCGCCAAAGGCGATCAGGGTGAAGAATGGGACGGCGTGCGCAACTATCAGGCCCGCAATTTCATGCGGGCCATGGCGGTCGGTGACTTGGGATTTTTCTACCATTCGCAGGATGAAAAAGCAGTGGTGGGCATTGTCGAGGTCTGCGCCCTTGCTCACCCCGACAGCAGTACGGATGATCCACGCTGGGAATGTGTGGACATCCGCGCCAAAGGCCCTTTGCCCCGCCCCGTCACCTTGGCCGAGGTCAAAGCCAACCCCGCGCTAGCAGACATGGCATTGGTGAAGTCACCGCGATTGTCCGTCCAGCCCGTCACACCAGAGGAGTGGGCTGAGGTCCTGCGAATGGCCGGAGCATAACGTATACATCAATGTATACATTGTTTTGAGCACCACTTCACTGGACACCACCCGGCACGGCGGCGTAGGAGAGCGGCGACCTGACCCCGGAGCCGATGCCATGACCGACCAAACTCAAACACCCGCTGATGACCGCCTGATCGTGGCGATGGACGTGCCCAACGCGCTGGCAGGTCTGGCCTTGGCTGAGCGGTTGGGCGATGCGGTATCATTCTACAAGATCGGTCTAGGCATGCTGACCGGCGGCGGCCTTGCACTGGCCAATGAGCTAAAGGACGAGCACGGCAAGAAGATCTTCCTCGACATGAAGCTTTTTGACATCTCGAATACGATTGAAGCCGCTGTGCGTGGTTTGGCACAATTCGATATCGATTTTTTAACGGTACATGGTGACCCACACGTGGTGCGGGCGGCCAAAGAAGGGGCTGCGGGATCGAACCTGAAAATCCTTGCGGTAACAGTGCTGACGTCCTTGGACCGGACCGATTTGGACGCCTGCATGATCAAGGACGGCGCAATTGGCGACTTGGTCGTGGAACGCGCCGGACGCGCCCTGGAGGCCGGTGCTGACGGGGTAATTGCATCACCCCATGAGGCGGCGTTGATCCGAGCGTTGCCCGAAGCCAAAGGCCGGTTGATTGTGACGCCGGGTGTGCGGCCTACGGGTGCGGCCTTGGGCGATCAGAAGCGCGTGGCGACGCCTGCCTCTGCGATTGGGGATGGGGCCGACCACATCGTTGTGGGCCGCCCGATCCACACAGCCACCGATCCGCGTATCGCCGCGCAGGCGGTTGTTGAGGAACTTCGGTCCATTTGATGAACTGCTAGGGCGGAGGGGGCGCTGCCCCCGGCCCAAACGGGCCTCCCCCGGGATATTTTTAAACCAAAGAGCTTTGGCTAGTCGTTAATGTCGTAGTCGAAGGTTTTGGGCTTATCGCCTTTGACCCGGAACATCAGCCGCAGGGCGATCCAACCGGCCAATGAAGCGATGGCGAAGATGGCCATAAGTGCGGACAGGCTGACCCCGGTCAGGACGCCAAGGCCGAGGCCTGCGCCGACCAGCCCCGCCCCGATTGCGAAGCCCAGCAAAACGAATGCGGGTGCCAGCATTTCGAGGATGCCGAGGATAATGGCCGCGACGATCCAGATCCACCACGTGGCCCAGAGCATCACGTGCGACCCCGCAGCATTTTGAAGGCCTCACCGAAAGCATCCATTGCGGAGGCTGGGACGACCACGGTTTGGGAGCCTTGTGACGCGCCTAGCGCGGTCAAAGCTTCGACCTGTTTGAGAGCGACTTGATATTGGGCCGCCTCAAGGCCATTTTCCTTGATCGCGTGTGCAACGACTTGGGTGGCGTAGGCTTCGGCATCGGCTTGGACACGGCGGGCTTTGGCCGCTTGTTCGGCGGCATAAAGGTCTGCGTCGGCGGCGAGTTCGACGGCACGGCGCGCGCCCTCAGCCTCTGTCACGGCGGCGCGGCGGGCGCGTTCGGCGTTCAGCTGTTGGAGCATCGCATCACGGGTCGCTTGGTCGAGGTTCACGTCCAGCAGTTCGGCGCGAGTGACCTCAATCCCCCAGTCATCCACGGCTGTTTCAACCGCGATCTTAATCTCATGAATGAGGCTTGAGCGATTGGCCTGCACATCGTCCAACTCCATCTTGCCGATTTCAGCCCGGACGATGCCCGCCACGGTCGTGGCGATAGCGGCGTCTACGTCACGGATGCGGTAGACGGTGCGCTCAGGCTCGGTGATGCGGTAGAACACCGATGTTTCCACCTGCACCAACACGTTGTCGGCGGTGATCGCGTCTTGGCTGGCGTTTGGCAATTGGCGTTCGAGGATTGAAATTCGGTGCGCGACCTTATCCAGAAACGGCACAATCAGGTTGATCCCTGGCCCAAGTACCGACCGAAGGCGGCCAAACCGCTCTACCACGTGTTTTTCGGATTGGGGCACGATGCGTACGCCAAGAAGGATCGTTGTGATAATAAAACCGGCCAGCACGATCCAAACCGCGTTGTTTCCGACAAAGCCCAATAGGATATCTTCAATGTTCATAATGCTCTCCAACATGCCCCATGGGTATATATAGGGCGTTCACACCTGTTGCGGAACCCATTGCTGCGCGGGGGGCGTTGCGGGTAGATTAGGCTATGCCCACCCTTTGTCGCGATTGTTTGGCCCAGCTAGAGGCTGCTCCCCGGCGGTGCCCATCGTGTGGCTCGCCCCGGTTGCTGTCACACCCGGAATTGTGGGATTTGGGCATCGCGCATATGGATTGTGATGCGTTTTATGCCAGCGTCGAAAAGCGCGACAATCCGGAACTGGCTGACAAGCCGGTCATCATCGGTGGGGGGCGGCGCGGGGTTGTATCGACCGCCTGCTACATTGCACGGATCAAGGGCGTGCGGTCTGCAATGCCGATGTTTCAAGCGATTAAGCTGTGCCCCGAGGCTGTGGTCGTGCGGGGGCGGATGGAGGTCTATGTCGAAGTCTCACGCACGGTGCGGGCCTTGATGGAAGAGCTGACCCCGGAAGTCGAGCCACTGTCATTGGATGAGGCGTTTATGGACCTGACCGGTACGGCGCGGCTGCATGGCGCCCCGCCTGCAGTAATGCTGGCGCGGCTGGTGAAGCGTATGCGTGACGAGATCGGGATCACCGGGTCTATTGGATTGTCGCACAACAAGTTCTTGGCAAAAATCGCCTCGGACCTTGATAAACCGCAGGGGTTTGCGGTGATTGGTGCAGCGGAAACGGATGCATTTTTGCAGGACAAGCCGGTTCGGATGATTTTTGGCATCGGCCCCGCCGGGCAAGACGCACTGGAGACCGCTGGCATCCGCACATTTGCGGACTTGCGCCGCTGGGATCGAGCCGATCTGGGTGCGCGATTTGGCAGTGTGGGTGACCGTTTATGGCACCTGAGCCGAGGCCAGGATCCGCGCAAGGTGTCGTCCCGCACGCCGGTCAAGTCGATCTCAAATGAGACGACATTTCATGACGATACGGCGGATGGTGACGTGCTGGATGGCCATATTTGGCGGTTAGCAGAAAAGGTGAGCGACCGGGCCAAGGCCAAGGGGATCGCGGGGCGGGTCGTGACGCTAAAGCTAAAGACTGCGGAATTTGCCCTAATCACGCGGCGGCTTTCGCTGGGGGATGCCACGCAGATGGCCGACCGGATCTATCGCACAGCCAAGGGGCTGTATGATGCGGCGGGCGTGCGCGGGCCGTTCCGGTTGTTGGGAGTCGGGATATCCGATCTGGAGCCCGCTGAGGGTGCGGATCGCACCGCCGATCTGTTGGACCCTGACGCGGGCAAGCGGGCCGACGCGGAACGGGCCACCGACAAAATCCGCGCGCGTTTTGGCGAGGGGGCTATTCTCAAGGGGCGCGCCTTGCGCTAGGCAGGCGCTATGATTGATCCTGTTGACCTGACCGCCCGCCTTGTTCGCTGCCCCTCTATTACGCCAGAGGAGGGTGGCGCGCTTGTCTTGCTGCAAGACCTATTGGAGGAAGCCGGGTTCACATGTACCCGCGTCGACCGGGGCGAGACGTCAAACCTGTTTGCCCGCTGGGGTGACAAAGGCCATGCGCGCACCTTTGGCTACAACGGGCACACGGATGTGGTCCCATTGGGTGACGTGAATGAGTGGACCAAGGCACCCTTTGGCGCGGAAATTGAGGACGGCTGGCTGTACGGGCGCGGCGCGACGGACATGAAATCCGGTGTTGCGGCCTTTGTTGCAGCCGCAGTTGAATTTGTACGCGACACCCCGCCCGACGGCGCGCTGATCCTTGCGATTACCGGGGATGAAGAAGGCCCCGCAACGGACGGCACCGTGGCCTTGCTGGACTGGATGGCCGCGCAGGGCGAGGCGATGACCGATTGCCTAGTGGGCGAGCCGACGTCAGCCACGGACATGGGCGACATGATGAAGATCGGGCGGCGCGGCTCAATCTCAGCGTTTTTTACGGTGACCGGCACGCAGGGCCATGTTGCCTATCCGCACAAGGCGTTGAACCCAATGCCAGCTTTGGTCACGCTGATGGACCGGCTTAGCCGTCATGAGCTGGATCAGGGCAATGCGCATTTTGATCCATCGACCCTAGCGGTCACCACGATCGACACGGGCAACACCGCGACCAATGTCATTCCCGCTGAAACGCGGGGCACCGTCAATATCCGTTTCAATGACATCCACACAAGCGCGTCGCTAACCGATTGGTTGCAATCGGAAGCAGACAAAGTGGCGGCGGAATTTGGCGTTAGCATTGCGATGACGACGCGGGTGTCAGGCGAAAGCTTCCTTACCCCGCCCGGGCCGTTGACCGATCTGGTCGCGCGCGCGGTACAACGCGAAACCAACCGCGTGCCCGTAATGTCCACAGGCGGCGGCACGTCGGACGCGCGGTTTGTGATGCGCCACTGCCCGGTCGTGGAGTTCGGTCTTGTGGGGCATCGGATGCACGCCGTGGATGAGCGCGTACGTGTTGAGCAGATCAGCCAGTTGAAGGGCATCTACACCTCGATCCTGCGCGACTATTTTTCAAACTAGCTGATAATCCGCACGCTCTTTAGATATCTCATTGAGATTTAACTAGGGTGGGCGCTCAGGCGGGTGCTACGTTCGGCTGGCACGGCACATTATGCCCAACGCCAGCCGGAGACGCCATTGGACCCGCTATCGTTAGTACTCAGCGTAGCATTCGCGCTTGGCTTGATAGCGATCATTCAGAGCCTGCGATCCAGCAAAACACCTTCGCCGCCGCAGAATAGTGCCCCCACGCCCAAAGCGGAGCGCCACATAGGGCCAAGCGCGCCGGACCCCATATCGGTTGAACCACCCGCAGTGGCTGCCTCGGCAAAGACGGTGGCGACAGAAACGTCGCAAATCAAAGCGCCAGCACAGTCACCAATCCCGCCTAAATCCGCACCAATCAAGGTGACGCCCCCGGTGCAGCCTCGTGAAGTCCTCGTCGGGGCAGCTTATGTCATTGATGGAGATAGCCTTCGGATAAAGAAACGTGAGATCAGATTGTTTGGCGTTGACGCTCCAGAGTTTAACCACCCCCATGGCAAGACTGCCAAATGGGCCTTGTTCAAGCTGTGCAAAGGTGAGCGGGTACATGCACACATCATCGCCGAGGACGACCATGGCCGCTGTGTCGCGCGATGTACGTTGGACGATGGCCGCGATCTTTCGGCAGAAATGGTCAAGCTGGGCCTTGCGCTGGATTGGCCCAAGTTTTCCAATGGTCGGTATCGCGCACTAGAAGCCGATGGCTTGCGCCGCAAACTCTGGCTGGCGGACGCGCGTCAGAAGGGGCGCATGCACGTTTGGGACGCCTATGAGGCGCGACAGCGGGATCGCGCAAAAAACTAGGGGCGCCGCACTGCGACGCCCCTTCAAAAATCAAAATGTCTGGATCAATCGTCCCAACCGGAGACGGCTTTGACTTCGGCGAACTCATGCAGGCCCCATTTGCCCGCTTCGCGCCCATTGCCCGACTGTTTGTAACCACCGAACGGCGAGCCCTTGCCAAAACCTTTGCCGTTGGTTTCCACCATGCCCGACCGGACCGCACGCGCGACGCGGCGGCGTTTATCGGTGTCGGTGGTTTGGATGTAGTTGGTCAGGCCGTAGGGCGTGTCGTTGGCGATCGCGATGGCCTGTTCCTCGGTCTCGAACGGGAGGATCGACAGCACGGGGCCAAAGATTTCTTCGCGGTAGATTGCCATGCCGGGCGTCACGTCCGCAAAGACCGTGGGCCGCGCAAAGTAGCCGCGGTTCATGCCATCGGGACGACCTGCGCCACCCGCAACAAGGCGTGCGCCTTCGTTGATGCCGGTTTCGATCAGACCCTGCACTTTGTTGAACTGCGCCTCAGACACGAGGGGGCCGATGTGGCGGCCCGGATCGCTGGCCAAGCCGACTTCGGTTTCATTGGCGGCCTTTGTGGCTTGGGCGACGGCTTCGTCGTAGCGGCTTGCTTCGACCAGCATCCGGGTGGGTGCGTTGCACGATTGGCCCGTGTTGCGGAAGCACCGCGCCACGCCATCGATGACCGCGTTAGCATCGGCGTCTGCAAACACGATGTTTGCGCCTTTGCCGCCCAGCTCTAGGCTGACGCGTTTCAGGGTGTCGGCCGCAGCCTTGGAGATCGCGATACCGGCCCGCGAAGAGCCCGTGAAGCTGACCATGTCGACATCAGGGTGGCACGACAGCTGGCTGCCCACGCCCGGTCCATCGCCGTTCACGAGGTTGAACACGCCTGCGGGCACGCCCGCCTCTTCGAGGAATTCTGCAAACAGCAGACCCGACAGTGGCGCAACCTCAGAGGGCTTGAGCACCGCAGTGTTGCCCATCAACAAGGCTGGCACCGCCTTGAGCACAATCTGGTTCATCGGCCAGTTCCAAGGGGTGATCAGCGCGCAAACACCAATAGGCTCAAGGAGCGTGCGCTCTTTGGGGGAGGAGGCCAGCGGAGCCTCAAAATCGATCTCGGGGAGGGCCTCAAGGAAGCCGTCCATGTGCCATGTGCCTGCACCAACCTGATTGACCTTGGCCAACTGCTGTGGCGCGCCCATTTCACGGCTGATGGCATCTGCCATTTCATCCGCGCGTGCGATGTAGATTTCGCGAACACGCTCCATCAGCTTGACCCGCTCGGCCAGCGGTGTGGCGGCCCATGCGGGGAAGGCAGCCTTGGCGGCGGCAACGGCTGCGTCTGTGTCGGCCTGCGCACCCAGAGCGATGGTTTCTGTGACTTCCTCGGTCGAGGGGTCGATGACGTCCATCGTGGCATCGGTGCTAGGGGCCACCCACTCACCGTTGATGAAAAAATGTTGTGCGTGTTTCATGGCTAAACTCCCTGTTTGCGCGCGTTATGCCGCAGATAACCCTTGGGGGCCTGTTGCGCCACGACGGAATGCTTATATTTCACGACAACAGCCAAATTTAACGAGGAGTATCTCATGGGCTTGCGCATCAATCAGGTTGTGCCGAATTTCACGGCGGACACCAGCGAAGGCGAGATCAATTTTCACGACTGGATCGGCGACAGTTGGGCCATCTTGTTCAGTCACCCCAAGGATTTCACCCCCGTATGCACCACCGAATTCGGTGCCGTGGCCCAATTGGCCGATGAATGGGCGAAACGTGATACCAAGGTGATCGGGATTTCCGTGGACGGCGTTGAGGACCACCGCAAGTGGAAGGGCGACATCGAGAGCTACGCAGGCGCGAAGGCGGGTTTTCCTATCATCGCCGATGAAGACCTGACCGTGTCCAAATTGTACGACATGCTGCCCGAGGACGCGTATCTGCCTGACGGCCGCACCCCCGCCGATAGCGCAACGGTGCGTTCGGTTTTTGTGATTGGGCCGGACAAACAGCTGAAGCTGTCGATGACCTATCCGATGACGGTGGGGCGTAACTTTGCAGAAATCTTGCGCGCGCTGGACGGGCTGCAAGCCGGGCTAAAGCACGGTGTGGCGACGCCTGCGAACTGGGTCCCGGGTGAGGATGTGATCATCCCGCCATCCGTCTCGAATGAAGATGCCAAGGCTAAGTTCGGCGCGTTCGAGACGATTTTTCCGTACCTGCGGAAAACCAAAGACCCCAGCTAAGCGGGGGCTTTGAGCGGATTGGAAAGGGCGGCTCCGGTGGGGTCGCCTTTTTTGTAGGCGAATGTGTGGCGCATAGCCGGAGGGTGAAACGCAAAAAGCCGCCCCAAGGGACGGCCTTCAACGGTTCGCGAACGATCTTAAGCGGCCAATTAACCTTGGCGGGCTTTGAAACGACGCTGGGTCTTGTTGATAACGTAGACCCGGCCCTTACGGCGCACCACACGGCAGTCGCGGTGGCGGCTCTTGAGCGAACGAAGCGAGTTCTTAACCTTCATGTTCTATCTCCTCAAGCGCGGCGCGCGGTGACGCCAGCAGTG
>Ga0228670_1000772_pt1 | contig 16572 bp, 16 predicted proteins | sample 85DmetaG_FD_182785 | JGI IMG/M metagenome (GOLD analysis project Ga0228670, IMG submission 182785) | Seawater microbial communities from Monterey Bay, California, United States - 85D | ecosystem: Environmental > Aquatic > Marine > Coastal | place: USA: California | collected 2016-10-13
GAAATCTCGGGGTCCGGGGTCGCGCTGTTCATCACAAAAAGAAGGGTGCGGCTGCTCATGGTGGTCTCCGTTTTTGGGGGCGGCTGGGGCCAAATCACGGGGTGAGCGTGACACGGGCGCGCGGAGTGAAACTGACAAAGATCAATGATGCGCAGGCCGGGTTGTGGCATCGGATGGGCAGGATGAACGGTTTGAACCGCGGGTGCGTTGGCGCGCCGAAGCAGGAGGAAGACGGATGAAAAAGACCACAAAGCGGAGAGAGGCGGGGGAAGCCCTATCGCTGCCGGATCTGTGCCGGTTTGTTCATGCAGATGAAGATTGGGTTATTGAGTTGGTGGAGGAGGGCGTCTTGACGCCCATGGGCAGTCATCGCGGGAATTGGCGGTTTGTGGGGGTTAGTATTGCGCGTGCGAAAAAGGCCGGTCGGTTGAGCCGTGACTTGGGGATCAACACGCCGGGTCTGGCGCTGGTGTTGGAGTTAATGGAGCAGCGCGATGCGGCGCTTCGGCGGCTTGCGCGATATGAAAGCCCGTAAATCAGGCTCTATTTCAGGCGATTTTTGTATTTGCGGTAGAGCCGGCCGTTTACCTTAATGAATTGTGACAGGCCCCGGCCCAAAAGGCCCGCCGAGCTTTCGCGTAGATAGAGGTAGCCCGTGACGCTGGCGATCAGGCCGCCAAACGCGTTGAGGATGAGGTCGCCCATTGTATCGCTGAGTCCGGATTTTTGCATGTTCATCCCGAGGCCTGCGTCCATCGTGAATTCGAAAATCTCCCATGTGGCGCCGACGGTCATGGCGATGCAAAAGCTGATCAGCGCGATGGCTGAGGGCGGGGCGGCGAAGCGGTCGCCTTCGAACAACATGAAGGCGAACAGAAACCCCATCAGCCCGAAACCCACCGCCGAAGAGCCGTGGAGCGCGAGGTCCCACCACCACAGGCGTTCGTAGAAATCAAAAGCCTCGCCCAGGAATATGGAGGCAAAGCAAAATAGGGTGGTGAACAGCAAAAACGGGAGCGGGAGGGTCAGGGACCAGCGGGCGGCGAGCATCGGCGGGACCAGCGCGAGGGTTAGTGTGGCAAAGCTGACGAAGGCGAGCGACCAGCGCGCTAGGCCCAGAGAAATTAACCCTGTGAGAAGCAGAAGTGTCCAGATGGTCAGCATTGTGCTGCTGGTGTTTGGGATCACCTTCATGGGGGTTAATCGCTCCGTGGGTGTTAAAATCGCACGTGTTAGACACTATTTAAGGGTGATGTCGTCACATTGCATCCGTATCGCCAGTTATAACATGCGCAAGGCCCGTGGGCTTGATCAAAGGCGCCGCCCAGAGCGGATCTGTGCGGTTCTTAACACTTTGGGGGCGGATGTTGTGGTTCTGCAGGAGGCAGATCGGCGGCTGGGACCCCGCCCGCCAGCATTGCCGCGAGACATGATCTTGGCCGAAACCGATTTTGAGGTGGTGGAGGTATGTGACAACGGGCTGAGCCTGGGGTGGCATGGCAACGCCGTTCTCGTGCGTAAAGGGCTGAGCACAGGCAACGTGCAGCGCGTGCCTTTGCCGGGGTTGGAGCCGCGCGGCGCGGTGCGCTTGGGGCTGAACGTGGGGTCGGGGCTGACGCTGGTGGCCACGCATCTGGGGTTGCGGCGGCGGGATCGACGCGCGCAGCTGCATGCGCTGAACGCGGCAACGGCCAATGACACCCACTGTATCATTGGCGGCGATTTCAACGAATGGTCCGATGCCAAGGGGCTAGAACCCTTGGCCGCGCGGTTCAGCACACATAGCCCCGGCCGGTCCTTCCATGCGCGGCGGCCGATTGCCGCGCTGGACCGGTTTGCCATGACGCCCGGTATCACGTTGCGTGATGCCGGGGTGGAGCAAGGGCCGTTGGCCAAGATCGCCTCGGACCATTTGCCGATCTGGACGGACATCGAGGTTCCGCCCGCTATTTGCTGAACAAGATCGGGACTTTGTGATCTCGGAGCAGTTCATACGATGTTGCGCCTATCACAAAATCATAAGTCGGAGAATGGCCAAACGCACCCGTGACGATCATGTCTGCGCCGTTTTCAAAGGCGACGGCGGTAAGGACCGATGCGATGCTTTCGCCCAAGGGATCGCGATGTTCTAGGGTGGGGCGCAACCCGTGTCGCGCGAACATTTCGGTTATGGCGATGGCATCATCGGCGGCCATCAGATCCTCGGCGGTGCGGCCCACGCTGAGCACAGTGAGGCGTGCGTCTGCGTCTGCAATGCACAGGACATCATGGGCTGCGCGCGCAGCTTCGCGTGTTTCGCTCCAGCCGAGGATGATGTTTTTGCCGATCTCGGGGCCTTGGTAATCTGCCGGTATAATCAGCACGGGCCGCCCGCATTCGCGGATCACGTCGCGCTGGACCCGGCGCATATCGCGGGGGTCGGTGTCTTGGCTGTCTTGGGCCATGATCACCAGATCAGCGGCACGGGCGCTTTCGATGGTGCGGTCGGTGGCTGAGCGGCTGTCAGCCTGTACAACGCGGTATTCGCTGACAAAATCCTCGGATCTGGTGTGGTGGTCAAAGACCTCTTTTATGGCGTTGGTTTCCTGCTTTTGACTGGTGTGAAATGCGGAAAACGCATCCTCGGGGATGTGCATGGCGATGCCGGGATAGACCAACACCGCTTCTACGGTGCGCAGGCCCACAAGATGCGCGCCGTGTTTTCGGGCAAGGGGCACTGCAAGGTTCAGAAGTGTCGCGGCCTGTTCGGCCGTCGTGAGACAGACAAGAATGGTCTTGGGTCGCATGGCGTGCTCCTTTGTGCGGCTTGGCCTTTGCGCAAAGGTTAACAGCGCGCAGGTATCACGGATTGATCCCTATCAATTGAGGCGCTGTCGGATCGCGTAGCTTGGCCCCATGATCGGGCTGCAAGGAGTGATCAAATGACCAAACATCCCAAAGTGACGGCCAGTGTTCTGGCGATTGCTTTGATCATTGTTGCAGGCGCGGTCCGCGCGGATGGCGACGATGTGTCGACGATCACCCATGGGGGCGACACCTATATCGCGGGCGGACAGGTGAATGAAACGATCCGCAGCACGGGCGACGCCTTTGTTTCTGCGCGCACGGTAGAGGCGCGGGGGGAAGCGGATCAGGATTTGCATGTGGCCGGGTTGGATGTGTCGATTGGGACGGATGTTGCGGGCGATATTTATGCCGCGGGCATGACCGTCGTGGTGCGGGGCGCCGTGGGCCAAGACCTGACGGTTGCGGGGTTTTCTATACGCACAGAGCGTGACGCGACCACCCAAGGCAATGCGCGGTTGTTCGGCAATTCAGTCACTATTGAAGGGCCAATTGAGGGGGCATTGATGGTCACGGGCCGCGACGTGATTGTGAATGCGCCCATCGCGGGCGACGTACGGATCATGGCGCAGACCCTGACGTTTGGCGCGGAGGCTGTCATCAGCGGTGCCCTAACCTATTCGACCCCGGACCGGATCACGGTGCCGCCCCGCGTGGCCGCCGAAGACCGGGTCGTGTTTGAGCGTCTTTCGCATGCCGAGATGTGGGAAGAATGGGATGAGATCGGGCAAGAACTGCCCGGGGTGCCGCCCTTTGCCTCGATGATATTGGGGTTCGTGATTTCGTTGCTGTTTTTCGTGGTGCTGGGGGCGTTGATGCTCAGCTTTATGCCTGAGCGGTTGGAGCGCCTGCGCCAGAGCGTGTCCGACGCGCCGGGACGGTCTTTTCTATTGGGGGTTGGGGGCTTGTCCGTGTTGTGCGGGTTGGTGCCGATCACCGCGTTGACGGTGGTGGGGCTGCCGTTTGTGCCGGTTGTTTTGCTGGCAATCGTGGTGGCGTGGATGCTGGGCTACGCGCTAGGGACGTATAGCGTGGCGATGCGGATCTGGGCCGGATTTGGCCATGAGGCGGACCCAAGCAACACAGCGCGCCTGTTGGTTTTTGCGGCGGCGTTGGGGGTGGTCGCGCTGTTGAATTTCATCCCCTTTGTGGGCTGGGTGGTCAATTACACGCTTGTTTTGTTGGGTGTTGGCGCGATGACCGGTGCTGCGTGTCGGCGCATGACGGGGGGATTTGAGCGCAACGCCAGGGCGCGCGGGGAGGAATCAAACCAAGAGAGGACAGTGCCATGACGACGCAAGGGTTGGAGGTGATCGATCACAGCGTGCAGTTGATCCATGAATGGATCAATGAGTTGGCGGGGCGGTTGGATTGGGCCTCAAAGCGGAATGCATTGCGGCTGTTGCGGGTGACTTTGCAGCGCGTACGCGATCATCTGCCGGGCGATGAGCTGGCGCAGTTTTCGGCGCAGATGCCAGTGTTTTTGCGGGGGTTTTTGTTTGAGGGCTGGGCCCCGAAACGGACCTTGTTTCACGAACGCTCGGCCCGTGAGTTTATTGCGACAATTGATAAGGCGATGGCCGAGAGCAGCGAATATCGGGGGAGTGAAGATATCCGTTGCGTGTTTGATCTGTTGAACGCGCGGCTAAGCGCCGGTGAGATCGAGGATATTCGCGCCTGCCTGCCGCAGGATTTGCGCGCATTGTGGCCCGCGCCCGAAGCGTAAAAACGGCCCTGCGGGGGTGCCCTGGGGCCGAAAAACCCTTTGTTAGTCTATATCGCCCAGTGACAACCCCAGAAGGGCGGTTGGTTTTTGGATGATGATTGTATGGCTTTGGTCAATCGCGATGATCTTGCTTTTGCGCAGTTGCGTGAACGTGCGGCTGACTGTTTCGGTGGTTAAACCAAGAAAATCCGCGATGTCGGACCGGCACATCGGCAGTTTGACCTGACGATAGTTTCCCAAATCCTCCCCGACACGATCTGTTAACACACATAAAAACGACGCCAGCTTTTCGGTGGCCGATTTTCGCCCAAGCATCATGAAGTGGTCTTGCATGGCGCTGATCTCGCGCAGGGCGGCTTGTAACAGGGCGTTGTGAAGGACGGGATCGCCTTCGCCGGTTTCAAGATGCGCGCGGCGGAACGGTTGCAGGCGCGCGTCTGTCAGAGTTTCGCAATCTGTGTGGTGTCGGCCATCGGTCGGAAATCCAATGATATCGCCGGGATAGCCAAAGGCGATGACCTGGCGGCGCCCATCCGTAAGCAGCCGGGTCAGCCGCACAACGCCGCTGGTGACTTGATACAGCCAGTCCACTTTATCGCCTTCGTAGTACAAAAAGGCACCGGGGCGCAGGCGGGCCTCTGCGGGTTTTGGGGTACTGCTGGCCAAGGGGGCAAGGGGGGTGGCAATCGTGCCGGGATCAGGAATTGTGACGTACATCGACGTGTCCTCCGCGCTCGTGTCGGAGTGACATTGGTTAACGAGTGTAATATGCATTAAATGCTATATGTAGCGTTTTGTAATTTTTTGTAACTGGGGGTCACCGGTTTTGGGGTGCAGATACGGCCCCCGCGCGGCCCATTTTATGTATTGTGAGAAACAAATATGGGTGATCCGACAATTCTGATTGTGGATGATGACCCCAAGATACGAACGCTTTTGCGCAACGTGTTAGAGGGCGATGGGTTCGCAGTGCATGAAACCGCATCAGCGGCTGGCGTGCATAAGGCGCTGGCGCAGGGGCACATTGATCTGATCACGCTGGATATTAATCTTGGTAAAGATAACGGTGTTGATCTCGCGCGGGAAATACGGCGCACGTCCGCGGTGCCGATTGTGATGTTATCGGGCAAGGACGACGTGATTGATCGCGTCGTTGGGTTAGAGGTCGGGGCGGATGACTACATCACCAAACCGTTCCACATTCGCGAAGTGACTGCGCGTATTCGGAGCGTTCTACGCCGGTCAAAGTGTACAGGCGCGGCGCAGGTTTCTTCGGTTGAGGTGCCCTCGGACGATCATGTTTTGCAGTTTCATTTTGATGGCCTCACAGCAATACCGGAGCAGTTGGAACTGTTGGATCGCAATAACCTTGAATGTAATCTGACAGTTGGCGACTTTAAGCTGTTGATGATATTTCTTGAACGGCCCAAGCGGGTCCTGTCGCGTGATCAGTTGCTGGACCTCACTGGTGGGACCTCTTGGACGCCGATGGATCGCACAATCGACAATCAGATCGCCCGGCTTCGCAAGCAGATTGAGCGCGACCCCTCAACCCCTAAGCTGATCAAGACGGTGCGCGGCGTAGGCTATACCCTGACTTGTTCAGTCACGGAGGTTCACGCCCCCGAGCTGGGCCCAAGCAAAGCGTGAAGCCGTTTGATCAGATCAGCCTGACGGTAAGGTTTGTGAAGGATTTCTTGCGGCGTGGCGCCTGACATTGAGCCTGTGACGGCGTCGCTGGCGTAACCGGAGGTTAACAGGACCTTTAGGTGAGGAAATTCCGTGCGGATGCGCGCAGCGAGATCATAGCCGTTCAATGTGCCGGGCATCACCAAATCAGAGAAGACCAAGTCCACGGCGACCCCGTCCTTAAGCATTTGGTAAGCCTCATCCCCTGAGCTGGCCTCCTGTGTCTCGAAGCCCAAATCGCGGATGCGTTCAACTGAGATTTTGCGCACCAGCGCATTGTCTTCGACCACCAAAATACGTTCTTTGTTGCCATGCCAAGGCGCGGAGGGTGTATCGGATTGAGGCGCGGTGTCGAGCGTTGCAGCCGCGTGGGCCGATGGGAAATAAAGGCCAAAACTGGTGCCATGCCCCGGCTCACTATACAGTGTTATGTGCCCGCCCGATTGGCGTACGAACCCGTAAACCATCGCAAGGCCAAGCCCTGTCCCATTGCCATCAGATTTGGTGGTAAAGAATGGCTCAAAGGCACGGCTTTGCGCCTCTGGGGGCATGCCGGTCCCGTTATCGACGACGGAAAGACGAACGTAATGACCTGATTTTATGTCTGTTTCCTGAGCGATGTAATCATCGTCAATCGTAACGTTGGCGACAGAGACCATCAGCTCTCCGCCGTTGGGCATTGCGTCACGGGCATTGAGCGCGAGGTTCATCAGCGCTGATTGCAACTGCGTGGGATCAATCAATACCGGGTCCGCATCGGCCGCAAAATCAGTGCTGATCCGATAAGAGGCGCCAAGCGTGCGTTCGAGCAGGTGCAATGCGTCACGACATATTTCACCGAGATCTGATTTCACCGGATGCAGGGTTGTACGACGGGCAAACATCAGCAGTCGTTTGGTCAGGTCTGCTCCCAACTCTGCGGCTTCTAGTGCATCTTGGATAAGGGCCGTTTGGCGGTCATCTGTGTTGCGCATTTCGAGCAGCTCAAGGTTGCCGGTTACGATTGTTAGGATGTTGTTAAAATCATGGGCGATGCCGCCGGTCATTTGGCCAATGGCGTCCAGTCGCTGGGACCGAGAGAGCGCGGCTTCGGTGGATTTGCGTTGCGTCAGGTCATGCATAATACCGATGAAGATTTCATCACCATCGGTCCCGGCACGGCCCACAGACAAATGTAGTGGGAAAACGGTGCCGTCCTTACGTTTTCCTTCGACTTCGCGGCCCAGCCCGATGATCCGCTTTTGGCCCGTGGTCATGTGGTCGGACATGAACCCGTCGTGCAAATGGGCCAATGCATCGGGCATCAAGATGCGCACATTTTGGCCCTGCATGTCTTGGGTCGTGCGTTGAAACATCTTTTGTGCAGAATTGTTAACGCTGAGGATTTTGCCTGTGCGATCCGAAACCACGACCGCATCCACCGCCGCGTCCATAATGGCCAGCAGAATTGCATTGGTCTGGTTGGGGTCATCCTTGTGGGTGTCATGCACGGCTTCGCTCCTCCCCACGGGTTGGGCCAATGGGTGGGGGCAGTACAAACCGAAACGGTTCATTTATCAATCTTGGAGTGGTTCGCCATTGGATGTGTTGGGCTGGACATGGCCATTTTGCGAGGTCAGCACAGGGGTTAAATCTGCTGTGGTTAACACACCCAAAAGGTCATGCTCTTTGACGACCATAAATTTGCGTCGCCCGGTGCGCGCAATGGTATCCAGAACCTCAGAGATTGGCAGATCAGGGTCAAGCATGACGGCTGGATCAAGCCCTGCAAACACGTCACCCACCCGCGTATTTGCCCAGTTTTCTCGGTCGATGGCTGCTAGGACAGACATGTCGATGTGCCCCAATAAGACGCCGGTTTCGGTGACGGGAACAAAGCTTTTACGCGCGTGCAGGATGATGTCATGAATGACATCGGACAGCATCATATCGGGGCTGGCGGTTGTTGGATTTGGGGTCATTAAGGTGCGCACAGTTTGACTATTTGAGGTCAATTTGAGCAGGTGTTGCGCCATGCTTGCGCGCGCCGCGAGCAAAACAAATGTGCCGATTAAGATCGACCAAAGCCCGGAAGCAATTGCCCCGCGAAAAAGCGCAATAACCCCCAACCACATCAGCCCATAGGCCAACAGGCTGCCCGATTGGGTTGCCACGCGTGTCGCCATCAGAGCGTCGCCTGTTTGATACCAAACCGCCGCGCGCAGCACGCGTCCACCATCCAATGGGAAGGCAGGCAAGAGGTTAAACAGGGCCAACACAAGGTTAATGGTGCCAAGGTATATTAGAATGGCCACGATTGGCTCCGAGGCGCCAGTTTCGGCGACCAAGGCCCCAAGTACCCAAAATCCAAACGCAAGACATATCGACATCGCAGGGCCCGCTACAGCGATCCAAAACTCGGCTCGGGCTGAGTGCGGTTCGCGGCTCATCTCTGCGACACCACCGAAGAGAAAGAGGGTGATGCCTTTGATTTCGATGCCCAATTGGCGGGCCACTACGGAATGGGCTAACTCGTGGAGTAGCAAGGACGCGAACAACCCCAACATGCCAAAAACGGCCATGGCCATATATGTGGATGGCGGGGCGCCCGGCAGGGCTTGGGGGAAGTATTGGCGCGAAAGGCTCCAGGTGATGAGGGCTGCAATCAGCACCCATCCGGGGGCAATCTTTATGTCGAAATCGTTAATCGAAAACAGTTTTACGGCATTTGCAAACATGATCGCCTCGTTTCTGTGCGCAACGTTATACGCTTTGAACAAGGTCTGATTGATTTGGCTCAAGCTTTGGGGTTCAGCTCCGATAGAATAGTATTGGTAGTCTGCTTGTGACGGATCGGGTGTGTAGCTAACATCCGCAGGTCGTCACCTGATATGTTAATAGCGCTTTATCGCATAATCAAGATTATGTATTCACACTGCCAACACAACAGGCCAAGTCTGCTCTTAAACGACTGTCACCGACATCGTCCCAAGAGCAGGAATTTCCACTTCCATCACATCACCCTTAACGATTGGCCCGACACCCGATGGTGTCCCCGTCATGATGACGTCGCCTGCCGCCAGCTCAAAGTACTCTGACAAATAGGAAATCATCTCAGGGGTTTTCCAAATCAGTTGGTTCAAATCCCCCTCCTGACGCACTTCGCCGTTAACCTTGAGCGTGATCGCCCCTTCCTCCAGATGGCCAACTTCGGCCACAGTGTGGATCGGTCCAATGGGTGCGGACCGCTCAAACGCCTTGCCAATTTCCCATGGGCGACCCGCCTTTTTCATCTCACCCTGACGGTCACGGCGCGTCATGTCTAGCGACAGCGCGTACCCATAAACATGGTCCATCGCACTTTCGACAGGGATATTCGTGCCACCGGACTTCAACACAACGGTCAGTTCCGCTTCATGATGCACATCGGACGTATGGGGCGGGTACGGGAACTCACCCGAAGCATCTAGATTGTTCGGGTTCTTTTGAAAAAAGAACGGCGCCTCACGGTCCGGGTCATGACCCATCTCAATCGCATGGGCTGCGTAGTTGCGCCCGATGCAATACACGCGGCGTACTGGAAATGCCCCTCCGGACTTCACGGGGATCGACGTCACAGGCGGCGCGGGGATCACGAATTCGGTCATTTAGAGGCTCCAATCTCAAAAACAGCCTGACCACTATAGACCGGGCCATCCAAATTCAATCCAACCAATATTCAGATTGGTTTGGCCTATGCAGGCACGTCTCGTTGCCCGCAATTTCTCGGTCACAAAACACAAATAATGGCCGCGCCCCGTCAGTACAGGCTTGGTCACAGGGCACAGTCTAGGGGCCGCCTCGGTGAACGGATCGCAACACTGCCAAGGCAGCATTAAGTATTGATATAGAACTTAATGTCGAAACGGGTGCGCAGCACCGCGTTTCAGCCTCCACGCCCCCTGCCCTAACAGGCAATGGCCCATCAGGTTCGAAGGAATAGCATAATCGCCAATTTACCAACCTGATGGCCCCAAAAATAACGGCCCAGCACCCAAAAGGATACCGGGCCGCAATAAATAACTGGGAGGATTATGTACAATATACTCCGAGCGTAACCTCAACGGCACCTAAAGCAAGTATTATTTTAATACTTATAGAAATGCTAACACAAAGATCACAGACCAGTTCAAACGCGCGGTTCACGCACGTCACATCCGTGACAGCCGATCTTCGTCATCCACAACCGCCAGCGCGCGGCCCGCGCCCGTCCAATTCCACGCCACGATGTTAAAATCCGACGCAGACGCCCCCTTTGCAAAGCTCTTGATTAACAACCCCGCAAACCCATCAGCAATCAGTCTGCGTGCAAAATCCTGCGTAGGCACCGCCTGCCCGTCCAGCATCCTCATGCGCCACGCAGGATCGCCCAGCATCGCCGCCGACATCCCGTATCGCTCTATCTCACCCTCATCCCGCGCATCAAAAACTGGACCCAAATCAGCCGTATAAGACACTAAAATCGTAGGTTGCAGGCTTCCGACCTGGTTGGCCTCTCGCAGCGCAGTCCCCGGCGCAAGCGCCGTATAAAGAGCAGGCACACCCTTAGGGTTAAACCGCCCGCCATAACGCTCTGCCCCGCGACCAGACAGAGGCGTGCGCGCATAAACAGGGTTCAACGCCCGATACAGCGGCCCCGCATAGCGCCCATCCTTCAAAGGCATCAGGCAAAGACGCCCGCATCGACCGCATCAATATATTCCAAAACCTGTTGCGCTTTGCCTTCCTGCACAAGCTGCATGGCCGTGCGCCCGTCAAACCCGGGCAAAGGCTCTGATCGGTACCACGCATAGGCCATCAGTTCCGACCCAAAACGCGGCTCCACCTTGTTGAGCACTTCGACCAATTCACGCAAGCGGCGCTGCGTCTTGTCCGAACTGATACGCGCACGCCGCTGCAACGCATCCTTGCCCAAACCAACGGTCAAAGCGATCTCCTCAGCGGAGGTGCGCAAAACAGCCGCGATCTTCCGAGGCTCAAATTGTCCAGCTTCAGCAAAGTTAGTGATATGCATGGTCGACACTCCAACAGCTATACTGACGCTATATAGCGACATTTTCACTGAATTTCAAGCCACCAGAGGCCTCCACACCTTCTACACAGCCCCCTGCCCGCTCCGCTGGTTTCCGAATACGCGCTCCAGCCAGCAACCAAACCACCCTGCCCTACTGGTCTCCGCACTCAGTATCCACACATCCAAAACTGACGCGACATCATCGGACTGCCCCATCAACTCCGGAAAGTCAGCCCCTACCCCCAAAGCCCCGGCGCGGCATCAAAACGGCGCGACAAACCTTCTGCCCAATAACCTCGGATCCATCCAGCACGAGATCAGAATTAACCGAGAAAGCAGCGACCAACCCGCCCCCACTCAGCCCTACAGGTACCCGCTGTAGATGAGCCTTCTACGCACCTCAGGGGCATCACAAAGCCCACCCGATGTTGCCTCACGAACAAACACTTTACACTCATCATCAAACAAATCGTGCTAGCTTTCGGCGCGTAAAGCCACCCATCTCAACATTATCGTTTGGCTAATTAGAACCATCTCTAATGCATACGTCATTCGAGCTTAACAGAAGCAATCAAGAGCTCTGTTCAAACAAAACAGAATCCAGCCAACGCCCAGATGCCCGCGATATCGAAGCAGCCGTGACCGCGCCTATCTCATCCCAACGAGTTTAGCCGTGTCATAGGACCGCTCAAAGCGCCGCCATTTCAGTTAGACACGTCCGCCTCGAGATTGAGACCAACCGCAATGCAGCAAGCCCTGACCTTACAGTAGCTACAATAGAGGAAGCTTCAGGATAGCTTACGATTTCGAGCCTTGAATGTCGTCAAAAATGCCAGGACTCAGATCCTCCCAAAACGCTTCAATCGCATCTCGGTTCAGAGCCGACATCCATCCGTGTCGCTCGAAGTCCGCGCGGGCACCGCCTTCAAGCCTAGAACCGAACAAGCGTTTATCTGCATCCCGTTGCGTGGGAGACCGCGATGCTGCGGCATCTCTGATCGCCCCGAGTTTCGCGCCCCGTTCAGAGAGTGGTTTCGCCGGGGGGTTTCGCGGCGAAACCTGCTCTGACTCTTCTAGAGCTCGGGTTAAATAGGCTGCAGCATTGCGCACGTCTTCGCGACCCAGAACGTAGTCGAGCTTTACCGCTAAGGCACCCTCACCGTGCTCCTTAATCCACTGCCTCGCAAGTCGATCCGTCACCCCAAGCGCAAGCAATTTTGGATATACCTCTGAATTCCTCAACCCTTCACCATCATCCAAATCGAGTATTGAAAGCTGAGGATTGTCAGCAATCTTAAACCGAATGTGACTGACGGCACGCCCGGTTTTTCGCAGATCCGGCGTGACGATAATATTGGAAGACTTATTAACCTCTGCGACCGCAGGCTTAATGATCTTGGCATTCAAATGCTTGAAGGTCTCGTAATAAGGACTGTCACCGACGCCCATGAGGCGGCGGAAAAGGTCTAGGTCCCACCAACCTGTCGACCCCGTGCGGATGAACCGATAGCAATTCTCGTATAAGGCGAGCGCGTGACCGGACGTGAAACGCCTTTGGATGTTAAGATTGATTAACGCAAAGACTTTTGGGTCATGCAGCTTTTGGGCGAGGGCAGGGGAGTAGGCGTATTCACAGACCCCACCCTTTAGCTTTGCGAAGGACAAAAGAGCCGAGACACCCCATTCTTGCTGGCCTTTCTCATCCAGCATATCCCACTCGGCCACCGTCTCGGCGAGTCCGCGGAGAGCTGCCTTCAGCGTGTCGGTATCATTGGAATTGTAGCCAATCATCAAGCAAAGAGTGCGTGCATCGATACGGTGCGCGGCTTGGGTTGTGATTGTGTCATATGCGTTGAGCAAGAGAACGTTGGACAATTTACGTTGCAGCAAGGTTAACTTGCCCGAGACGTGAATCGCCGCAACGTGCTTTTTTACAGCCCGTCGACGCAAAGCTCCGGTTAGGTCTTCCTTGGGAATCTCATCCATTTTTCTGCCCTTTTGAGCCAATGTGCCTTTTAGGGTGCCTGAAAGCAAGGTAGAGTTGGGCACCTTTGAAAATAGGCTGAACTAACTACTCAGCTCCTGAAAGGTGCCCATTTGCGGGATCGCGAAACCGCGAAACCCACGGTACAGTGCCTAAACAAGGGGTTTCGCGAGGGTTTCGTGTGCGGTGAGTCGCAATTCCTGCGAATCGGTGCATGTTCTCCTGCATATAGGCACCATTGAACCTGCTAATGGGTGCTGATGAACCCGTAAGTGGGTACCTATATCCATTTAACCTATTGACTCAAAACACTTAATAACACTCAAAGTCTTTAAATATTAGTAAAGAATCTTAAATCGAAAGCCGACCTTTTATCGGTATGTTCTAACAATAAAGAAAATTCTGGCGCGAGAGACTGTCATGTGACATGTTTTGGGCAATATCGCCGAAAAAGGCGAACACATAGGTCCTGAGCAGGAATCCGATATGGCGCGTACTCCCAATGGCAAAGCACCTTTGCCACCGTATTTCAATATAGACCCCAAAGCGGCTGCGGATAAATTGTCTGCGCCAATTGATACTGCCCGGTTCTCAAAGGCGGCGGCATTTGCGGCCCGCGGACGGGATGATTTAGCCAAACGCGGCTATGCCCCAGATGGCAAGAAACGGCTTCGGAAATTTTCGACTTGGGAAGTGTGCAGGTATTTGATTCCGGTTGCTGCCGCGCACCTGCGGCGAGTTTTGCGCCAGAACCCAGACTTGCCGCAAGGCGAGGGGGAGGGGAACAGCAAGTGGTTTACGCTGGAGGATATTGTGGCCATCCGCGAGCACTTTGCCGCGGAAGGTGCCAAGGATAGAGACTATCGCGCGTGGCGACCCGAAGGTTTACCCGCGAAGGTTTTGGCGGTTGCAAACTTTAAGGGCGGGGTCGGAAAAACATCCACGGCGGCGCATTTGGCAATGTCGGCCGCGTTGGATGGATACCGTGTTTTGGTTGTGGATTTGGACAGCCAAGGGTCGATGACCTCGATCATGGGGGGCACGGTTGAGGACGAATGGCAGACGGTTTTCCCGCTATTGGCGCGTGATTTTGCTAGCCATTTGGAAGAGGAGAACAAGGTTCGGCGCGCGGCAGGTGAGGCCGAACATGCCTTCGATGAGACGCTGACGGAGGCGCGCGGCCTGGATCCGGCAAGCCTAATTCAATCAACGCACTGGCCGAACATTGACCTGATCGGCGCCCAATTGAACCTGTACTGGGCTGAATTTCAGGTACCTGTGTGGCGCATGCAGACGCGGGGCTGGGCGCTGTGGGACAGTCTGCACAATGCTTTGCAGGACGGAGGTATGCTGGATGAGTACGATATTATCATCCTCGATACGCCGCCCGCGCTGGGATACTTAACCATTAACGCCTTGGCGGCGGCGGATATTTTGTTGGTACCGTTGGGTGCCTCGTTCCTGGAATTTGATAGTACGGGGCGGTTTTTCGACATGATTTATTCGACATTTGCTTCGATCGAAGAGGGCGAGAATGCGCGGCGCAGATCGCTTGGCTTGGCGGAAACGCGGTTTGAATGGGACGCCGTTCGGGCGTTAATCACGCGGTTTGATGCCGGTCAGCAGACCGACTTGGCGAATGTGATCCAAGCCTATTTTGGAGACTTCATGACAACTTACCGGCAGGAAACCACCGCAATGGTGGGGCAGGCGGGTGAGCAGGTTTCAGGAATTTATGAGACAGATTACCGCGAATTTAACCGTGATACCTATGTGCGTGGGCGCGAGACATTTGATCGGACGTGGGCGGAGGTCAAGGAAGTGATCTTGGCCACGTGGTGGCGCGATCAGGCGATGAAGGAGGCTGAGTGATGGCCAAACGCAGAAAGCTGGAGACGCCCTCGGCGGAGGATTTGAGCAAGCTGGCCGCAGAAATTGACGGTGCTTCCGGAGAGAGCGCGCGCAGCGTAAAGCCCGCGCCTATTAGCCAAATCGCGGCGGAAGCGGCAGGAGCGGTGGACCCGCGCCCCAGTGGGGACCGCACCGCGAGCGCCCAGTTGAGCCGCGCCGAAGAGCAAGGATTGTTGATCCGCGAGATAGCGTTGGACGACATCGAGGCCGAGGCCTTGGTGCGGGACCGCGTGGTGTTGGACGCGGTGGCGTTGGAGGAATTGCGCGCCTCAATCGAGCGCAACGGCATCCGTTTGCCCGTGGAAATTTATGCCAACGCGCCGGGGTCTGCGCGGCCCTATGCGCTGTTGTCGGGGTATCGGCGTTTAGACGCAGTGCGACAGTTGTTCGAGGCCACGGGGGATGCGAAATGGTCGACCATCAAGGCGATTGTGCGCGCGCCCGACGCCTTGGGTGGGCCGTTCGTTGCGATGGTCGAGGAAAACGAGATCCGCGCGCAGCTGAGCCATTATGAGCGGGGCCGAATTGCGGTGATCGCAGCGCAACAGGGCGTGTTTGCCAACACCGAAGCCGCCGTGAACGCGTTGTTCCCGGTGGCGAGTAAGGCGAAACGGTCGAAGATACGGTCCTTTGCGGTGATCTTTGAGGAATTGGGCGATGTGCTGCATTTCGCGGATTTGATCACGGAAAAGCTGGGATTGCGGATCGCGAATGCGCTGCGCGAGGGACATGAGGAGCATCTGCGCGATATCGTGATTAACGGTCTGGCGGATACCCCCGATCAGGAGGTCGCCTTGTTGCACAAGGCGCTGGATGCGTTGGGGCCTGAGTTGGATGCGCCGCGGCGCTCTGGGCGGCCGCGCAAGCAGGCGGATGCGGTGACGCGTACGGGCAGTGGTATGGCGATGAGTGCCGCGCGCAAGGGTCGTGTTACGACCATTCGGATTGAGGGCAGGGCGCTGGAAAACCCCGCGTTAGAGACCCTTTTGGCCCAAATTGAGCGGTTGTTACGCGAGGAGTAGGCGGCGCGCGGCCAGCCAGCTGGCCAGTGCCATCAGGCCCGCAGTTGCGAGGCATGCGGGGAGTCCCCCGAGTTGGTAGCTGACGCCGGAGAGGAGGGTGCCGATGAGCCGCCCCGCCGCGTTTGCCATATAGTAGAAGCCTACGTCGCGGGTGATGCGCTCGGCCTTGCCGAAGGCGAGGATGAGGTAGGAGTGGACCGAGGAGTTCACCGCGAAGACAAACCCGAAGATGAGGAGCCCTGTCACGAGGGTTGCGGTGAGCCATGGCGCAGGGCCGTCAGTTGTGAGCGTAAGGGCTGCGAGCACGAATGGGATTGGGACGAGTGCGCCGGCCCAGGTGATGGCTTTGCGGGTGATGGTCGCC